>Ga0056128_1001559_pt1 | contig 25851 bp, 15 predicted proteins | sample WorMetLIZISLAND2_FD_71113 | JGI IMG/M metagenome (GOLD analysis project Ga0056128, IMG submission 71113) | Marine gutless worms symbiont microbial communities from Max Planck institute for Marine Microbiology, Germany - Olavius geniculatus... ... | reverse complement strand
CAGCCTCATAATCATGGCCTCAACTCGGCTTGGAGATGTGCCCAGGATCGAGAACACTGGAAGCACCTCGTGGAAACCGCTACGCTCCAGCTCGGGGCATGCGCTTGATGATGATGATGAAGTCACATGATAGACGCTCCCGTATTCATTTGCGATAGAACGTATTTTTGACAGCAGATGATATAGACAATATCGTTGATCCGACGTTTACTGGCTACGGCGTCTACTCGCAGCGCATGCTGGGTAATTTAGCGCAACACCGCAAATTGAGGTCACTGTCAGCCAATTAGATTGGCCTAAAGTAGGCTCAGTTGACGGCGGACCAGCTAATCGCCGATCACGTAATTGGAGATCGAAAATGCCGGGAAAAACGAAACACAGTTGATCGACGATCAATTTAGAACATCAATTTGATTTGATTGACGATGGAAAAACCGGACCTTAGTTTCCTTATTTCGCGCAGTTTTTTTAACGACATCTGAATTTATATTGTTTGTTTTTCAGTATCTGACGGAGCATTTACGCGCACACCAGAAAGTACAACGTTAATACCTGGCATTGTGCTACGTCTGAATTGCAGTACAGATCTTACACCACCTGTATTGTGGAGGTTTACAGCTGTAGGTAAAGCCATTACTGACTTGACAAGAATTTATGACCTGTTACCGCAATTCGAACCGTACTTCTACATAGACTCTTCAAGCAAGTACGACCTGGTCGCTGAGACGTCGAATGCAAACGAGTCATACTGTGGCACGTACACATGTATAGACAATGGTGGAAGCGGTCCCACAAGCACTGCCACTGTGGCAAGTAAGTTTCAGCAGTCTCTGTGTGTGTGCATAATTATCACATATAGCCTAAAAATATAGGCCTACGTTGGAATATGAGCGTCGTGCCTCAATGAACGCTATTATCAGATTTCAACCAACAATTAAACGCTTTACAAATATTGAGAAAAAAATCCATATTTAACAAATAACACAACAAACATAGCGTTCTAAGATTTTGGAGAACATACATTAAATGCACTTGGTGACAAATATGTGGTTATTTCTTATAACCCAAGGTGTAACTTAAACATACGAAATAGTTTTTAAAATATGCAGAAAGTAAATTCAATAAAAAAAACGTTGCATTTGAAAAAATAAGGACTAAGTGCATAATAACATTAAAGTAACAAAAAATGTTTTAAACAATTATATACAACATTATAGAAATTAGTATATTTGATTTATAACGACTGTACAATTTTTTGCTCAGATTAGGCCTATCCTTATAATGTATTAGTACACTGTGAGGCATAAAAACACACCAAAATTTTTTTTATCATAACTTGAAAAAAGCGATCCAATTTTAGTAAATGTTGGTACAAATATTCTTCATACAACTAGCCATCAAATGACTGTTTAGTTTCCCATCTCTTTTATTGTCTTTTTTTGCACTACCTGGGGTACGATGAACAAAATATTGCCTTTTTAACCACTTTAGTATTATTGCTTAATCAAAACAACACACAAAACACACATTTTGTTTATTCTTTTATTGTTTTAGCTAATAGTTTATCTAATTGTACATTTTTAACTGCATACAAAAATGTTTAAAATGTTGGCCCACGAACATGGGCTCGGCTCGGAGACACTTTCTCCATTCGTTGATAGCAGCGTCGATAACGATCTGCTCCAGACCAATCCAGACTTTACCAGTCGCTTCTTGAATTTAATTTATCAATATTTCTGAATGTTAGGCTTATTTAATAGACATGCTGCTGCACAACAGTTAAACCTTGTAATTGATTGGCTGTTGGTGGCCATATCCGAAAAGATGAAATTTTGTAAAGTTCTTTGTTGATTTTAATGCATATTTTGTCTGTTCTGATTTTCCCAGGTAATGCAGAAGCAGAAGTTGGGTGAGGTGGGAAACTGAACGGCCATTTGATGCCCAGTTGTGTCAAGAATAAGTGTACCAAAAATTATTAAAACTGGATATCCCTTTTTTAAGTTATGGTAAAAAATTTGGTGTGTTTTTATGCCTCACAGTGTAGTTTGCTTGGAAGTAGTTGTTCTGGTTTTTGGCTATTGTTGTAAAATCAGCAGCGAAACAAACTACTCCGTTTGGCAAACTAAGCAGCGGCGATGCTGAAGCGAACTAAATATTGCCAATTTGCCATGTTGGAAAATAGCTTAACAATATTACCACAAAGTAGGCTTATTCAGTTACCATGTGAATTTTGATCGCAGTTTCAAAATCAGTCACGCAGACATGCTAAAAATTACTTTTGTTACTTTTATTTAAATACAGTGCGTAAAATACACTGTGTATTTCCGCAATTTGCAAATACAACTGAACAGTTTCTTTGGAACTATTCTGTGTTTAGTTGCTACAACACCGAACTGCACAGTCGATAAAGAATCTGCGGGAGCAGGTGATAGTGTCACGTACACATGCTCCGCGTCTCGGGTGTGTCCAAGTCTCAGCATCTCGCTGACGATAGAAAAGAGTGGAAGCGTAGAGGCAACCGACCGCAACAACGACAAGGTGACATGGACCACCACGGCTGCTAACGTCGCCAACGCGGCCATCACTTGCATGTCTACGATACCGTGCCCGACAGTGAACGTAACCGGTGAGTTTATTGTTTGTTTTCTATAACTTGCATCATTTATCAAGACGCGTTGATGTACATAGAACCGTGTCCACCATAGAAGCGAATTTAGGCAAGTTCAGCGTGATTGGTCGAACATGGGCCCCACAAAAATTTACCAACCATTAACAGCATTTTCTGGCTTAAGGGTGTCTTTACGGCATGTTACGACATTTAACAGTTCAGTTGATGCAGCACCACATTTCTCTCCAAGGGCGAGTATGATGTATAGCAAAAGCTTAACATTACGTTGGTTATTCATTTTTGTGACAGCAAATTTGTGCGAGGGCCTCGGCATTTTTGTCGAACAGGACTTAATCGGGTTTAAATCCGATCCTCGTTTCCCAATACCGGATCAGTCACTTCCTTTCGCATCTCATCTCATCGCCTTTTCTTTACTGTCAACTCCAACTTCAAATTTTATACTTTAATGCAAAAAAATTTTTCCTAGGAAGAATTACTCAACAAAGTAAAATTAGAAGGCGGGGCAATTACCTGTGTTTTGAGAAATTTTTAAGCCAAGATTAAAATTTTGAGCACCCGTATCTCCTTTGTGGGACATTTGCAGCTGTCTTTCGAAACTTCCTGTTTCCAAACGGCTGTTACTGTGTTTTTTTTATTTATATGACTTACTTTTTTAGTAAAAACTCAAAATTGCTAATTTAGCTAATTCGTTTTTACAGATTTTCAGTACCTAATAGACTAACTTTGCGGACTTTTTAAACTTTTACATTTTTTTAATTATCGATTATTGCTTTGAGTTTATTTCCGTTCTTTTTTGGTTTTGATCACGTGCAGTAAACTAAACTGATTATACTCCTCAGTTTTCAAGGTCAATGTGAGTGTGTGAGTAGTTAGCATGTTGATGTTACACGAGGCTTTGTTGCATTTTAACTTGAGTATTCGGCAACAGTTAGTGCACAGTCATTGCATAATTATCTGCCAGCACGTTAAATTAAAAACCTAAAGACAAAATAAGACCTACATGGTAGCCCAAAGGGAGTGATTCAAAGTTCAAACCAGTGAAAGACGCACACAGTGAGATGCAAAGTGCAATAGGTATTTCGTTTTTGATCATTTTCTGGGGTAAGATTGCGCTCGGAAATAAAGCCGACTACATTGCAGTTCGGATGGTTGATGTACTTGTGCGAAATGTATTATTGAATGACGTTCTCTCACGTTTGTATCATTCGATGTGTCCTCAACTCCACTGACAGAATTATTGTGAAATGTCGCAAAAATGGTTTACGTATTGTGTAGACGACATCAAACTACGCACAGTAGTAAAGGAGTAGTAGAATTTTTGTCTGTCCAATGCAATGCCATGAATAGCATTGGACAGAGTATAAAATCACCTGAGTGTCCGTGCGTGCGTCCATCCGTGCGTCCGTCCGTGCGTCCAACATTTCTTCAGCTGTCTTCCTTCCACCTTCCCTTTCCATTCCCTTTCCTTTTCTTTTTTCATCCCTTTTTCCTTTCCCTTTCCCTTTTTCTTTCCCTTTCTCTTCCCCTTTCTCTTCCCCTTTCTCTTCCCCTTTTTCTTCTCTTTACATTTCGCTTCCCCTTTCCTTCATCTTATCTTCCCCCTTCCCATACATTTCCTTTCTTTTTTCCTTCTTTTTTCTTTTTTCATCCATTCCTCTTTTTCCTTTTTTCCCTTACTTTCTTTCTTCCTTTTTTTCTTTTTTTCCTTTTTCCATTTTCCTTTTTCTTTCTTTTGCCTTTCATTCCTTTTCTCCTTTCTCTTTCCTTTTCTTTTTTCCTTCGACTTTCATTTTCCTTTTCTTTCCCCTTCTTCTTTCTCTTTCCCTTCTGCTATCTTTCTTTCCGTGTACATGTCTGTGCGTCCAATATTTGAGGTGACATATCTCCATTACGGTGCAAGATAGACGCATGGTCACTATGGACCACCCATAGAAAGTCGACCATCGGGAGTCGAATGGTCAAGGCCGTCACTCCATTATATTTGAGGCGCCATATGCACCATAACGGTGCAAGATAGACGCATGATGACGATGGATCATTTGTAGTATTACCTGTGACGAATCGAATGGTTTCGTGATTGACAATGTTTATTGTTTAGTTAAAATAATAGAGAAGGATGAAAAGATCATTGTTGCTGTACAATTTAAAATTAAACTGTCTGATTTTTTTAGCGGTCTAAACAGCTCACCGATTATATTTATACGGACATATACTGTAAACTATCGATCTGCATTGGACAGACTCCGTTTTCGTATGAACATTATCTTGTTGAAATTATTTTTTACTGCTGGTTAACATGTGAACATATATCGATCAAACGATATTCTGCGTATGCACAGACTGCATAGGGCGCTACTTTTGCGGGCTTGCACAGTAACTTGTTGACATGTGCCCGAAATCATTGACTATCAACATTGGTTGTGTTTTTCATGTATTTCTTCAATAGATCTACACGAAAATTTGTATTTTTGCTTGGTTGCACTTGTGCTTGCTAACTTTTTTTGCACGGGACTGTTGTTGCTAAACATGCAGATGTACGTGTGTGTGCTCGCGCAATGTGCTTGCTCGCAATACGTTCGTCGCACTGTAGACGTAAGTCATAAAACGCACACAAAGTATTTTTCAGACGACTGTTTAAAAAAATAAAACTAAATGACAAACGAACAAAATAAATTTTTGCACACTACCCTAACTACTAACACTGTAACACTGTAATATTGCAATTGTCTTATCTTCAGCAACTAAAATGTGACTGTATTGCTTTTTTATGCGCGAATAACTTTTCAGAAGAAAAAGTGAAAAAAACAAACATTATTTTGACAGCTAACCCCTCTCAGTGTTTTTCCAACTTCTTGCAACAAATAATATTCTAGCACGCCATATTTATAGCTAACAAAACTGAACTGAAGAGTTTCAACTCCCAATTCAATTCAATGCAGTTTGCAAACTGTCCTAAGCGACAGACCTTAGCTGAACTGAACTGATATGTTAGTTGCGCAACACAGTTCGAAAACCGTTAACATCGTCATTGTTCAGAGACTATAACACAGTTTTGTTTTTGTCGGTAAAATTAAACAAGAAAATGATTAGAGTCTGGACATAAGCAAAAAATATCACGTTTTATCTCTTAACTTTCAAAGAGTCTTAAAGTGTAGAATGCATATAACAATATTCTAACTGTAATTTGACGACTATTTATTAAGTCAAAAAACATGGTTCCTACGGTCAGGGAAAGTCAGGGAAAATCAAAGAAAAATCAGTGGATTAAAAAAGTCAGAAAATTTTACATTCCAAAGTCAAGGAAAACTTAGAAGGTCAAGAAAAGTTATAAAATTTAAAACTATCAGGGTGCAAAAATTAACAAAAAATGCAAAAAAATTCGAACTCTTGTGCGCAGAGTGCTTACAACAGTTTATTTTTTTTGCTCGTTTCGCTCGGAGATTATTTGCACGGTTGCACCTCCACTTTTAAATTTGTTCCGCTGCCTTTGTTTCTACTGTGATTGCAAGCGATTGAAAAATGACATTGGTATTTCGCGTGAACAAATTAGTCAACGAAAACGATTTATTTTGTCATGGAAAGTCAGGGAAAAGTCAGGGAAAATAAATTCTGCAGAGTAATAGAAACCATGGAAAAAGACACGGCATTAGAGCTATAGGCTATACGCAGTCTTTAAATGTTGAAGTTTGTGGATCTGTCGTCGGCAGCAACACATCTACGCAATCATCCATTATAGGTAAGGCAAAAACTGTATTTCATATTTTTACTAGTTTATAGAAAATTTTTAATTCCCGGTTAATTAGTATAAAACTGCTGCCGTCGAAATAAAATAGGTAAATTACGTATTTAATGGACGTAAAACTTGCACCACTAGCATAACTCAATTACAACATCGAAATGTTGAAAATACTCGTATTGGAAGACTTTAGTAGACACGTCCGCATTTACACAAGCGTTCAAACTGATTCCAATCTAAGTATAAAATATTTTTATAGTCAGTTGCGCAGACATGAGCTAAATTCAAAGGTTCGAACCACATCATAAAAGAATATTTAGAATATATATATAGTTCAGTATAAAATTGAGATCACACACTATGTCGTTTAAGGCATTGGTTCTCTGCGGCGGTGGTGGATTAGATATAGTCTAGTAATATATGCTAACCACTGATATGCGGTTTAGTATAGCGCGCTGATTAACACATTCATTGCTTATAATGTTTATTTAAAAAGAAAACGTTTATCTACAAACAATCGGTAAAGCTGAAGCTGAAATTGTGTATGATTTTTTCAGGACCTCTGCCGCCTCCAACACCTAAATCAGGGCTAGACCTATCTGCCGGAGCTGTTATTGGCATTATTGTCGGAGCTGTCGCTCTTGTCGCGATCGTTGTAGGCATTATAGCCTACATCGCTTCACAACGACGTGGGAACACAGGATCACCACCTTCTAACGCACCGGCGGGTGGTGGCTCTGGCGTTCGCGCTCAGAAGACCGACGTGTTCAGCAACAAAAACGAACATCTCTATTGCGCGAATTGCGGTACCCGGATCCCGGCAGCTGCTTGGGTTGGCAGGGAAGAACCGTCTTCTTGCCTCTTCCACTCGCAGCCACAAGCCTGTCGTACCACAGCATTCCAGTTCTATGCCCGTCCCAATTGGTAGCCTCTTGGCCCGGATACCGTCTGCTGAATGTAATAATAATCGATTTGCGGCGAAAAATTACGATACTAAGCGTATATACGTGAAACGAAATGTATACAATCAGTATGTAATTACGTAAATAATTTTGCCAATGTGTGTTTGTTTGACGTTAAATCATTTAACGACTGGGATCAACAACCGTATCGAAATTGTTTCATCATATTTACCTTTTGGTTTTGTTATTATAGTCAGCATATGTATGGTTAACGAAACTTTTGATGATGCTAATGACAGTGTGTTCGCTAACGCCATAGCGTAAACTATCACACAACATTTTGCTAATTAGATAAGAATTTTATGTTTTCTATCCCCACTAATGGCTGAACTGTTGCTCGCTACATGCGTTGTATTTTGCACAGCCGAATTTAGACCTGCTGCCCGTTTGTGAAGCCGTAAAGAGTCTACTGAAAAGCTGATAATATATTATTTAGTCATACGAGAAACAGTAACGATGAATGGCATAGTTTAAGGCCAGCAAAAACGCCGTTACTGTTGAAGTAAGTCCAAATAAATATCTTTTTCCAATATTGAGGATTTGAGTTTTTTCATAAGAAAAAATTGTTTATTTTAGGCTTAATTTAAAATGGCGTGCTCGTTTATTTTCTAAAAATTTGAGTGTAGAGACGGTTGTGGAAACCGCTAACAGCCAACTATTTTCATTTTAATTTTTAAATTCGGCCGTAGTATTTTGCTTGTGTTTAAGTCGTTCTGGTAAAATGTTACTATAATGACTAATAATAACAGTGACGTTGTGGGTTTTTGTGGCAGACGGTGGGCAGAGGGGTAATAATTGCCGCGCCTTCCAATTTTACTTTGTTTTTACTTTGTTTATCCGAAAATTTTTGTTTTAAAGTGCAAAATTCGGAGTTGAAAATATTCTGTTTTGGGGCAATTTAGAGACAAGATTAAAATTTCGAGCACCCGTATCTCATCTGTCGGACATTTGCAGCTGTTTTTTTAAAACTTTCTGTTTTCAAACGTTTGTTAATCAACGACGCCACCGAATTACAATGTCGCCGAATACTGATGTCGCTGTTGCGGTGTAATATTAATGACAATTTTGGCTTTAGCCATGATTACGGTGACAACAATGTACAAGTAAAACTTTTGGTTTTTAACTGCGACCGTCGCTGCAGTGATTACTTTATTGTGGCTTCTGTCATAAACAGATTTATAATATTTAACTGCGTGTTAAATAATCATCTCTATAGAATGACTATACCGCAAAGGACATTTACGAAAAGAAGGTACCGGTAAATATTATTAAGGCCAGTAGTAAACAGGATTCGTGGTCTTACTTTCTCGATTGAGCCCGATGTGTTTGGGTTTGCTTATATCTTCAAGTGTATTTCTGGTAGACTAAGCGTTGTTTTGTTTCGTTTGCTGTTGCGTTGGCATCTGTTGTCCAGCACTTTATCTTTGTCTCAGTCCCATTTGTCGCATCTTCGCTGTTCACCTCAAAGTGTTTATCTTCTGAGAACATACTCCTTTCGGCTTATTCTAAATCAACTCGACAGTTGGCTGCTAACAATTTTACCAGTGGCTTTGCTTGGATCTTGGTGCTTTCAGCAAAATTTACCGACTTGATCCTTTAATTCCAGACCGAGATTTTAATGTTTTTATGCTGATGTGGTGGTTTCAGCGACCGACGCTTTCAGTGTTTCCACGTCAGTGTCTGCTGCTGCAACGTCCCTGGTATCCATGACGACGAGCGACGAGTCTATGACAATGGTCACTTCCTCTGATCACCAGTTCACGACGACAGACCCTAGCACTGAGACTGGCACGGACACTGCCGATTCAACTGCGTTTATCATCATTGGTACAACAGCAGGAGTCCTGGTTTTATCGCTCACCCTAATAGTCATCGTCGTTGCCTTCAGAGCGCGCGCGCAATCTTCCACAGCAGCAAAAGCAGCGGCATTAGCGCCGACTAGTTATCGCAGGCCACGTGGTCCAGGTCCGCGAGGTACACGCATGCTGAATCTAGACAGAGGAAGAGTTCCTCTCTATGGGGATAAGAAGAAATCCGACACGAAGAATAAGTTTGGCAGGCAAAAAGCGACTGCGGTGTCAAATCGGATGACTTACAGATGTGCTATACTTCTCCGTGTTTCTACGCACGACCACAGAACGCTGGCTGTTCGTGTAATGTCTACAATCGTCCTCAGTTCTATTCTTCAGCTCCGCGCCGCCCAGTGGCCGCTCTGGCTTACAACAACTTTGGATTTGACAATTAACTAAAATGTTCTTGTGTCCACAGTTCGGTGGTTGTATCACAGGGGTTTTGTTTTCCGGGTTGTGTAACTTAGGCCTATGTTTGGGAAATTATGCCCGGACACTTAGGCCTCTAAGATTTACGCTGTTTTTTGTTTATAGAAATTGCAGTAAGTGGCGAATTTCTTGCGCGTTTTTGATGCGCGATAATAATCCACCAAGCCGAAACATTTAGTAGCAGTGTTATACATATTTCGCTAGTGAGGGTTGTAAACTTTTATACTCCAAAAATGAGCTTTAATGGTCATGTGCTGCAATGACATTATTGTCAGTTCTTTCGTTTAAAATTTACGTGAGTTGCTTAGCCTATAATGTTAAGCTAAATAGCGTACTTCACTGTTAAAATGTGTAGTTGTTTTTTTTTGCAAAAAATGTTTTGTGATGTATTTTACTTAATACGAGCGTGTTTGACATGCAACTGCGTTTAAAATGTACTGTCATACAGTGTAGTTGAAACTTTCGTTATGCTAATCAGCTGTGTTTATTGATTTTGGTGTCGCTCACTTGCACGGTTACTGCTCTACGGCTGTGTTTATACGGCTTTCTAGACATTCGTGCATACAAGCATGCGTACGTGCGCAGCTTGCGTCTATAGCCAATGCAGGTGTATTGTTGTTACCTGTCTGGCTCTACGGCGCTCAGGTGTGACGCAATGATTGCTGATGCAAAACACCTCACAAAGCCTACTCGTTTTGCCTACTCGCTCTTCCCACTCTGCTTGCACGTTTATTGATCGTTGCCGCTCAACAAACTATGCATTTAGTCACCGACGTCTGTCTGTATTTTTGTCCGTTTATTTATGACTGCGAACTCCGGGTAAACCAGCGTTTCACTACCAGTGTCGTCCCTGCGCTGACATAAACTCAGCTGAGTGTATGCAAACAGTTCCACGTCACTTATTTGCAACGACACGTTTTAAAACCAACATGCTGCATTAATTGATTTTGTTTAACCTTTCGTTTTAACATCGACATTTAGGCTACGTGTTTCCTGCTTATCAATGTGGTATATTTCTGAGCAAGTGCTTAATATTCTTGTTGGTTGTCGTCGCTGCGCGTTGTGATTTAATTGCAATTTCCGTTTTTTAAGTTTTCTTACTAACTTATTTAAACGTTATTGATTTCGCTATATTTCGACACACTTATATTCAAATATAAAAGTGAAATGACAAATCATTTGTGTACTTTCAGAAAGACAAACAACCAAAAATTATGACGATTTGTTGAAGTGTGCTTGAGCAAAATTGTTTTCGGACAGATGTACGGCGAATGTATGAACATGCGCGTAATTGAGGGTTATCTAGTACCGTACCGTTCGCTATTTTAATCCAAGACTTTTTAGTTGCTGTGCATGATTTTTATGTTTCACTTGACATTTTTGTACTTTTGTTGACTTGCTGTTATATTATCTTATTTAATTTCACAGCGTAATACTACTCATTTGCTCTATTTTGCATGTACCAACTGTACAGTTTACTGTTAAATCTTTAATTTTCATTATGAACAAGATAATGTTCATACGGATACGGAGTCTGTCTAATGCATTTCGATAGTTTACAGTATATGTCCGTATAAATATAACCAGTGAGCTGTTTAGACTAATAGAAAAAATCAAACAATTTAATTTCAAATTGAAAGCAGCAATGATCCTTTCATCCTTCTCTATTATTTTAACTAAACAATAGACATTGTCACTCACGAGACCACTCGATTCATTATAAATGGTCCATCGTCACCGTGCGTTTATCTTGCACTGTTATGGAGATATGGCGCCTCAAAGACAATTTGGTCACGAGTTTAACCTTTTGGGGTCACGTGGCGTCATCGGTCACGTGACCATTCGACTCCCGGGTCGACTTCCTATCCGTGGTCCATAGTGACCGTGGGTCCATCTGGCACAGTTACGGAGATATAGCACCTCAAATATTGGACGCACGGACCTGGACACAGAAAGAAAGACGGAAGAATGAAAAGAGAAAGAAGAAGGGGGAGGGGAAGGGAAGAGAAAAAAGTGGAAAAGAAAAAGTAAGAGAAAAGGGAAGGAGAAAAGGAATGAAAGGTAAAGGGAAGGAAAAGAGAATTGGAAAGGGGAAAGGAAAGGAAAAAAGAAGGGAAAAGGAAAAAGGAAAGAGAAAAAAGGAAAGGAATAGGGGAAGAAAAAGAAGGAGAGAGGGGGAAAAAGGAAAGGCAAAGGGGAAGGGAAATGAAAGGTGGAAGAAAGCTAGCTTAAGAAATGCCGGACGCACGGACGCACGCACGCACGGAGGCACGGACACAAAGGTGATTTTATACTCTGTCCAATGCCATGCATTGCATTGGAAGACAATAACAGAATATGTTTTTGTATCACAATGTGTGTTGTTATAAAAAGCCTGAACTGTCACACAATAGCATTCAATACGCACAATACAGTACTAGGCCTAATTAATTACTTGTACTTGTAAATTTTATACAGACAGACCTATGAGCCATACCGTGATTGTGCTCTCATTCATCATGCATGTTATTAGGCTATTCTGCCATAAACTTTTAAGTTAATTGTTATAGTTTTGCGTATTAAAAGCTAAGTAACGTAAACGAAAAGCTATCAGGTTTTAGTAAGTATGAAATTATAAAATCAGCATCTAATCACATCACATAACGTCACATAACGACATGATAGTTTTACATTATGTGATAACTAATTACAGTAATTTATTATTTTAAGTAACAAATCGGTTGTCAAAATGTCATAATAATTGTGAACACGCACGCACATTTTTTTGTAAAATATTTTAAAACTAACACGTTGGTTATGCTCTTAACGGCCAACGTCCTTGTTTACTTCGTGACTTTCTGACGTTATACGGTGTACATAGGGCGGTGCTGGTTTCGCAGTGTATCATCTACGCAAGCGGTTGACGCCTGTATAGTTAAAAATTGCTATTCTGTATAGGCCTTGTATATTGCAAGCCCTGCAAGGCCCACGACGGCTGTCTGCTGTATAGTGTAGGTCATGTACAATATCCAATAGGCCTACATCAAACGCCACCAACCGTAGTTGAGCGACCATCGCGGAAAATGTACACGTCACAACTTTAAAGGACACACATACTGAGTCTTGCTGGCTGTTGCCTTTCTTTTGCATAAACTAACCGTCAACAATCATTTCATTTTGCTGCGCATAATTGTTGCCTAACCTCTGTTGCTGAGCCCATGCATTCATCATGCTTACTCTCGTCTGTGATCGTAAATCTATAACAAAATAACTTTTTAATTAGCCTACGTTTCATACGGGAGTACACGACATATTTATCAGCAGTAATTGCTTAGGTTATCACACTCAGTCTACTATTAATGTATTAGGTCTCAGTCAGTCCAGTTTGGTTCATAACATATTTTGTTAAATTTGTTAGATACTTAAAAATAAGAAACGCACATGCATAAGCTTTATTGGTTATCTGTTACTTATTATAACAAATTTGCACTTTTAATGGCTAAAACGTGGTGAGACTGGCACTGCTCAATTGTATTATGCACAAAGATGACACATCTAGCTCAATTTTACGTGTAACAACTTGTGTGTTGCGTTATTGACAGAGCCTATAACAACGAAAACCACTACAAGTAAGTGTAGACTTTATTTGTGTTAATTCATTAACAAACATTTTTTTAGCATATGGCACGTTCTTACAGTGATTAAACTTTAACTGGTCCTATAGTTGAGTGATGCGGTCACCTCAAACTATAGAGGTTTGTCGAACTAGACTTACCTTTAATAGCTTAACTGAGTGATTGCGTTCGGTTTAGCATAAAATTAAGATCTAAGAACTTTTACTAAAGAAAAACACCATAAGAAGACTACAATAAGTAGTTGGCATTACTATCTCTACAAATCAATAATTTATTTTGCACACACTGTAAATCTCGATGACAATAGGCCTACCATAAACGACATAGGCTTATGCAGTTACTTTCTGTAGCAAACTCGGCTTTTGCGTTCAGTTTTCGTTTGGTACTAAAATGGCACTAATCCTATAAAATTTCGGTGTAAGCATATTTGAGTATATAGGCCCTACTGGATTCAGATATTCGACTTTTTTGACAAAACATTTTTTTTTATTTTAGCACTGCGTAGTCAACATTGCAAAAAGGCTACAGTATTCAGTAGCCGAAGACGCTGTTTCTAAGCTGTCTCGGCGCTTCGTTGTTGTCAAATTGCCAAACCAACGTTCAGCAGACCGTACAACGGCGTACGTGAACACGGCGCCGCCCCAGACAACTCAACTGGTCTTAAGCATATGCAGTTAATATAAAGTTAATATTCAGCCTCGCCCTCAGTCTGACTATAGCATGCATGCTTCGCTGCACACACTCACGACGCGATATAAATATGAACACTCGCTAGCCTGCAGTTGACTGATACGACTCTACCTGTGACTCTACCTGCAACATGCTATTGCATGGTGCAGGCAGAGCCACGGTATGATGTCCGTCTGTCCGTCCGTCTGTCTGTCTGTCCGTGAGGTTGATATGCGCTGACCATATATAAGCTGAGCTCGGTAGAATTTTATTACAAAAACGATTGGCTAAATATATCTTCACTTTTGCCAACATAACTTTAGCGATCTATTGCAAGCGCAGCACCCTTAAAGTTGGGGTAGAACAGAGATGGAATGAAAAAAATGGATCTTTTCAACCAGTATGTAGCAGCATCTTACAAACGGTAAAATGTACGGCAAATATTACTATTGATCACTAATAGAAAGTCGCATAAATACTTTCAATTGTCACAAAATGATTTTGAAGGGTCATTGCGCATGCTGCTATGCTACTAACGCTTTTCAAGGCAATTTGAAAAAAAAGATAGACCACATACTATTGACAACAATTGACACGCCGGTTAAACCTGTCTAAGCAACGTTTATTTATTCGAAAATTTAACACGAGTTTGGTCAACGCATGCATTGGGTTGGATTGGGTTGGGTTGGCTTGGATTAGATCACGAATTAAAATTTGTTTTTGTTTTGGTTGGTTATGTTTTACTTAGTGGATTGGGTTATAACTTGGATTACGCCGATTGCGCGAACGCCAAGGAAGAGTCAACCTGGTACAACACTTGCATTAAGTTAGCCAGCCAGCATTTTAAACTTTTATTCGGCACTGTGTGACAATATTAGATAAATATTAGCTATCGTTGAGATGTCTGTCTGCGTGTGTGTGTCCGTCAAACTCTGCAGCTTTATGAAAACGGTGCAAGCTAGGACTACAAAATCGCCATAAGCTGTCACAAAGACTAGTTTTTTTGGTGACACAACTGTTTCCCTGGAGAGAGAAATTCCCCCTCCAAACGACGGCGTTGAAAGAGATGCTTTCTAAAAAGTCCTTATTTTACCGCTATTGGCTCGTCAAGCGTAAAACGGTTGCATGTAGGCACGGGATTGCTGCATATCATAACAAGCACTAATAACGAAATTTCCGGGAATATTAACATCGATGATCTTGAACGTCCTTGAGTCCCCAAATTACGGGATTTCAATGATTTTTTCCATATTAGTCTGCGGCGCACATTTCCACAGTAAATTGCAACGAAAAGACTAGAGATAGACAAAACAATATGCTATGAAATTTTCAACATTAAACGTAACTTTTAGCAGTTTATACGTTGGTCCTTTAGATTAAAGAAGTCGTCCGTACGGGGGCGTCAAATATAGGCAGGCATCCCTTTAAAATGTGCGATTTCGGCTAATGTCCGTCAATTTAGCGTGAAAACTGTTGCAGATAGACACAGACTTGCTGCTTACCGTAACAAGCACTGCTGACGAGGTTTACAGTATATTAACATCGATGACGGTAAACGACCTTACATCTGAAAAGCGGGTTTTAATAAGTTTTGCGATTTTAAGCTAAGGCGCATTTTTCACAGTGAGGTTTACCGAAATTACTAGAGATGGATGAAGAAAATCTAAAAAAAACAAGGGAATGCATTGGACAGACAGACAAACGAACACGGAGTCTGTCCAGTGCATTTCGATAGTTTGCAATATGCAGGGTGTTCCAAAAAACGGATACCCAATTTTATTTTTGAGATAACTTCGGTAATTCAGCACCGATTTTGACCATTCTTTCACTGTTACAAGCAGAAATTTATGGCGCGTAAACGTGAAGTTCTTCCGCCCACCGCACCTTTATTATATATACAACTTTATTCGTCAGAAAGAGAACTGACAGCAAGTGACCACATTACCCAGCAAAACACCGTAAGTCTCGGAGAACAGGCAACACATAAAGATATCAATTTCGTAGTATAAAATAGTTAAGCTTACTTACTTATTCGCAGTAGTGCCTTGTGATGTCATTGTTACGTCATATTGTGTTTATTTACTTTGTTTACCAGTAATATTTTTTAGAATAAATCGTTTGATATGGGCAGAATAACAAAGGATGATCGCTGTTTGATCATGGGCTTACAAACTGAGAACTGTTTTGCTAGGTAATGTGATCACACAATAAAAGTGTGGTGGGTGGAAGAACTTCATGTTTACGCGCCATAAATTTCTGCTTGTAACAGTGAAAGAATGGTTAAAATCGGTGCTGAATTACCAAAGTTATCCCAAAAAAACTGGGTATCCATTTTTTTGGAACACCCTGTATAGACGGATCCGTTGCTCTCACCTTCAGCATTCGTTGAATAAACAGTACAAATCCTGACAATGGCTATGATATAACAACTATCATGTGAGCGATAAAACTCGTTCTGACTGCTAAATTGCAAACTTGGTCACTGCCGATCAACATGTTTTCGCAAGAAAAATGAAAACACAGTGTTGTCTGCTAATGCCTCTAAAAACTTCATCTAACACTATCAGCTGCCACATAAACATAGGCATTCACTCTTTCATTAACTCGTCAGCGGCCATTCTTGCAAGCACTGCAGTAACTAAGACCAATCTAGGAACATAAATTCAAGTAGAATAAGTCCAATTTTGCTGACCCGTAATTCATTGACATGAGGAGCATGAATCTCGCGGACACCAATGCCATGGTAGAGCTGAACATCTTTGACATCTCCAGTTGCTGACAGCAACAAACGAATGCAGAAGGCATCGGAGCCAATGCGAACATCAGTGCGCAGAGAATCCACAACAAACTGCAGTGCAACTTGCTTTGCTATGATGTCCAGCCGCTCCACAATGTACAGCAGGCTAGTTGCTACAATGCAGCAGACATAACGAGAACTTGTCACGTCTCTTCACATATATCAGTTCATGACAACAAACATACAAACCATACTGTACCATAAATTTTTATGAATTTTCCATACACTCAATGCTACACTTACCAGCAACTGTATAACAGTTACATAAACTCAGTTATACACAGTGCATAGTAGGTCATTCAACCTGCAGGGTCTTTTATTATTAGAAACAGTTTACACCAGTTGCTAATAAATCTTATGCTTTACCTACTTGTTTACTTATTAACTTACTTATACATCTACTTGTACCAGGAACTGCTTAAATCCTGTCGTGCAATACTGCCATTCACTACAACGTTATCAAAACATTATATAAACATCAACCATAAAATGTTTTAACTAATTGGTAATTCTAAGAAATTAAAAATCAAACAGGTACTGTGTAAAGCACAGAACAATATCATTTGAGTCATTATAAAAATGTGTACAATACACGGCCCATGTCTAAAAAGGTTACATTTGAGAAATCTCACAGCTCCAGTGAGAAGCATGTGCTTTGGCTACATGTATGCCAGTTTATCATGCCCAAGTACATTATATCTAAATATATAATACACTGCTTACAACACCAAATAAGCTAAAATGGCAGCAAAATACAAAAATATTTGAACAGTTGAATGTTCCTCATTTTTTCTGTTATCTGTATAAAATACTGTGAATATAAAGGAATATCACCTTTCACAAAATTCTGAAGCAACACCACATTTTTCTGAAGACAGTCCAAGCTTGCCAGCCTTTTCTCCTGAAATAAAAACAACAACAGCTATTACATCACTGCACACTGGTCAAGGCTTGCCAATGCTCGATTATCATAAACCATCAGTCATCCATTTTCCGTCACACCAAAAATTCACCGTTCCATTTATGCAAAACAATAAAATCAACAATGACTTCAGTTTACAGTATGGTTGAAGAATACAACATTTTCAATACGACATCACAAATGACAAAGCACAAAGCAGCACACTTGGACGGACTGAAAAGCATGACTCACAGCTGACAGGGAAGTATTCAGCACCTTCACAGTTTCCATCCACGATGCCTGGTGCAAGCTGCGTCCACGCAAACGTTCCATCAGTGTAGACAGTGCTATTTCACCTTTCCCTGCAAACAGCATACAAACAACACTCAGCTGATAGTAAAAACTGCCGGTAAAATAGCCGGAAAATAAAGGTGCAACAATGAAGAAGTTGATTGAGTGAAGCTAGCCGATATTGCTATCTTAAAGACTTTGGCATCAGTACAGCATAGATTAATGAGCAAGCACTACCAGGGACCACTTCCGTCAAATCACTAGAAATAAAAGAAAGCACCTGCCAAATGGATGATGGTAAAAGGTGGATGTGCAGATCTGCAGATGTGGCAATGGGTAAAGGACGGATGTCGATGCGAAGGACATCCACCTTTTACCCATCGTACTCAGTCTCGCCTCTGGACCGATAAGCAGTGCACAACCGTGTATTAATTTAGGCCTTTGGCAAAGTAGATTGGCAAAATAGACCTCAGTTCGCAAACCTGGGTTTACAAAATTACAATAGTAACTTCTTGTTGCACTTAGTAGTCATCATCGTCATCATCCGTTGTCATTCGTCATCGCATGACGTCTAGGTCGTTGGTCGAGTGTTGTCGTATGTCGTCGTGCATCGATACGTCGTTGTGCAGTGTCATCGTTGTATACCGGTATCGTTTCTGCGCGTCTTGTCGTGCGTTGCATCGTCTACTTACATGTACGTCGACGTCGCACTTCCTCATGCATTATTGCACGTCGTCATCATTATATCTTGCCATTGTACGTTGTCGTTGTCAAGTGACAAAGCAGATCATTGTTTTCTGAGTAAATGCTTAGACGAATTTGCAATCAGAAATTAGGCTATTGTCTAGGCCTATGCAGAGTGTGAACTGTGAAGAAATTCACAGCGGCAGGCTTCAAACAAACGCCGTCTATAAAACGTCCGCTAAGCAGTTAATTACGAAGCGAATGACTGAAAAACTCAACAACTTTCATATCTGGTAGGCCTAATGTACGTGACAACTGTTATCCGCATATCCGTCTTTTACCCACACATCGCACTTAGCATCCGCAGATTTTATCTGCCTTTTACCCGTTGCCACATCCGCACATCCGCTTATTACCCATAGCCCTGCCAAAGGCTGTGTCCTAGAGAGCCGACTGTCGGCTCTCTAGACACTTCGAATTTTATATCATGACACTGTACTACGGTTTCGACTTCCTGAAGCTATCATAACGATTAACTCAACAATTAACAACCAGATATAAAAACGGCTAAACGATGCAAATCAAGTCCCGAGTATGAATACTAGTAATAAAACCGTGATACAACACTTTCTTACCAATTCCATCATAATCGTCAACAACACTCTCCTCCATCTTTCAACCAGGCAATGTAATGAATAGTTATTTATCTTGAACTGAGTAGTTACGTATACGTCAGACGTACATATACGTCGCTTGACTTCAATGACTTTCTTCAAGTTTTTTTGTAGTAATTGCAATTCCAGAATTGAATTCTCAATCCCGGAATCCGAGGTTAAAAAATTTGTAATTTCAGGATCCCGGGATTCCGTTTCGAAATTAAGTTTACAAATTGGTCGTTATTTTGGTATCCACAATAGACTTAATGCATAAAATGTATAGTAGGCACGTACGAAAGATATGTCAGAACGGTATACAGGTAGGAACTGCGTGACTGTGAGCTGTGGCAGTCAAAACACAAATTACACTGCACAGCAAAAAGCAGGACTTTAGAGTGGATAAAATATATGTTATGCATTAGACCTCTTAGAGCGTAATCGATTTAGCAAAACGATAATTATACGTTCAGATCGGAATTTTGGATGTTTGAATTAGCTTAAACCATTTTCAAAAAAAACTTTAAAAATTGGTTTAAAATTTAGGTTTTTGTAGTTTTTTAAACAACCGTAACAACTTTAAAAGTTTAATTTTTTGAGATTTTTTGGTTTGTTGTGAAATTTATTAGACATCATATATTTTAATTAACATTTTAATTGTGACTGTTATATTAATTTTGCTATAATTTTAAAAAATGTGATTATTTATATACGGACATGACGGACAAAATGTGTAAGATGTTTTTTTCCGAAATCGTAATTTGGTACACGGTGTACGTTCATATTAGAATAGATACGAAATCAAAATAAACATTTTAAAACCATTAAAAACTTTTTAAAATATTTTTCAAATTTTAGAACACTTTAAAACCTAAAACCTAGTTTATAAAAACCTACTTTTTTCTAGCTCTTTCTTCTAATCATGGTGTGTGGAGAAAAGTTAAGTTTCGCTAAAACTTAAGTTAAAAACCAAAGTTATAAACTAAAGTTTTAAAATTTCTAGCCAAATAAAATGTTAGATTTAACATTTTCAGTGTCCCAGTCAGTCGCTGACAATCACGCAGTACAATTTCTGGATGACCGCATACGATACCAGTAACCACATTTTTATATAATTATTCATCAATATTTATTCTACGTTATGACGTCATAATAAACAGTGAGAACAAAATATCTGCGACTGAAATTGCGTAGTATGTTTTACAAATACATACGTTTAATTATTTGTTTCTAGTTTTACACACACGTGCATTACTTTACAACGTGAACTGTAGTGGTTGTAATTTTCTTTTATTCAATTCGTACATTACAGTGTTGGTCGTGAATGATCAGCTGTTTTTATTATTCCGCAAGCTCTGGATCTTTTGTTATCAATTGCATGTTGCTTCATCATTATTTCCATACCAACTAGAACTTTTTAGGCCAGAATTAATGCAGCATTAACGTTGTAAACAGTGATACGCATATTTTCTGCTTGCCATTCATGATTCCTGAGCTTGTTCTTATTTTGATTTGACTAGCTTGCAGTTTTACCCGTAAAACGATCAGCACCAACACTTGAACAAAAGGTTTCGGGAAAAATGTTTGCACCAGCTAAAATGTAACTAGCAAATAAACAGCAGTTTGAATATGTAATTCGATCAGTTGTTTAATGTATAATCATTTGTGCTGTTTAACTTAACGTAAAAATGCTACTGTTTCAGTGAGCATCTTTAATTTCGTTTTTAATGTGTGCATATCTATGGGTTTTATCTTAGTTTTTAGGCATATGTTGTTCACCACTGGTCATTTTTGGAAGTGGTTATTTTTTGATTGAGTGATTGATTGTGATGTGGCAACAGTAAAGATTCATCAACCATGAATGTCGGAGTTGCACACAGCGATCCTAACCCAAACTCGACATACTTCAACAGCAAAGGCATGTGGGTCACATACATACTGATCGTCGCATTTTTTCACTACATGTTTCTCAGTCTGCCATTCCTGTCTGTTGCAATGGCATGGACACTGACCAATGTTTTCCACAACGTGGTATGTTAACTTTTTCACTTTCTCATTTTGTCTTTAGATGCTTAAGTCTACGTCTGATGAGTTTTTTGCTCAACTTGTAAAAGTTTACATTTTGGAGCTGCTTGTCTCTGGAAATTTTGCAGGCTGTAAATCTGAATGGCCATGCTTCAGATTGTGCAATAAATATGTACACTGTGTCTCAAAAAAACATCCCCAACATTTTTGACTGTAACTTGAAAACCAATTATCAGATTCTGATAATTTTTGGTAGGAATATTCCTGACACAACTTGCCATCAAATGACCATTCAGTTTTCCACTTTACCCAGCATTTGTTTCTGCACCACCTGGGGAAAACACAACCAGCTAAATATCACTTTTTTATCCAATGCGATATGATTGCTTAATTAACATAAGATTTTGAGGGTCACTACTTTTGCTTCTACTCAAGTAGAATTTTTGACTATTTTATCCAACACTGAAAGTTGTAAGCGATTGTTATATAATTTATATATATTTTTTTCTGTGACAAGCTAGAATTAAAGTAGATTATGTGTAGGATGTATTAGAATTTACCGGGTAGTTTTTGCTTGATGTTAGTGAAATTATGCAAAATAAGGAGATATAGCAATGTTTTTAACATTTTGTACTCCACTGTTCTGTTTAGTCCACAAGTAAAAGTGAAGACTTTTCCTATCAAGTGCAAATAATCCTGGCTTTGAGACACCACTAGTGCGTGATGTGAAATTATAAACAAAGTCCACAGTGTGTGACCTCATTTGCTCAGCCACTGTTCTTAAATAGCAGATAAATGTATCTGCTGTATATTCATACAATATTGTGAGGTATACTACAAATACAGAAGAATTCAGTTATGTGAGAAAGTGCATCAGATCTCAAGCTGTATGGTTTTTTTGTGGTGATAGTTCTGTGAAGTATTATTTTGAAATACCACTGGAAGTAACACAGTGCCAACACATGTGAAATATGTAAAAAAGCAGCCATGTTGTCCATGCTTGTTCATGCTTTGGCACTCTGTCCATGCACACATGTCTGTGTATGCAGCTGATGTTTATTGTGCTGCACATCGAGAAGGGAACTCCATTTGAGACCGCTGACCAAGGCAAGTTTCGCTATCGCACTGTCTGGGAGCAGCTTGACTATGGAGTTCAGTTTTCTGCATCCAGGAAGTTTCTCACCATTGCACCGATTGTCTTGTGAGTTTTTAGTTTCTAGTTTTCAGGCATTTGTCCTGTTTTTTACCACTTTTTATTGAGAATTGAAGGAAATTGTCTGAATAACCAACTAAGTCAACACTGCACTATATTCTGTACTGCATCTGAATGAAGTTGGTCATGCAGTGATTGGGTAGGCATACCTGCTGTTGTGAATTTTCCAGGTGTAAGTCAGATCAGAAAATACAAATACATTTTTTTCCAAAAAATTTGAATTACATATTAATATAAAGGGGTGTTTTTAGAACAATCTTTAAAAGTATATTTTTCTATTTTGTATTGTCAGAATTTAACATCTTTCTAGCTATTATGGCTCAACATGTGACAGAAGCTACACTAAATAATTCCTGAAATTTGCAGACAGATAGAAATTGATTATTGAGCAGTTGTGCAAATTGGCAAACAAAATTACTGCAGATTCAGCAAACACTGATGCAAAGTAGACAGGTCTGCAGTTCTGACTGCAACAAAAATACATTTTCAAAGTTGCCACTTAGACTCACGTAAGATTTGATTGTATAATATGTTACATGATTAATTTGTTTCACTTAACAGGTAGCAAGCATGTTTGTCAGAATGATTTGTTATTGCATAGCTGAAATGTGGCATTTTCTAGGTTTTTCTTGGCAAGTTTCTACACCAAGTATGATCAGTATCACTTTGTCGTCAACTCGGTCTCACTGCTGGCGGTTCTTATTCCGAAACTGCCACAGTTTGATGGTGTTCGGCTGTTTGGTATCAATGCTTACTGACTGAGGCACATGCCAGACTGCATGATAAATGGATACTGAGGGTAGTGACAGACAGGCTGTGAAATGGATTGATGATGATTTTGGTGGTGCTGTTTTGGTTTACAGACTTCTGGTCAACTGATGTGTGGATTCCTGTATTTTGTCTCACTTGATGTGTTCATCTGAGATTTTAACTTGCGCACAACTGTATCGGTTCATTTTTGAATGCTTTGAATAAACGTAAAATATGCGTAAACTTTTGTAGCAGTTACATTTGCATCTAGTTGACATATTCTTCGTTTTATAAAAAAAAAGCAAGGTGGTGGCAACTTTTGCCAATAATGAAGTTGTTTTGGGTAACATTGAATAACAAGGCAAACATGGATCTATCAGTTCATATCTTCTGCTGTTGAAATTAGATGTTGATAAAAAGTATTTTTAAATACCAGATGCGTTGGTGGAATTCTGTACTGGACAGCATTTTTCAGGCAAATGGACTGCAGTGTGATTTTCGATTTTTAAAGCTTGAATGTTTGCACTTGTCATTTTCCAGAGATCTGCATATCTCGTGTGTTGTTAATACTCCGTAATTTAGTGTCACTCAGTGCTAGGCGCTTGATATCAGATTTTGCTCTCTTCCATTTATCGTTATCCATTGTGTATTGATGTGCAGAGTGGGCCAAAAGTATTTACACTCAAGTCTACTATTATTAATTTACAGTACAAAAATATCTATGAATTACCAGCAAGAAGTGATCACTGCTGTAATTTGTTGAAAGTCATTTGCTGGTAGCAGGTTCATAATACAATAATGTGATAATTTCTTGCATTTTTGCACCTTTATTCTTTCATAACGAAGCAGTTTAGTTGCACTTATTTAGTGGCTCATCATAAGTCAACACAACTTATCTTTTGTGCACCATTATTAGCTCTATATCTTTCAATGTTAAATAGGCATGGATTAATTTGCGGCATATTGACATAACTTTTGGCCCATTCTGTATTACAACGTCGTAGTAATTACTGTGTTGTACATTTAGCCTGCTTCAACAGAATCAATGTGCTGTAATGTATTGAGTTATTGCCGACTGCACAGTCTCCCACAACCGAGTAATGCATCTCTGAGGCATGCATTTCATGTTTCGTCATTTTCCTTTTATATATGCTGTGGCTCGTGACAAGCCATTGTGGGCCACGTGCTGTGTTGTTTATTTGAAGCATCTTAAAGGTCCATGGACACCAAAATTAACTTACCATTTTCCTAAAAGAGCACAATTTTTTTATGTGATTGAAACGTTAGCTTTATTTTTTCTAATCTAATCTGTGGCTTTTTTTTGGCTGGTGCTCTCATTAGGTACTATAGTTTGACCACAAAATTGTTGCAGCAGTGCAGAATAGTAACTTGGTAGCAAAGTCTATCAGGCCATACAAACATCAGTTACTCTGTCACAAGTAGTGGGCTGTAAAGTCCTGCAGATGTTGTAGGTATATATCATTGATAGGTAGCAATTTATTATCTTCGAGTCATCTTTTTCACTTTTTTGTAACTTATAGATTAGTCTGTAAATATTTTTTTCAGAGAGCATTATAATGAAGAAGAAAGATGTATTAATAATAACAGTTCAATCGTATTTATTATTAATAATTAATATTTATTAAAGGTCATATAGCATTGTATGCTGTTCATATGTAAACATATTGCCAAATATTGATGTACATAATCTGACACTGCATGTGTGTATGTGTGAAATGGTATTTGACATCTTTGAACGTATTCTGCAGTTCGTGAATTCTTGAGTGATGTGTCGTGTTAATATCATTGTCGACAATGAATATTCATGTGTATGGCACATTTACATTTTCATTAGTGCTGCATGATAATGCACACTGTAGGCCTAACTTTGGTTGTCCTTTTGACAACATGAAGATTTTAATTTAAGTTTCAGTTATATGAATGTTCTGACAAAAAAATGAATAGTTATTACTGACATACAAATCGCCTAGCATGTATAAATTCTCAGTGAGTGAGAACATCTTACTTATTAGAACAAATGTACGACATCAGAAGTTTGCTTTGAATAAAAAATAATGGTGACTTGGATAGAAAGGAGAGAAATTGAGGAGATTTCCGGAAATTTTTGGGTTAGTACAAGGATGAGGTTACATTGTGAGCATCTACATACATATTGCTCTATCATGATTAAAGTTTTTTTGCGTTTATTTCATACATGTTTAATACAGTACATTGCAGTTACAGATAAACCATTAGCAGATAATGTTATGTATTTCTTACGCAGGATGACCACTTGTCTGGGTGTGTTAGTAACACGTTAATTAATGCATTAAAAAAATTAACGCTTCAACATTCCTAAAGTAAACATATAACAAAGTTTACCAAAAATGGACAAGTCTTTTACTTTTCATTAATGTACAGTAATCTGTGACGTATTGCAGCCTATTAGACTTCATTTTTTGCAAAGACAACACACACTGTATGTGATTTTTTGCGTTTCAAATTTTCGAAAAGTGGCAAATTTGCGGCTTTAATTGAACGTCCAAAAACCAAAAATGTTTCAGCTTCAGGGGGAGGGGGCTTTGCCCCCTGACTAGGAGCTTTGACCTTGGACCCACGTTATAGGGGCCTCACAGTTGTATTTGGGG
>Ga0056128_1001556_pt1 | contig 25858 bp, 19 predicted proteins | sample WorMetLIZISLAND2_FD_71113 | JGI IMG/M metagenome (GOLD analysis project Ga0056128, IMG submission 71113) | Marine gutless worms symbiont microbial communities from Max Planck institute for Marine Microbiology, Germany - Olavius geniculatus... ... | reverse complement strand
TTACATTTTCGCGATCGTGCACGCTCGAAATGTGGAACATTTGATTATATTGATCACATTCCAGGTGGCGGTGATAAGAAGGTATAGAATTGGCTTTTTATTTGATTAAACTGTTCATTTATGTGATTTTAGCGTCAGTAAATGTGAAGCGTCAAGCATATTGTGTATACATACCGTTCCACAAAAAGGACTTTTTGTGTTTATATAAGTTACTGAAATGATGATCAATTAACACGAAAGTTTTATCAGTTGTAAAAAGTCGTTTTTTTTGTTCTTTGCATTACTTGAATTAGACTACACTAACTTTAACTTAATTTGACTGCAACATTACTGTGGTGTGTAGATTGAATCTTATGCGTCACATTTTCGTGATCGTGCACGCTCGAAGTGCGGAACATTTGATTATTTTGATCACATTCCAGCTGGCGGTGATAAAAAGGTATAGACTTGGCTTTTTATTTGATTAAACTGCTTATTTTTTTGATTATAGCGTCAATTGTGAAGTGTCAGTTGTATTGTGTATACGCAGTGTTTCATGAAAACGAACTTTATTCTGTCTTTCATAATTTGCTCGAATGTTGATTACATGTACATTACATTACATTACAACGTTTCGGACAACTTCGGACTTTGACCGCAAATGTCTTCGGAAATATGCAGATATTGGCAAGCCGTAAACGGCATTGTCAACTACGTTCAATCCGCCGTTAAACAAAAACTATGTAACTTTGACTCACTAACTACAAAGCGGTGACTTGTGACAACGGCAACGTCAAAGACAATCTTCTGAAAGAATGTAGTACCGGTACTATGAATTGAGAGTAAGCCTGGAGCACCATGTTGCACCATTTTGTGCATAATGGCTAACTTGCCATTTACAGTCAGCTTATCATTTCGTGTTTTATCTGTTATTTTTCACCAATGTTGTAAGTTGTTTTGTTTGTAGAGGAGTTTTTATCGTTTTGTTGTTTTTTTTGCAATATTTAAATTGGACAAAAATAACTGTAACTTAATTTGACTGCAACATTACTGCGGTGTGTAGATTGAATCTTATGCGTTACATTTTCGCGATCGTGCATGCTCGAAATGCGGAACATTTGATTATATTGATCACATTCCAGGTGGCGGTGATAAGAAGGTATAATATTGGCTTTTTGTTTGATTAAACTGTTCATTTATGTGATTTTAACATCAGTAAATTTGAAGCATCAGACGTATTGCGTATACATGGCGTTTCACAAAAAGAACTTTTTTGCGTTTTTATAAGTTACTGAAATGATGATCAATTTACATCTGCATCGAAAAATCACCCAAAAATCACGGAAACCTTCTTTTTAGGGCTTAAGGTCATTCAAGGTCATCGATGTTGACATTTTTAAGAAGCTCGTCACCAGTGCTTGTTATGATAAGCAGCATGTTTGTGTCTATCTGAAACCACTTTCATGCTAGGCAAGCGAACAGCGCATAAATAACCACTTTTTAGAGGGGTACCCTACTTTAACACCCGCCTGCGCAAGTTACACTAACTGTAACTTAATTTGACTGCAACATTACTGTGGTGTGTAGATTGAATCTTTTGCGTCACATTTTCGTGATCGTGCACACTCGAAATGCGGAACATTTGATTATATTGATCACATTCCAGCTGGCAGTGATAAAAAGGTATAACTTTGGCTTTATATTTGAACTGTTCATATGTGTCATTTTTAGCATCCGTCTAATAACTGGTTAAGTGCACTTTTGTAAATTTCGATAAAACGAAGTTAAAATCTAGGATGTAATTCAGTTAATGTTGTTGCTTTTCTGACCGTACAGTAATAAAAGCTATATTGGTGTGTTCAGCAGTAACTGCACATCACGACTGTACAGTTATGTTTTACTTTATTTGTGTGTTATACCAAAAATGAGGCATAAAATGAGTTAAATGTTATTTGCGTACGTCTAAATGGTAGCTGTTCAAATGCATACACGTTGTTTCATAAAAGGCACCCTTTTGTTTTGTTTTATAAGTTAGTCAAATGTTAATCAGTTTGCATGAAATTTTTACAAGAAGCAGCGTTAAAATATCGATTCAAAATATTTTGAACAAAATATAACCGTTAATTAGATATTTTTGCTAGTTGTGATGTAATGCTGACGTCATAATGACATGTGTCGTGAGTACAAATTGGCTTGTCTCAACTGGTTCTGTCAGTAGCTATCCTGCTTCGATGGTAATCTTTGTCTGGTTTGCTGATGAAAAATGTTTATCGTACCAGCAGTAAGTAACATGGAGCCATAAAATCAAGCGTCTCGCAATCCAAAATCTCAACGATCTCGCAAGCAGTGTGTGCTGGTGCGCTCTGCACTGTTTTGCTGGAAGGTGTAAAAGTCAAGCTATCCCCATAAGTGTGTGAAAGTGATCGTTTTGGGCGTTTTGTGGCTAAAATGTTGAAACTTCAGCAGTTTGTCATCAATGAACCAGATAAAGTTCGCCATCGACGCAGGGCAACTATTCAGCAAGTCTGTCAGCACCGGTTGCCACAAGCCAGTTCGTATTCGCGGCATGACGTCAGCATTACGTCACGACTAGCAAAAAGTATTTAACTAACAACAATATTTTGTTCCAATAGTTTGAATTGGTATTTTTGGGGGTTGAATGGGGAGTAAGAAAAATGTGCGTTTTAATGGAAAACTTGCCATATCTCGGAAATGGTCAGAGATACGGCCAAGGTTATAGTTACTAATATTAAGTGGCATACGCTCTGCCAGATGAGAGGAAAGTCGTTGATCTTGAATGACATAAAAAGCCGTTATTCGCTATCGAACGGATTAAAACAAAATGTCGTTTATTTAATTCTTTTAAAAAATGCTAAAGCGACCACCAAATTCTGTTAAAAAATGTTATTTTAGTGAAGTTATTAATTGTTGAATATCGATAACAAAATATCTTTATTACCAACATGGCGTTTCATAAGTAAACTCCTGTGTACATTTGCGTAACTTTAGCAAACAAATCTGATTCTGGTAAAATTTTACATCAAAAGTGCATCGTTTATTGGCCATAGAGTGCCATATTTTTTAATTGCAAAAACAGACAATAGTTACATCGACTTTTGTGAAGTCACTCCAAATCGTATCCAGCAACAGTTTGTTTAATTCTGAGTGTCCGCAGATTGCTGGGAAACTCCGCAATAAACTATTTGGAGCCAAAGTCTTCTTTTGTCTTAACAATTTAGTTACTCGTAAAACACGGTTGGCTGCAGAAAATATTATTTTGTGATTGTTTATTTTATTGTTTTAGTTAATTGCGTCAACAAACGTCACTTCCGATCGAGCGACTTCAGTATACGAGTATATAGGTCTAGTTATGTATAAACGTTATATTAATGACGAATATATTTTGTTATTGATATTTAACAATTAATAACTCCGCTAAGAAATAACATTTTTCAACGAAATTTCGCAGTCGTTTTAGCAATTTATTGGAGTTTGAATGTCGGAAATTTTATTTGGATTCGTTTAGATCTGACATTTTCATTGTGCGATGTCTAGGGGTCTACTTTTTGGATACAGTGTAGATATTTGGCTTTGTAAGATTTTTATACACTTTATATATGCTTATATATATACATATACATATACAAATGGCATATATGCCGGCAAAGCCACTGTTATTATCTATTACCATACTACTTGTAACTTTTTTGATTACTTATTTTTTGTAAATGACAAAAAGATATTTCAGTTTTCTATCTGCAACACTTTAATGCAAGTGTGATTAACATATAAGATGTTTTAGTATTTTATTATTTATCATCTTGTGTATACTAAATTACATGTTTTTTGCGAAAAAAACCACTTTCTTGAACTTGTGTATGTAGATTGAAAGTCGCGCTTTTCGTTCCCATAATCGTGCACAATCACAGTGTGAAACGTTTGATCATATAGATCACGTACCAAACGAACGTCTTAAGAAGATACAAATTTTAGTTCTTATTAATTTTGACGAAACTGCCAATAAACTATATGTCATTGTAGCCATCAGATAATAATTCAACTAGGGATGGACATGGGTCGGGTAGACCCGCGGGTCGGGTCGAATCGGGTCGGGTTCGGTTGCGGGTCACATTCAAGGCAAATTTGGCGGGTCGGGTTGGGTCAAAATTTCTGAAATGCGTTATTTCTCAGTCGAATTAAGTAAGTTTAGCTATTGCTCTATATAAATTTACGTTTTACTTACTTACTTATTCACTTACTCCAAACACTTGAGTTTTGTAAATAACTAATTGAATAGGTAGTTAATTAGAACGTGAATTTTTGAAGCCCATCAACACCATAAACGCATCTAACGCGCCTCTACTGCCTTTCACGTAGTGCACACATTGGATGGCCATAAATGGTTGCTGATTTGCCGTGATAGCACTGAGACCACATTAAGGCAATCGAGGCAGTGTCCAGCGACACAAGATCATTTTACAAACTGCCGAGGTATCACAGACATGGCGCCAAGACGGCGGGGTTCTAGTTCTAGTTGCAGTAGTCGCCCACAATTAAGCTACTAATATGCAAATAAGAGTCAGTATACTGTCTTAGCTGTACTCTCTCAGTATGCATTCGTCATCATGACTTCAGCAAGTGAGGTCGACGAACATGTACGCCTACCTTTGCAACCTCTACAAGCGTATTGATATCTACACTGTGTCTCAAAGAACATCCCCGATATTTTTGATTGTAACTTGAAAACCAATTATCAGATTTTGATAATGTTTGGTACGAATATTCCTGACACAACTTGTTATCAAATGACCATTCAGTTTTTTTTTACCTCACCCAGCATTTGTTTCTGCACTACCTGGAGACAACACAACCAGCGAAATATCACTTTTTCACCCAATGTGATATGATTGCTTAATTAACATAACGCGTAAAACATATTTTGTTCACATTTCTGACACTTTGGCTGACATTTCATCCAGTTGTCCATTTTTCAACTGCCTGCAGTAAAATTGCTTGAAGTGTTGGCCAACTATGCGAACACGGGCAAGGAGACGCTTTCTCCATTCATTGACAGCAGTATCCATAAAGTTCTGCTGCAGACCAATCCAGGCTGTACCAGTCGCTTTTTGACTTCACAAACATTCCTAAACTTCGTCTGGTAGACACACTGTTGCATGACAGTTAAACCTTGTAATAGACCGGCTGTTGAGGCCCACAGATTAGGATAGATAAAATTTATCGACGTTTTTTCATTCATTTTAACACCCGTTATACTTGGTCTGCTTTCCCCAGGTAGTGCAGAAGCAGACGGTGGGTGAGGTGAAAACTAAAACACTCGTATAATAGCCAGTTGTGTCAAAAAATATTTCTGCCTAAAATTATTTAAATCTGCTAATCTTTCTTCAAGTTACGATCGATAATGTTGGGGATGTTTTTTTCAGGTTTTCTGTTCATTTCAACACATTTCGTTTGATCTGCTTTCCCTAGGTAATGTAGAAGTATACATTGGGTGGGGTGCGAGACTAAATAATTATTTGATGGCAAGTTGTGTCAGAAATATTCGTACCAGAAATTGTCGAAATCTGATAATTGGTTTTCAAGTTACAATAAAAATGTCGGGGATGTTTTTTTGAGACACAGTGTATATTATAGGTCAACGGTAAAGAAAACGCTGATTTTTGTGCCTGTTTTGTGTGCGTGATACTGCGGCTATTCGCGGGCAATACTTAGCCTTGTGCTGAAGTGTATTGTAACGAAAAGTTTCCTTACAAAGCGTACTGAATATTGAGTACTTGGCCTTGTGCAAGGTTTGACACTCTGGACTCTGGTTTAGTTTATTGTATGTCCTCGTATATGTACATTATAGCTGTGGATAATTAGTGATTAATTAATCGACTACAATCCCAGTACAATTTTTGGACTTCTTAGCTTAAAATAACTGTTACGGGTCGGGTCGGGTCACAGATCACTCATCAGCTCCAGACCGTAGGTCGGGTCAGGTTGGGTCAGAGTGTGTGGGTCCGGTCGGGTCCAGAAAAAGTGACCCGCGTCCAACTTTGCTTTTAACGCTATTATTTTGCGTTAATCAGTGATTTTAAATATTATATCCCAGTGACAATATTAGTCGTTTTCTTGCTAAAAAAACATGCTTATAGTCATTTGCTGAGGGATTTTCGCCATTGTATTTGCATAATGAGACCATTTCACAATTTTTGCATGTGAGTGTTTATCTTTATACACTATATAACGTTAATGCGTTTTGGTAGATAAGATCAAAAAATGACATTTTCAACGAAGACCACCCACTTTTCTACTGCGATAGTTTTTGCTCACGTTCACGTTCGTGTTCAAACTATGGAACGTCAGATTCTGTTGCTCACACGCCGCGTGGAGGCGGCAAAAAGGTACTGTGGTTATTTATACTCCGTTTACACGATCGAGCAAACGTCGAGCAAATGTATTCAAAATACACGTGCTGATTTCAGGATTCAGGCACAGTTCGTTACAATCCAGCCAGTGGTAAAGTGCTTGGATGCACTGTGTTAAAGCTGACGAGCTTCCATCTTTCAGTGCCACGTACAACTGTGTGTCATCAGCGTACTGTGCGTGGTCAATCCCGAACGAACTGTTTGCTCGATGTCTACTCGACGTTTGCTCGATGTTTGCTCGATCGTGTAAACGGGGTGTTAGATACACAAGTTTGATATTTGGACTTAGTTACGGCTCGTTTTAGTTTGTTTCCAGTTTCAGTTATCGCTATTTTTTTAGTTTTTTTTATTTCGGGTTTTTAGCTCTCCCGTAACCGTTTTTTATTTTTTTATGTTTTGCCTATCGGTACTTTTGTTTAATTTTTTATTTTATTTTTACTTAAACCTCGTTTAGTTCCTTTTAGTTTAGGTGCTAGATTGAACTGGCAGTTAATGTGTTAGTGTTTCAGTGCAAATATCTTTCATTATTGTATCATATTGTATCAATATTAGGCTTAAACAGATGTTTTCACTACCAGGAATGCTGTGTACATGAAAAGTATTTTAACTTTGCTTTTAATACATATATTAACTGCTTTTAACTAATTTTAACCACGTATGGCACTGAATAGCCCATTTTGTGCTGATGTGCCGTTAAGAAACTATTCACTCATTCACTGTGTACATAATGAATCACCACCTGTCGTTTAGGACAGGTTATTTCTGTTATCATTGTACTTTTTATTATCTGTATTTGTTTTTTTTGTTTTCAGAAAAACAGTAGACCTATTTTTTGTGAAAGTACCATACTGGAGTATTGTTGCCACTGTACCGTACAGTTTTACAGATGTAATGATTTTGCAGTAACTCTGTGAGTGTTTGTCCGTTGTATAACTTTTGGCTGTTTTAATATACACCGTGGGCCATAAAAACGTGGCACTATACACGGTGTTTCATAAAAAGGCACCTTTTTTCTTTTATAACTCAGTCGAATGGTAATCAATTTGCATGAAATGTTTACCAGATATAGCTGAAGAAATACAAATTTAAATTATTTCAACAAAATGTGACCGTTGGTTAAATATTTTTATTAGTCGTCATCTAATGCCATAATGTGTCGTGAGTACAAACTGGCTTGTCTCAACTGGTTCTGTCAACCCTGCTTCGATTGTGAACTTTATCAGGTTATCTGTCCCATTGCTATAGCATAGCATGGGACAGATTATAAAGTCACTTATGTCATTCTGTCAGTAAGTAAGTAAGTAGTAAGTAAGTAAAGTGTAAATTTATATAGGGCATACTCAAAAAGATCTTTAATGCGCTTAATACATTTTGTCTGCCTATAAACACTTCTACGACCGCAATTTTTATTCGATTTCGCTGGAATTTTGCACAGTGATTTGGGCCCGAAAAGTAAGATCGGCTTTGTTTGAGATAAAAATCTGATAACTCCTTCCCCTATTTTACCCCAAATTTAAAAAAAATTGCATTACGACCTATGGTGACTTCAAAGGGATATAATTCAGTCCCCGTAAAAAGATAATTGCGCGCTGTTTGCATTTACTCTCATATTTTTGGGCCCGGGCTATCCAATGGTGTCATTAAAATTTTTCCCCTGCCGACCCCTGTTGCCATGACATCGAATTTTGGGACAAAATTGACTATAACTCGGCCCGCGTGAAAAATAATTGCGCGTTGTTTTTACCTACACCTCTTTTCGGGCCCGGACTATCCGATGGCGTCATTTAAATTTCTCGCCTGCTGATCCCTGTTGCCATGGCAACGAATTTTGGGACAAAATTGACTACAACTTGGCCCCCGTGAAAGATAATTGCGCCCTATTTGCACCTACTCCTTCCCTTATACGCAACTGCTAGGCTATATAGCGTGGCAATGGGACAGATATCTCGTTCCACAGAACGTATTTCTAGTTTATTGATGAAAAATGTTTATCGTGTCAGCACTTAGCAATATGGAGGCATAATATCAGGTGCCTTGCAATACAAAAACTTATCCATCTCGTAAGCGGAGTGTGCTAGTGCACTGTCTTGCTAAAAGAAGAAAAAGTTAAGCTATCCCCACAAGTGTGTGAAAGTGATCGTTTTGGGCATTTTTGTGGCTACAATGTTAAAACTTCAACAGTTCGTCATCAATAAACCACATAAGTTCGCCATCGACGCAGGGCAGCTATTCAGCAAATCTGTCAGCACCGGTTGCAACAAGCTAGTTTGTACTCGCAGCACACTATGTTGTCAGCGTTACGTCACGACTAGCGAAGTATACTTAGGTATCAGCCATATTTTGTCCAAATATTTCGAATTAGTATTGTTTGAGCTACAACTGGTAAAAATATCGCGCAAATTGGTCATTATTTAAATGAATTACAAATTAAATAGTTTTATTTGCATTTACAATTATTATGTTTTTATGTGTCTAAATTTTTTGACGTATGTGATTAATATATGAAGTCTTGTAGTTGTTAATTTTGAGTTTAATTCTTGATCGAAGCAGGCATGTGCAAAAAGTAACTTTTATTTATTGATATGCAGATAGAAAACCATGCGCTTCGTTTCCGAGAAAACTCTCAGTGGAAGTGTGGCACGTTCGATTATTTGGATCATCAACCTGGCGGTGGCAATGTCAAGGTATATTTTCTGACCTTGCTGCTTTACATTAGATATGTGATAATTTGTTCTCATAGAAAATAAGCAACATGTTTGCAAGTTATTGTTTTTGTATTTGAAGTTACTATTAACAGTTTTTTTAATTGAGAAACTTATTTTTTTTCGTTTCTGTCTTGAGTTGTTAATTCTGATTTTGGACGTTTTTGATCAAAACAGGTATTTTGCGATAACAATAACTACTATTTATTGATATGCAGATAGAAAACCATGTGGTTAATTTCATTGTTAAAAGTTTTTTCTCAATGATGAACTTATTGTTGTTACGTTTGTGTCTCGTGCTTGTTAAGTTTGAGATTGGATTTTGACCAAAGCAAGTATTTTGCCAGAAAAATAACTTTTACACAATGTCCCAAAAAGAGACTGAGCCACTTTTATTATTTGAATAACTCCGTGAAACATTGGCCGATTTTAGTAATTTTTTGGCGTGCAAAATCGTGAGACAACGTGATATAAACGATTAGTTTTGGCCATCTCACATTAATTATTGTCACTACACTACCTTGTAAAATGCAGAAGTCACAGTTTGGCCATAATCAACAATGAATTTATACTGCATCGTTTCAGAAAAAATATTGAGATTACAAAATCATCGAAAATGTTTAATTCATTAAAAAATTAATCACAGCCGTTTTAAGATTGTACGTTGACGAAGTAAAATAACGCATCAACAGCGGGTGAGCCGCTTTGGGTCATCAGCTACTGAACGCGCTGCACCCTGTTGGCGACCATCATGTCAATGTCCACCGTTTGCGTTCGTGCTGGAGGAGAACATTTTGAGCACATACTGTAATAAAGATGATGTGATGTGACGTGTGACTTTTTTAGAGATAATAACTGTTACTCGTGTTTGTTGCTACTTATTTAGTTATTTCTGAGCCGACACACGCGCTACCCAGTATGAATTCACTGTCGTAAACGGCCAAACTACGTCTTCCGAATTTCACAAGGTAGTGTGGCGACAGTACTAAGATGAGGTGATCAAAACTAAAGTTATGTATGCCAAGTTGTTTCGTGGTGTTGTTTTTTAAATTATTAAAATTGGCCAATGTTTCACGGAGTTACTCAAAAAATAAAAATAGCGTGGTTTTTTGAGACACAGTGTATTTATTGATGTGCAGATAGAAAACCATGCGCATCGTTTTCAAGAAAACCCTCAGTCGAAGTGTGGCACGTTTGATTATTTGGATCACCAACCTGGCGGTGGCAATGTAAAGGTATACTCTCTGGCCTTTCTCCTCTACATTAGATATATGATGATTTGTCCTCATACACGAATGCAACATTTTTTATGTTATTTTTCGTATTTTTTTCATGTTTTCTACTCTGTGTTCCCGTCTTCCTCTACGGCGTCGCAGCAATACAGTTTTAGACCTCGCTCACATAGTCTCTCTCATCCTATTCATGACAATTACGTATCTTTTGACCTGTAAGTAATTTTTAACTCGCATGTTGTATAAACAGTGCTACTAAGCTTTTAACTCTTGTGTTTTTATTGTTTTAGTAGTTTTGTTTTTGGTATGTTTTGTTGCGGTTTGTCAACCGTGCACATTGTGCTATAAACGAATACACATCACATCATTCAATCTCTTAGTTAAAAGTTTTTACTGGCGAACTTATTTTCGTTTTGTTTGTGTCTCGTAGTTGTTAATTTTGAGTTTGCACGTTTTTGATCAAAATAAGTATTCTGCAAAAAATAATTTTTTATTTATTGATGCGCAGATAGAAAACCATGCGCTTCGTTTTCAAGAAAACGCTCAGTCGAAGTATGGCACATTTGATTATTTGGATCATCAACCTGGCGGTGGCAATAAAAAGGTATTTTCTTTGGCTCTTTTGCACTACATTATATATATAATGATTTGTTCTCATGGAGCCGCAGCAACATTATTGAAAGTATTTTTTGTATTTAATTTTATTGTTAAACGTATTTTTATTGACGAACTTATTTTTTTACTTTTGTATCTCGTAGTTGTTAATTTTGAGTTTGGACGTTCTTGATCTAAACACGTATTTTGCGAAAAAAATAACTTCTATTTATTGATATGCAGATAGAAAACCATGCGCTTCGTTTCCGAAAGGACTCGCAGTCAAAATGTGGCACGTTTGATTATTTGGATCACCAACCTGGCGGTGGCAATGTAAAGGTATATTCTTTGGCCCTTCTGCTCTACATTAAATATATGATGATTTGTTTTCATAAACTCAAAGCAACGTTATTGCATGTTATTTTTGCGTATTTATTTGTCATGTTCTCCATTCTTGTTCCCACCTCCTTGCACAGCGTCGCAGCATTACAGTTTTAGGCCTCTGTCTTTTTACTCATGACAATTATCCATCGGACTGTAATATTATAAGTCGCATGTTGTACAAACAGTGCTATTAAGGTTTTTAACTCTTTTGTTTTAAATGTTTCAATAGTTTTGATCTCGATGTGTTCAGTTATGGTTTGTCAACTGTGTGCATTGTGCAATAGACAAATATACATCACATCATTTAATCTCGTTGATTTTTATTGACGAACTTATTTTTGTTTCGCCTGTGTATCGTAGTTGTTAATTTTGGGTTTGGTCTTTGTTCAAATGAAGTATCTGCAACAAAATTTTAATAACATCCGCGTTACTCCACCGTTCAAGGAACTCCACTGGCTGCGAGTCCTCGAGCGAATCAAGTTTCAACTGGCCGTTCTTGTGTTCAAGTGCCGCAACAAGACAGCACCTCAGTACCTGGCAGACGATTTGCAGTGCGCAGCGGATGACGACTCAACAACGCGACTGAGGTCGGCCGCGTCGAACAAACTGATTGTGCGCCAGTCTCGGCTATCAACAGCCGGAGACAGCGCCTTTGGCGTCGCTGCACCACGCCTTTGGAACTGTCTGCCGACAAACGTCACCTCAGCAAGGACACTGCCAGTTTTTAAGAAACGTTTAAAATCCCATTTGTTCAAAATATCATATACTTTGTAACTGCATTTGCTTATCGTGGTCGTGTTTGCATAACTTATGGACATTAATTTTTGTAACCTGTTTTTGAAGCTCTGCTTACGGCAGGTTAAATTTGTCGTTTGTAATAATAATAATAATAATATTGATGTGCAGATAGAAAACCATGCACTTCGTTTCCGAGAAAACACTCAGTCAAAGTGTGGCGCGTTTGATTATTTGGATCATCAACCTGGCGGTGGCAATGTAAAGGTATATTCCTTGGCTTTTCTGCACTACATTTAATATATAATGATTTGTTCTCATGTAGCCAAAGCAACATTATTGCAACTATTTTTTTTGTATTTAATTTTATTGTTAAAAGTTTTTTATTAACAACTTTATTTTTACGCTTCTATTTCGTTGTTTTTAATTCTGAATTTTATTCTTGATCAAAACAGGTGTTTTCGAAAAAAATAATTTCTATTTATTGATGTGCAGATAGAAAACCATGTGCTTCATTTTGGAAAGAACTCTAAGTCAAAGTGTGGCACCTTTGATTATTTGGATCATCAACCTGGCGGTGGCAATGTACAGGTGTACTCTCTTTCCCTTTTGTTCTACATTAGATATATGAAAATGTGATATGATAATGAAAAGATTTGTCTGCGTTGCCTCGTGGCTACTACCATCTACGGCAGCCGGCAGCTCCGACCGCTCGTCAAATCGATGTCATCTGACGCCGTCAAGACGCTGGTCCAGGCGTTTATTTCGTGTCGCCTGGACTACTGCAACTCGATGTTCTACGGCATCACCGACGATCTAATGAGCCGGCTGCAGTCTGTACAGAATGCAGATGCAGCTGTGCGGTTGGTTTCCTGCGCTCGACGCTGTGACCATAACGCCGGAGCTACAGGAGCTGCACTGGCTTCCGGTTCGGCGTCGCGTGGATTTCAAGATGGCCATTTCGGAACAATTTTCGGAACAATTTTCGGCTCATCTAAGACAAACTGAAGACTGCTGAAGACATTTTTGTTCGGATGTTGAAAGCGCGGCGCATTGTGGCTAACTGTTAAACTGCGCCCCTAAAGTCATCTTACTTACTTAGCTTACTTTCTTACTTACTTTATAATTGCGACATTGGGCCTTGCAGCCCTTGCTGTTACTGGCTGTGCTAGACAGGACTAGCTAAGCAGATAGCTATTGGCCGACGCTGACGTCATTGCTATAAATATCCCGGCATGGCCAGCATGCCACATCGGCTACCGCGGACAGTTTTAGCCTTGGGCGAGGCTTGACAGTTTAGTTTTTATTGTAGTAGACTGTGAACTTGAATTATGGCTATACCTGATCAACTAAACCCATATTGGTTAGTGTTTTGATAAGATGGCGATTACGCGGAGAAAACTGGTCTGGACTAGTCCTAGGCCTATAAGTGATATCTTTTTGCATTATGTTACCTGTAATAGTGTAGCTCAGTTTACCTTGTGATGTGATGGTGTGGTGGAAGTTGGAACTTTTCATTTTAGTGTCTTTCAACACTTTAAGTCTACCACGAACAATATGGTCTTTTCTCTGAACTTTTAGGTCTACTGATACTTAAAGTAGGCTACCAAGTAGCCAGACTACTTTGTAAAAGTTTATTTGCTTGGTGTTTTGATCTCGTATATAATTGTGTATCATATTACTGACGAAATTATTCATTACTTATGTATTTCAAGGAATTTTTTAAAACTGTTGTTTTATTTCGTGCGGATGCAGGCTTGTCTTACCTACACTGTATTAATATTTACACGACAGTATTGTGTTATTATGACCAATTCACATATTCGACGCAACTCAACTCAGCAGTTGAGTTGAGTTGAGTCGCGTCTGCGTCGAAGGTGTGAACAGGCCCGTCGCGAGAGGCGGAAGGGGAAAAGTTGTTCCTGGACCCCGCGACGTTTGGCGGCCCCGCCGTCGCTCACAAAATATAAAGTACACCACAATGCGTCGTTTTAAAAAAAGCAAAATTCCACAATGTTTCTCCCCAGATGAGCCCCGTAAAATGTTTTCCCGGGCCCTGCAGTGGCTCTCGACGTCCCTGGGTGTGCGTTGGCCATTAGGCAGATGAATTACTGAAGTTTGTCGGATGTTGCAGCGCCGAAGTGGAGTTGGGGATTTCGTCGGGAACGTCAAGTCGCTGTGTCGGTCGGTCGACGACGCAATGCGGTTTGTTGCTGGCAGCAGGAAGAAGGTACGACTGCTGACATTGAAAAATACACTGTCGCATACACGTGAACGTCAATCGTTGAAAATCTGTTACTTATTTAACATTAATCGTATGCAGTTTAATATCATACGTCGATGAACTGAAATGATGCATCAACAGCGAGTGAGCCGCTCTATGTCAGGCAGTTTTTGACAGGGCTGCCGTGGGTATTGGAATTTCCACGGGTATGGATATGGGATTGGTATGGGAACTGTGCTGAATTCCCATGGGTTTTGTGGGAATTCTGTGGGAATTTTTGAATAGATGTAAGATTAAGTGCAAACGCATAATAGTCTTCCGAGATTTCCAAGCGGCTGGCCGGTACGTCGCCGTCGCTGCAGCATTGTGACGCAATCAGAGTAACGTCCAGCCAGCAGCCGTAGCCGGCCACTCTAGGCGTTACTTTTAGAAATTTAACACTGTTGGTACAGCAGCTGATCACAAATGCTAGTGTTCTTGTGACTTCTCTGGCTAGGCTGACTGACTTTCCATTAATAATAAATTCATCTGTTTTTTTTTCTTTTAAGGACGTGTTTCATAAAACGCAGATCACAGAAAAAAATGCATTGCCCCTTAACACTGTCACAGCTCATCTGTATCTGTACCTCACAACATGTGCAGATTTGTGTCAGGAATACCAATTAAGATTAAACATTCAAGTTATGTCGGTGTTAGGGGGTGCTAATTTAATAAAAAGCAATAGGCTTATAACTTGGAGCTCACTACGTTTATGAATAGGCCTATCTTCTACAACGGACAACAAAAAACACACTGCACATGGAGTGTACAATGCCATGAGAAACAGCAAAAACATGCGTCCAACGACAAGACGTGAGGTGTGGGGTGTAAGTATGAAAGATTTTGGGGTTTATTGGGTAGGGGGAGTCTGTGGGAATTCTGTGGGAATTTTATGGAAATTTCCACTGATTTTTCTGTGGGTATGGAATGGGTATGGGAATTGAAGTCCAATTCCCACGGCAGCCCTGGTTTTTGACCGAGCTGTTAGCGAATACAGTCATTAACGTCAAGATACTTCGTGATGCTGTGTGCTAAATATTATCAGAATCAGCCAATTTTCAGGAAGTTATTCAAAAAATGAAACTGGCACGTTTTTAACCGACCGTAGGTCTACTTAGTAACGGTCGAGCTTATGGCATGGTTGTCGTCCGTCCGTTGCCTCTCTCTCTCTCTCTCTCTCTCTCTCTCTCTTTGTAACGGATGTATTGTGGCTAAGCGTTAGGTCTTAGGGAAAAACTTTTTACGCGAGTAATTAGCCACGTGTCTTACACTTAGGCGTACAAAATTTCAGCAATCTAGATCAAGAAAAACATTTTCAAATTTGGGGTTGAATGACGGGGGTTAGAAAAAATGTGCGTTTTTTAACGGAAAACTGGCCATATTTCGGAAACGGTGAAAAATACGACCAAAGTTACTATCAATCATTAATAGGAAATGGCATAAGCCTTTCAGATGAAATAAAAAAATTATCGACTTTGGATGACTTTCAAATTCACTGACAACCAGTACGGTCGGTTATCCTAGCGACAGCCGGGTTTTTTTGTTTGAGACACGGTGTAGTAATGTGGTGCATGTGGCTGAGTGATATGTCTATCTTTATACGCAGAGAGAGTTGAGTGGCGAGATAGACGCGGTCGACAAACAAACGATGTTGGCGAACAAAGTGCTTGGTTATTTCAGCGACAGTTCGGACGCTGATGACAGTTACAAGGTATAATACCACTGCAGACAGAAGTCTGCGTAAACTTCCGCTGTCAGGATTAAACCTGCAACGGTTTGAATTGTGCAAAAAGTTGCTGAGAAGTTGAATTCTTGGCTATTGAAAATCCGTTCAAAATCGTCGTGATGTAAGAAAAACGCGGGGTGTAGCTTTCAGTTCTCGCCCCACCAATTCAAACACTGGACCAACCTTTTTGGGAGGTACGGTCGGCTATCCTAGCGACAGCTGGGCTTCTTGTTTAAAACACGGTGTAGTATTGTGCAATTTTCGAATAAATCCGGGATGCAGAACTTTTTCTATCCGCCAGAACGGACATCCCCCCTGGGTCTGTCGGGAGACAGACGTTCCTTCTCTGTCTGTCAACCGCGAACGTTTCCTCCCTGCTTTTCGAATGCCTAGGACGTTTCCCCCTTTAGGCCGGTAACAACATTTTATCAGAATATGCGCCAAGCTTGAGCAGAAATTTCTTGCAACGGCAAAAGAAACTTCGCCTTTGAAGTCTCGTCGCCGTTGAATATTTTTCCAACATAGCGAGTCTTAGTAGGCGCGACATTTAACAGCAATTAGGAATGTAGACCTACGCGCCCACGAGACGACTGAACTCGACTTGAGTCGATATAGACTGAACCAGAAGAGTAGAAGTCATAGACTTCTTAAAATAAGGACTGACGGCGATTTTTCTGGGGTCCGCAACTTGGGTCCATCGGTATTTTTTATAATGTTTACTATAACTTTGTCAAACGTGGTCCGTTTGTTACAAAATTTTGTACACATACACTGTGTCTCAAAAAACATCCCCGACATTTTTGACTATAACTTGAAAACCAATTATCAGATTTTGGCAATTTTTGGTACGAATATTCCTGACACAACTTGACATCAAATAACTGTTTAGTTTTCACCTCACCCAATGTATGCTTTTGCACTACCTAGGGAAAGCAGATCAAGCGAAATATGTGCTAAAATAAACATAAAATGAAAACAAAACATTCCCGACATTGTCGATTGTAACGTGAAGGAAGATTAGCAGATTTTAATAATTTTTTGCAGACATATTTCTGACACAACTGGCTTTTAAATAAATGTTTTAGTTTCCACCTTACCCAACGTCTGTTTCTGCACTACCTGGGAAAGCAGACCAAGCATAATACGTGTTAAAATAAATGAAAAACGTCGATAAATTCCATTTATCCTAATTTGTGGGCCCCAACAGCCGATCTATCACAAGGTTTGACTGTCATGCAGCAGTGTGTCTACCAGATGAAGTTTGGAAATGAAGCGACTGGTACAGCCTGGATTGGTCTGGAGCAGAACTTTATCGATACTGCTGTCAATAAATGGAGAAAGCGTCTCTTTGCCTGTGTTCGCATTGTAGGCCACCAGTTCAAGCAATTTTACTGCAGATAGGGGCCTAGTTAAAAAATGGACAACTCTATGAATAGTCAGCCAAAGTGTTAGAAATGTGAACAATATGTGTTTTTACGCGTTATGTTAGGCAATTATATTGCATTGGATCAAAAAGTGATATTTCGCTAGTTGTGTTTTCCCCAGGTAGTGCAAAAAACGTTGGGTGAGGTGGAAAACTGAACGGTCATTTGATGGCAAGTTGTGTCGAGAATATTCTTATCAAAAATTATCGAAATTTGATTGGTTTTCAAGTTACAGTCAAAAATGTCGGGGATGTTTGTTGAGACACAGTGTAGTGTCACAGACAAAGTAAACAAATGTTGCAAATTTGGTTACTGTATGATTTCTACTTGGTCTGATTTCTACTTTGACGCCTCTCCCCATGCAAGAAAATCATTTAGGGCCCTTTAACTTGTTTGTTGTCCCTTTACGTTCTCTCCTTTTCTGCTCTCGGCTCCTGTTTCTTTTCCTTTTTTCTGTTTTTTCCTCACGCTCTCTTTCTTTCCTTTCTCAATGCAGCTAGGAGGTCTGGGGAATCGCTGTGTGCTCCCAACGGGGTCCGGGGCAAAACCCCAGTCGAAAACGTATTGTAAAGCATTTTGACGCTCCAGCAACTGCGTCTGCTGACAGTAAATGTTGTGTTTTGCTGTGCGAAAAAATAAACACCATTGTTGTGGGTTCCTGCACTCGCGACCCCCCCCCCCGCATTGCGAGATCCTCGGGGTCTGTAGTTACGACACTGTACAGTGCTTGGAAGCACGCACGCAAGGCCCCTGCTTAATGCTTGTTGCTTGAGTCAAAGTTATAACAATGCGAACAATTTTAGCATTGTCGAGGCCACGAGACTTGAGTCGCATGAACGAGAACGAGACCATTAAGTTTTGCCTCGAGACCACGTTGACCTCGAAAACGTTACATTTCTGCTAGCGAGTAGGCGTGGCCAAGGTAGTGGGCACTGGAGACACGTGCTCCCTCCCCCTAAAAGCCTACTCTGTTACTCAGAATTGTGCCGAAATGCACCAAAACACTGTTTTTACCCTCCCCCCCAAAAAATCAGAAAAATGTTCCCTATCAGTGGTTTCTATCCATATACCTGGTGGGCGTAGCTTGTGCCCATTGAAAAATATGTGGGTGGGGAGTTTTGTTAAAAATGTAAATCAAAACTTCCTCTTTATTTTTCACTGGACAATCAACACCCTTAACAAAACTCCCCTAAAGAGGAAAAGGAGCCCAAGGGGGTGAAAACTTGAGTTTAAAAGTGAAGGAACTTGAGCCCGAAAATTGGGAGGAACCTACAGTATGCCCAAAAGTGAGGGAGGTTGCGCCAGATTTTGATTTCAGCTTTGGGGGGAGATAAAAGCCGCAGTACGTCACGGGAGGCAGACGTTTCGGTTCATGGTGACGCACGCCACGTGGAATGAAGCGTGACGTCAACGCCGCCCACAACCACACCCCGAACGCACCATGAACCGAAACGTCAATGGTACACTTCAAAAGCTTGAACCGAACCGTCATATAATCATATAATCGTACGTCACTAGTACAATAAGTGCATTTATGGTGTTGTTTTCTTGTAGCCGCTGGCAAACATGTCGTACCAGTAGTTGGAAGGAACGCTGGGCGGACGGCAGCGTAATCAATGAAGAAAGGCGGCATTGCATTAGCCTATTGGTCGTGTTGTTACTTTGTGGACTGCGGTCGGACTGAAATCAGCAACCTCTCAGTGTTGTCTTAAATGTAGCCGTCAATTTATTTATTGTCCGTCATTTCGTCGTGTCTTTGTGTACGGGGGCGTCTCCCCATTTGAACCCCTGGGGTAAATTTTTTTCGGTATTTTTCGCTCTACACTGTAGCAGGTTTCTCCGTACCGCCAGCCACCTCCTTCCTCGAGTCGAGGCGCCGAAGGCGCCAAGTGGGGTGAGGTGTGAGGAGGGGGAGTCCCCCTCCCCACAGGGATAGGGGTCTGGGAAGGGGACAGTGCCTCCTCTCCAGAAATTTTTTTTGAGATTTGGGGGTCAAAATGGCGTATTTTCGTGGACCGTTGGAGCTAAATTTCGTTTTTTTCCTATGACCAAAACAGCATAGAAATACACCTGGGATGCAAGGACTGCCATGGAGATTGACTTGCATGCAATAAAAAGCGTTAATCAGAGGTGTCTATCCTTCTAAGTCTTTGGAACAAGTTTCCCCTAACTCAAAATGAAGTGCCGCAGGCGTCGACGGGGTGGCGAATGAGGAGAGGGTATCCCCCTCCCTAGCTGACTAGAGGTCTGGGGGAGCGTCATGAGTTCCCCCAGCGGGATCCGGGGCAGAGCCCCGGCGAAAAACGAATTTGGTGCGTTTTAAGCATCACAGAACATTTCTGTTTGCAAGATATTATAAATATATCAGAAATGCAGAACAATAATATTCAACTTTCCCCTTAATTTCCCAAAAACCTCCCTTCTATTTTTTCTTGGAGCATTTGCATGGTGAGACGTCTTTGGCTTTATTTGTTGTTTATTGTTGCTTACTCTCACGTAGGCGCAGCCAGAAATTGGAGTCACAAGGGGCGAACTAGTTCACAAGGGTCAAAAATTGAAGCCGAAAGCCGAGAACAAAGGTGAACTTTTTGGGTAGGGGTCGGTCGCCGGAAGCAAACGCTTTTTGGGGCATGAAAACCCCCAAAATGCATATATTGAGTATAAATTTTATTATTGTTACTGCACAAATTTATATACACCTGTAATGCATTGCATATGCAAGGCATAAAGGGCTACTTTGGCATTTTGGAAGGAATGGCCCCTTTGGCCCCCCCATAAATCCGCTTATGTCCTACTGTGGAATTTTACACAGCTTCTTGTACGAATTGCAACAGTCTTGAACGGCAGCGCGGTAATAAACCTATGTCAAAACAATATAAGAAATCCATTTCACTTCCAGGTGCATTTTCAAGTCCCGAATTTTTCAAAAATTGACAGCGGCTGCAGCTTTTGTTCTAGACCTTACGTAGGCCTACTGGAGGAGCTTACAAGTATTTGGCGGAAAAGCCCACCTGATAAGATTGAGAAACGAAAAATGGGGAAAGAAAAGAAAAACAAAAGAACGGATTTCGAAATGTTTTGCTGTGGGGTTTTTATAGGTCTGAAATTATATCGAACTCCCCTTCCAAAAAGGCTGGAAAAGCTACTTTCATAACTCAGCGTTTGCTCCCAGGTTTTTATGGTGTAGACGCCCCTAGCTGTCTGTTTGTTCTTTGTATGCTTTTCTGATTTACTTTTTTAGGTTCGTCTGCTGCGTTAACACCAGCGCTTTAGTTTAGCAATAATGACTGTCGCAATTATAAGGCTACAGTGCGTCGCCAGTCAGATCCCTCAGATGGCTTTATTTCATTGAAATTGAACAAAAATAACTTTTTTAATAAAACCAGCTTTTTCCCTATTGCTATGAAACCTAACTTGCAAATTCGAAATAGCATCCAACTTAACAAGAGGTAAATTTGAACTGTATGTGTTTAGTTTTATACTGTATAGCAATGTTTCATTTATGTTAGTTGGTGTTTTGGCAAGACATGTGCAAATAATATTTGTCAGAAACCAATTGCAACGTTTTCTTGACTATTGTGTACACGCAAACGTTTCTACGTGTTTGGCAATGGGCTCTATTTGATACATTTGCTAGCTGTTTACAGTAAGTTGTGATTTGCCAGTATTAGGTTTATTTAATTACATAATTTACCCCGCAGAGCGGTTCTATATAGTTCAGACTCCCAGAAAAGTTAAGAAGAAACACTATACTCATTAGGCCTACTCAATACTACAGTGTATAATAGGGTCTTTACACGATCCAGCAAACGTCCAGCAAACTTTCAGCAAATGTGTTCAAAATACACGTGAATTGCTGGACGTTTGCTGGACGTCTGCTGGAAGTTTGTTTTACGTTTGCTGCCATATGTTACAATGGAGTTGGATGTTTGCTGGAAGTTTGCTGGACATTTGCTGGATCGTGTAAACACCCCATAATACAGTCTTTCCGGCAGTTACCATTTATACGCGCCTACTGCTGTAGCGCGTCTTGGCCATAGCAAAATCATAACAATAAATTTGAGCTAATGCTCACGTGACGCGCGAAAGCCTACAGCAGTTCCAGTTCAGTAGTTTAGCTGAAAATTGGGGCGTTCACGCTAAGTTAATAAACAAATACCAAATTCTCTATCTGGATCGCATAACGATAGTTCCGTGGCACCACCTTGTGAATGGTTTGGACTTGTGTCGCAGCCCGAAATCGCCAAAAATCCATAAAAACCCCCTATTTTGGCACTCAAGGTCATTCAAGGACATTAAATTCGGCACCAATTGAGAGCCAGTGTACGACTTCCTGTTAGTGAAAATAATAGTACACAGGCTCTATCTCGCACCGTTACTGAGATACAGCGACTTAAAATTGGCCCCAAATCGCAAATTTTGTCCACCCCCTCTTATTTTGCGCCCTCGTCTTCCAAGCAGCCGATGGTGAAGATTTGGTGATCCTAGCTTGCACCGCTTTTGACTGATCCACCCGTGTGACAGACAGACGGGCAGACAGACTAACGGACAGAATTGCGATGGCTAACACGCGCTGAAAGCAGTAGCTGCTTTCGCGCGTAAAAATCATTTTATTTTTTATCAAGTGAATAAACTACCATTTTGACATAAAATAACATTGCCAATTGTTACATCTTACACACATATAATTTAGCCTACACACACATTTTCTATCTAGAGATTTTTTGGCACAGTCTGTGTAAGTACACGGTAGGCCTATAGTGAAATTTTCTGCTTTATTTTGCAGCACCCTGTAGAACTATAAAATGCTGCCCAGTAACATCGTGACAGGAGGGCACTTGCCCCCCTCCCACCCCGCAAATTTTAGCCGGACGGAATTTTTTCTTGTTGGAAAATTTTGTCCAACATACAAAATCTACACTGTGAGGCATAACAACGCACCAAAATTTACCGATCATAACTTAAAGGCGAATTATCGAATTTTAATATTTTTTTCTTAATTTTTTATTTCTCATACAACTTGTCATCAAACGATTATTCAAGTTTCTACATCGCTCTACGTATGCTTCTGCACTACCTAGGGAAATCAAAACAAAAAAATCGGCTTTAAATGAACAAAAAAACGCCAAAAACATCCATGACATTACTGGTAGTAACTTGAAAAAGAATAACGCGATTTTAATAGTTTTTGGTATAAACATTTATGACATAACTGGCTATCAAATGGCCGTTTAAATTTTCAGCTCACTTAACGTCTGTTGCTGCATTACCTGGGAAACAGAACAAATGCAACATGAGTTAAAAAGAAAGACATCAGTAAATTTAATCATTCCAGATACGTAACAGCCTTGATCACAGTCCATTTGGCAGTATGCAGTGTTATGCAGCAGCGAGTTTATGGGACGCTGTTTAAAAATATCAATGAACTCAAGAAGCGACTGGTTGAAGTCTGAAGCAGAACATTATCAACACTGCTATCAACGAATGGAGAATGCATCTCCTGCCTGTATTTGCACAAGTGGCCAATATTTCGAATATTTACTGTTAGAAGTTGCACAACTGAACAATTGGATAAACCGGCAATCAAAGTGCTAAAAAATTTGGACAAAATGTCTCAAATGTGCATTATTTGAATCAAATAATGATATTGCATTAAATAAAAATGTAATATTTTGCTTGTTTTGTTTTCTTCTAGGTAGTGCAGAAACAGATCGTTCGGTGAGGCGGAGACATAAACGGCGAATTGACGGCCATTTATGTCTGAAATATTGATACCAAAAATTATTAAAATCTGATCATCCGTCTTCAAGTTATCATCGATAAATTTTGGTGTGTTTTTATGCCTCACAGAGTAGAGCTGGAAATACCCCATTTTGTTTTAACTTAGCAGCAAAATTGGAATTTTAAGCACCTGTAAACTGTGATCTCATCTGTCGAATATTTGCAGCTGTTCGTCGGAAAACTGCAATTTTGCCTCCTCCCCCTTCCCAAGTATAATGAAGTATTTAAAAAACCATAGTTAATGCCACTGCCTGCGGAACTATATAAAGTTATTATTTATTACGGTATTTCCAACTGCCACCGCTGTGACAATGTGATTAGTTACTGCGAGAAAGTTTTGTGTCGTCCGAAAAAGACAGACTAGATCACCGGAACGGTCGTAGCTCTCACAGATTCGAGGTAGCCTATGGTTTTCCCCGGAGTGTCACGCCGGTGGATTGTTAGATGATCGGAATCCCGGATTGAGACGCCGCCAATTCCGAGATTTGGGATTGGCGAAAACGACCGGGATTTTAGGATTTGGGATACCGGGATAATTGCAATCTCTAACTCGGATATCATGCTGTCATACGGTACGGAAACGAATACTGAAAAGTGTCATCCGCGCACCTCTAATAATAAACATTAAATAAATAGTTATTCTATGTTATTGTTGTTACTGATTTTGTTTACTTTGTTGTATTTCAGCAATAACTACTTCAGAATTATGAAATAGTCTACTTATCTGTGTATTATTTCGTGTGTGAAATTACAGTAATGTCAACTATGCGCCAGACACCGTTAACATGCAGTGGACACACAAGACCAGTTGTGCATTTGTCATTCAGTGAAATAACGGAACATGGATACTTCATGATAAGTGCCTGCAAAGGTATAAAGGAGGAATTATGGCTTTTTCGCCCCTTTGCCGGTTCGCTCCTGGTTCTTTTGCCCCTTGGTTTTTTCGCCCTTTGGCTTGTTCGCCCCTGGCTGATTCGCCCTCTGGTTTTTTCGCCCCTGGCTTGTTCGCCCCCTGGCTGATTCGCCCCTGGCACCGGCAAAGGGGCGAAAAAGCCAGACACCTAAAATAGCAGCATGACGTTTTTTAAAATTTATGATGTAGTCTGATATAGCTTATGTTAAAATAAGTGTGTTGATAAAGTGAAATTATTACATATTTTATTAATTATTTTGTGATGATAGACTTTATTAAAGCAATCAACAGACACACCGCTGTAGACACAATGCAAAACATACTGATGTGCTAAAAAAACTAAAAACAGTCTTTGTACAATACACGGTACATAAAATTACACTCGTTAATACTATTTATTTTAGACGGAAGTTTGTAGTTACGCGATCGCGGATGTTTGCAATACGGTGTACTGTGCTCGGGTAGTAAGAGTTGTCGAAAAGGATGGGTAGGTATGTACTTGATAGAGCGGAACAGTTGTTCATCAGCCTGTTCACAGAGTGCAGCAACAGTGGGCAAAGAATCATCGGTATAATAGCCTGATTTGCTAGCTCGTCTCAAGAAAGCCTCTAATCTATTCTTCTTGCTAGCATTAGCAAAGCCCCACCAAGCAGGGAGGCATAGAGCAATTTAGCGAGAGCAGTTGATCGGAAGACTAACTGCAGACAGGCCTGACACATACCATGAGCCCGTGGCATTCGAAGACCATCGAGAGTATGTGCACAGCCTGCCATGATGGTATCAATGTGTTTAGTCATGTTATGAGATAATGTGACACCCAGGGCTGTTGTATGCTGCACCCTGTTGATTCCCTTAACTGCAGGTGGAGGAACATCAATGTGTCTGTTGCACCTCGGTCTAATGAAAGGCATTTTGCAGGATTTTTTGTAATTAAGTTTGAGGTTATGCTTGCCGGCCCAACCTTCAACATGTTGAATTTCACTGTTGCATGTGGAGTGATTGGAAGCCATGATAATAATGTACATATCGTCAGCATATCCCAGGATCAGTTTAGTGGAAGTGATTACATAACTTTTCACAAGGAGAACCTAAGTAGTGCACTGTTTACTGTTTAGACTACAAAATGTTGTTGCATCAGTTCGTTTATTCTGTGATCGTTAACTAAATAATTGTTGAAGGCTGTTATTTTTTACCATATTGTAGGTTTAGTTTGATCATTTTATGCATACTTGTCTGCAGATGGGAAGCCTATGCTACGGCAGGGAGATACCGGTGATTGGATTGGAACATTTGAAGGTCACAAGGGCGCTGTTTGGGCTGCGACTCTGAATAAAGATGCAACTCAAGCTGCGACTGGAGCAGCCGATTTCACAGCGTCTGTAACTCTGTGTATCATTTGTAGGGTTAGAATGATAACAAGCAAGCTGCATAATATTATTGGACCTTATACTGGAACTGTAACTGTTATTTTTTGTCAGAGTTATTGTGCTGATTTTGGATTTTGGAGACATGCTCTTTGAAAGTTCTGACAATGCAAAAATAGGATTTCTTCACCAAATTCACAGAAGCCACCAGTTTTACTGGTGGCATGAGTAAGCACAGGCAAAAGCCATATAATGCTTACTGTCCAAATAACTAAGATTAACTATGTGTTTCCGGTTGCAGTTCACGTTTCAAACAATTTTTAAATTGATTTA
>Ga0056128_1001555_pt1 | contig 25858 bp, 14 predicted proteins | sample WorMetLIZISLAND2_FD_71113 | JGI IMG/M metagenome (GOLD analysis project Ga0056128, IMG submission 71113) | Marine gutless worms symbiont microbial communities from Max Planck institute for Marine Microbiology, Germany - Olavius geniculatus... ... | reverse complement strand
TGATTGGTGTGCTTCTGATGTAACTCCAATGAGGCACTATACCGCACTAAACATGTTTAGACCATAGATGTTGAAAACATTACATCAATTTGCAAATAAAAAAACATAAAAGCATGTTTTTTTACTTTTATAAAAAACACGTAAAACACACATAAAAACAATGAACCACATTTAGCACAATAACATGTTAAAAACAAAAACATAGGGCCTACCATTTGAGAAGACTGAAGACCGGAATGTACTAAATGTTATTATGTAACCGTGACTGTGGTACAGATCAAAAACAGGACTAAATGCAATTTGCCCATGAGAAATGCATCATATTCGTAATTTTGTATGTTTATTTTTAATAAGAACAAAAATGCGACATTAAAAATAAAACAAAAACATTTAAAAAAACATGAAAAATAAAAAACATTAAAAATTTTAAAAAACATTTAAAAAATAAAAAACATAAAAAACATGTTTTTTAAACTTTTACAAAAAAACATAAAAAGTGCTTGTAACATCTATGGTTTAGACTGACTAAAAAACAATACCCTAGACTTTTAAATGTCATCTGTTTAATCTACAACTAAAACAGCAGCAATCAAAACAAACAAGTCAAAATTTTTCAACTTGTACAATGATTAAGAAGTTAACCTGTCTGGTGGTATGACCGGCACATTGCAAGCAGACTGCCCCATCTCATCACAAGCATAACCATTCTTCTGACCTTTACGTCCGCGACCTGCACGTCGTTTTGACTTGTCTTTTGGAGGTGCGGGCGGACGGCCATCGTCGTCTATACTGTTGTCAATCATAGGCTGGAATGGTCGAGCACCAGCCGGCTTGTGATCATTACATAGCAATGTCTTCTTGACGTTAATCATGATGCCGGCCGAGTCTAACAACGGCTCTATCTTCATGTACAGTCCAACCTGCACCAACAATTAATCATCAGCATCAGTGCAGGATAACTGAGGTCGGTAGGTGCTCATCTCTGTTTTAAGCAGGCAGTGAGCTTGTTCTCAGCATTATGAATGATAACCTGCCATTGTGTTTCCTTATTTTACAATGGAACCAAATTATACTGTTTGCACATATGTATGAGCAAATTCCCAGAGTCACTGTCTGGCAGCAATGTGAAAGTTGTGACTGGTGTGATCAAAGTCTAAGAACTCAGCAGGAAGAAAGAATACAGTTCTGAATCGACACTATTCTGCCGGTCAGATAGCGCAGAGTAACACGCAGTATATTAGCCTAACTTAAATTCAAACTTTTGCAAAAAAGTGGAAATTTGGAATATTAGCAGCCCTTCAGAGTAGTGTTTAATACTCATTACAATTTATTACCAGACTGTGGTTCACACTATTAAACTCTGCTGCAAATAATAAATTTAGCAAATCATAATCATTAAATATAAGACCAAAATGCTAAGATCAAATGTTTTCATCCACCTACAAAACTGTTTTACCAAAAAGAAAGATGTAAACAAAATTCTATGCTAGCTTGTCTATCTCAGTAAAAAAACATAACACAATGTGCTGACCCGCTGTGCACAGGTGATGTGGAAGGCCTTGTAGCAGTTCTTCTGCATACACTGTATGCAAGCACCAGCCTGGCTCTTGTTACATACAGTACACGTCAGCCTACGACGAGCCGGTGGGATACGATCTAGCTTAGTCACAGGCTCCAGAAGCTCAATACTGCCAAACCCACACTCCGGGATCCACAGTGCACAGACGACGTGGGCCCATCGGCCGTCGTTTGTCCGCTTGACAGCACCACCGCGAATTGGACACATGCAGCATGCAACGTCGTCGGCTATCCCAGCTTGGCACCGACGACACAGCCACTGCCCCTCGGGAACATAAGGTACGCCGTAGCACTCCTGATGCACCGCAAGGTTGCACGAATCACAGAAGAGGATCGCATTGACATTGGTGCACTCATCATCATAGCATATTGCACAGACGGCGTCGTCGTCTGACAAGATGGGTGCAGAAGCCGCTGGGGCACCAGTACTGACTATGTGCTGGCCCAGACTGTGGGCCTCCTTTTCCAGACGGTCCATTATTAGCTCAAACGTCTCCGTGGACAATTCCGCAAGTGGCTTGGGCTTGTGCCGCTGCCGATTCTCATTCAGTAACTTCAACCATGAAAGATCCTACAGCCATTCACAGTATACAAAATACATGGCGTACAGCACATGGTGTACTAGATGTCTACACATGTGTGCAAGTAAAGCATCAATGAATGAAATACCTGTGAAACATCAGTGACAGACGCTCGGCACTGAGGACCTTTGAGGATTTTATGGAATGCCATACCAAATAGATATAGAGGTGTTATTCTATCATTTCTATGCAAGCTAAGACCACTGGCTAATAACAATTGTTATATAACAGAGAAAACTAATACAGCACAAGTCTATAACCCTACTATGCACAAAGTTTCTACTTTTAAAGATTAGTAATTTTAATGTAACCAACAGCAATAATTTCAACTTTAATTGGTGAGGAAAACTTACAAATATTGCAACATAAGTCTTAACTCACATTTGAGCAAAACTTATATGAAACAAGAGTAAAATTCAGTGATATCCAATCATAAAAAACCCTTAATAATCCATAATTATAGACCATACCTCCTCATCGACATCATATTCAACTTCATTGTCGAGATCCTCCGGTGTCTGCTCTATTATCCGATAATAAGAATCAGGACGAGGGCTCATAACTGCCGGTGGGATGTAACCTTTCACGAGACGGAAAGACGGCTGTGGTAATTTTTTGGCACCAAACTTTTCTGTGTCATCAACCGAGCTTTCAGTAGATGGATTATCATCAATGCCGGAATCAACTCCATCAACTCGATCACTCCAGATCACCTCCAGACGTGCATCAAGATTCAGCCGTGAAAGACGGGGACTGGTCGGACCATCAGTTCGAGCACCAATAAACGGCTGCGAATGTTTCAGCGATAATCTTCGTATCCTTCTCACTCTTGCACTCTGGGCTATCTTTCGCCTTGCGACAATGTTACTAGCAGTCGAGTGAAGCTTCCTTGCAGTGAAAGGCAAACGACCACGAATGGTTTTGGTCTTCTTGTAAGTCTTCAGCGATCGGTTTGTCTGTCTGGTCTTCACGGCCGTTGACAACTGCCGACGACGCTCAGTCGCCGCGAACTCAAGCAATGACAAACGCGTTGCTCGTTTCAGCTGACGTTCAAATTGAATAGTTTCATAATCCAGCTTCATTGCGACTTACAATTCTTAGCACCTAAATCTAAACATAGAAAACACACAACAATGACAACATTTGTAACCTCATTCACTGCATGACTCGGGGTAAATAGTAAGTCAGTCAACCCCAATCCGTAGATCCGTCAACAAACCTCTACAAATATACTTCTACAAATTCAAATTCAGTGGACACACAACTAAAACCTTACTGTATATGTTTTTGTCTGGTCTGGACGAAGAAGCGGTTTGAATTCTTTGTTTATTTAAATGACTACAATCGAATAAAAATGGATTACAACATACCACGATACCAACTATAACGCCATTGTTCACTGTATAAAAATTACTAATCACCGTCAATAAGCTACAGTTCTGTGCAACGACAAGAAATAAACTAAAATTTTCAACGACCGGCCATTTTCCATAGTATTTATCACTCTTTACTATGGCGGCAATATGCGTTAGAGTTGGGCCAAATTCAAAATTTGCTTTACGAGTATTTAATTTCCGGGCACAAAGGTAAAATTTAAATTAATTTTTGTAATCCCGAAATCCCGGGATTGGGACGCCGCCAATTCCCGTGATTCGGAATTGGCGAAACGTTAATTCTATTTTCAGTTCGGCGAACTGACAGAAGCAACGCAAAATTTGCTACTTTCAGTTCGGGAAAAACGGATAATGCCCGAATCCGCCGGGCCGCTGATACCCTCCGTCACTGTCAGAAGCTTAGCTGGTCTCACCAGTCACCACACTGCAGCCACTGACACTTCCATCCACTTACCCCGTCGGCAGTCGACGGCCTGGCTGAACTAAAATGTCGCAGAAAGTTAACTAACTACCTAATGAAGCTGAAATAAATAAATCTAAGTTGCGCAGTAAAATTTTAAGACCATGCTGTAAGTAAACGAGCAGGCCATTATGGTCTAATTCTGCCATCGTCCAGCTGAGAGAAAACTGAAAGATTTTTAATCTTTTAGTATTTTGAAAAAATATGAATAAAAATTGTGGCGCTTAATCATTTTTTACGCGCGAAAGCAGAATGCTTCGCGCGTCTTTATCATCGTCTGGGCGTCTGTCTGTCCGTCCGTCCGTCCGTCCGTCCGTCCTCCGTCTGTCACACTCGTGATCTGTATCAAAACGGTGCAAGCTAGGATCACGAAATCTTTACTTTGGGCTGCCGCAAGGTCTCTAGTTTATCGTGACAAAATTTCGTGCCACTGGGTGCAGGGGTTCCCCTCGAACGATGGCGTCAAAGAGGGGTACCCCCCTAAAAAGACGTTATTTTGACCCTATTAATATTCCGGTGTAAAAACGGCTGCAGATAGGTACACACTTGTTGCTTATCATAACAAGCACTGGCGACAGGCTTTTTAGATTTATCAACATCGATGATCTTGAACGACCCTGAACCCCTCAAAAAGAAGTTTTTAGTGAATTTTTTCGCAATTTTTGGATGCAGCGCACATTTTAACATTGAATTGCGACGAAATGACTGGAGATAGACCAAGACAACCTGCGCAGGAAATTTTCAGCATTCAACGTAGATTTTAGCAGTTCAAGTCCCGACCCCCTAGGTTTAAGGAGCAAAAGACAACTACCCCCTAAAAGTGGTTATTTTACCACAATTATCTCGTGTAGCGTGAACACGGTTGCAGATAGGCACAGACATGCTGCTTATCACAACAAGCACTGGTGACAGGCTTTTTAAATTTATCAACATCGATGACCTTGAATGACCTTGAACCTTTCAAAAAGGGGTTTTTAGTGAATTTTTCGTAATATTTGAATGCTGCGCACATTTCAATAATGAATTGCGACGAAATGGCTGGAGTTAGACCAAGACAACCTGCGTATGAAATTTTCAGCATTAAACGTAGATTTCAGCAGTCTAAGTCCCGATCCCATAGGTTCATGGAGCCCGGCGTAGGCGGGCGTCAAAGACTTCAAACATTTCGGGCATTCACAAGGTGGCGCCACGGTACTGGCGTTGGTGGCGTGACGTAGTTGGTAACGCGTTTCGACTGAAACGAAGTTACTCTACGCCGGGATCGGTTAATACTGCGATGGGTGACTACTGAACCGGAAGTGCTATAAGCTTTCGCGCGTCTCGTGAGCATTAGCTCAAATTTCTTGTTTCAGTCCATCTTGTATAAAACGAACGTCGCTCTGCACAAGTTTGGTAGATCTATCACTCTCCATCTGCACAGATTTGATCTCAGCAGCCAGCGCTGGTATCGAGAAGTTTATTAGTCCTCCTAATATTTTTACTTTAGAATTAGTGAATCTATTCACTATCTCTAATGCAGTACTGGCATGGCGGTTTGAAATTCATAGCAGCGCGGCCGAACTGATTTTATTAGCCCAATTAGCTGCACTTTAGATCGCCGAACAGGGCCACAGGGCCCTGTGAGGGCCGGTCAAATATCCTGTGCCTGTATAATATACTGCAGCGTTATAAGCTTAGTGCAAATGGAGGGAGGGGTATATTTGGCCGTAGCCAATCGCGTGCGTATGAATGCGGAAGTAGGCCTGCTTGATTTCCTCAAGTCATAAACATTATGCCCTACGCTCATGTCTGAAAAACGCCCAAACGCGCGACGTGGTTTAATATAGCGTCGTGTGACAACGCTTACGCGTATTAATCAATCGTCATTTAATTGCTGTCTATGACAACGGCGCCGATAAAGTATTATATAGCCCACGTCACACGGCGTTACAAGGCTTTCAGTGTCTCGGCAGTAACAGGTTTAGCTCGACTGCACACGTAGAACAACGTAGACCTAACTAGTCGGGACCCTTGACGGTATTTTATATTGCGTATAGAATTAAAGGCATATATTGACTACGATGCGACTGTCGCGTCGTTAGACGACACATTTGCTCATATACATGTAGGCCCTATGGCAGGTAGATTGCCTAACCAATTGAGATTGCCTAACCAATTGTTGTCTAACCAATTATTGTTGTTTCTCGAACAGTTGCAAAGAAGACTTTAAAAACAGTTTTTCAAAGATTGTATTGTTATTACTAATTAGCATTCGCATTTTCATGGTGGGCATGTTTAACGAAACATAAGTGATGGTTCAAGGCCATTAAAGATGATTGAGTTCGATACCACTAGAAAGCGCGTCTGTAACTTTTTAGCCTTGTCCCGAGATAATGCATGCCCATAGTGCTGCTATTGAAACCCAAATTTCGATTTTTTACTGGATTAGCAAGAACACCAATATTAGTGTTTCCGAAGTAGGCTTAATAGGACTCTAAGCTATAGATCCCTATTTTTTGGGGGGGGGGTAACTTTGCTCATATGACCACAAACGCTCAGTGTCAAAAACGGACACATAGACAGACCGACAGACAGACAACTTAGCATGTGGCAGTAGTGCGCTAATGATGTAAATGACACACGTTTGACTTTACTTCAGTCTGTTTTTACGCGCGATAGCAGAATGCATCGCGCGTCATAGCCATCGTCTAGGCGTCTGTCCGTCCGTCCGTCCGTCCGTCCGTCTGTCCTTCCGTCACACTCGTGAGCTGTATCAAAACGGTGCAAGCTAAAATCACGAAGTCTTCATCTTGGGCTGTCCCACGGTCTTTAGTTTTTCGTAACAAAATTTCATGCCCCTAGGTGAAGGGGTTCCCTCGAACGAGGGCGTCAATGAGGGGTACCCCCCTTAAAAAGACGTTATTTTGCCGGTATTGGCTCTTCTAGTGTGAAAACGGTTGCAGATAGGTATAGACATGTTGCTTATCATAACAAGCACTAGTTACGGGCTTTTTAATTTTATCAACATCGACGACCTTGAAGGACCTTGAACCCCCAAAAGAAGGTTTTTAGTAAATTTTTCGCAATTTTTGGCTGCAGCGCACAATTCAAGATTGAATTGCGACGAAATGCTTGAAGATAGACTAAGACAACCGGGGTATTAAATTTTCAGCATTGAACGCAGATTTTAGCAGTCCAAGTGCCAACCCCTTAGGTTCGAGAAGGTTTGCGTACGCGAGCGTAAAAGAGGGGTACCCCTCTAATAGTGGTTATTTTACTGATATTGCCTCGTCTAGCATGAAAACAGTTGCAGATAGGCACAGACATTCTGCTTATGATAACAAGCACTAGTGACGAGCTTCTTAGGAATGTCAACATCGATGACCTCGAATGACCTTAATTTTTAAAAAGGGTTTTTTAGTAATTTTTTGGCGATTTTGAGTTGCGACACACATTTTAAGAGTGAATTGCGAATAAAATTATTATTATTTTATTGCATGCTGTACACTGATTGCCAAAGTGGCAGGACCTCTGCTATCGCGCGTCACGTGAGCTTTTCTCAAATTATTTGTTGTCATAGCATAGAGCCTAACGCATTGCGCTGCAGTAATGGAAGCGTCCAGTCCTGCTCTAAAATTTTGCAGTTTTAACAATAAATATTCAATTGACTAACGTATACCAGTCACATGTCGGTCTTATATTAGATCGCACTTATGGGTACTCAAGGGTTCTGCCTTTCATTCTATGAACATTTGTATCAGCGGCTAATTAGCAAAAGCTGTAACCGCAGGTTGCACAGAAATGGCCAAGTTCGTATCATGGCTGATGCTGATCGGTTCATTATTCGACGCAACTCTTCAGTTCTATCCGAACGCGCTACCTGGCGTTATCGATTCCCGGTCCTCGACTCATCGTAACATAACGGAACTCGTGATCCACACAGTAGCCGTGTCCGTGATCGACGACAACCTGGACGCATACCCGGCACGTTACGAGACGCTCAGCACGGAGAGCTACCGCGAAGCTCTGACGCAACTAGCCGCTGCTTCGGCGCGTCCCGATCTGTCGGACGAAGAGAAAACGCGACCGGACGCTCACTTTGACTCGGAAGAGTTTATCACATCCAGTCGGCGCATCGCCGACCTCCGTCGCCAGGCTGTGTCCGCCATCAAAGCCTTCAGAATGGAGACCGCTCGTGACTTTGCCGGTCGAGCGATTCATACGCTTCAGGACTTCTACAGTCACTCCAACTGGATCGAGTTGGGCAACACGAACCGACAACATCCTGGTCTGGACTTCAGAAGTTTTGCAGGAATTTCATCGGATGCGGTCGCGCCTCTCGACCAGGCCACATGCGTCGACTGCAACAGGTTTCTGCTGTAGCTCTGCTTTTCTTTTATCGTCGAGCGAACGAGGTTGGACTCTTTCGAAGCTAACAGAGTGTTAAACATTTTATTATGTACATCGCTATAGTCATGCCGATCTGTAAGGGCGAAGGTCGAAGGATTCGCGTTTCAGTCTCTTCGGGGTGTTTAATTCGTCCTCTAACGTTACGCATAAGATAGGCCTACACTAATGACACGAATGAGATGTGTCCGATGTCGCACACAATTTCAGACAGGTAACAGTATGCTCTGGATATGCATACATCACTTCTGGGTCACAACTCACAACGTGCATGCCTCCCGCCTTTCCTTATAGTGAAAAGTTATCATAAGTAGGCCTACCTACGTCGTATGAAGTATGAGAAAAAGATCGGTTTACATCTAGTATGAAAACGGACTAACTTGCTCCATTGTTTGACTAAATTCTATAATGACTTTTCAAAGCGCAAAATACCTGAACGACACTACACTGGTAGTGCCACTGCTGGAGTGGGTAAGCGAGTACGCAGTACGAGCTTATACCACTCCAGACAGTACGATATCGTACTTGAACCATGCACATGGCATAGACTAAATTATCGTTTGCTTATACACAACATAAACTGCAGTCGAATAATGCGAAAACACTACCAGTGTGAGCTGACTGTGGTTTAGACTCCTAAGCCGCCGACTTAGCCGCCGCCGCCACGCCGTGATTTTGCTAAGCCGTCGCCGCCGCCGCGAAAATTGCGGCTAGCCGAGAAAAATTTGGTAATGTCGGTTTGTGTGACTAAACACCACAAAGCGCCGTAGAAATAACGTCCCGTAACGTAACTTTCCCTACAATCAGTTACACAGTAGACCCGTATTACAAATTACAATGTGCACATATACGCACTGCATAATGCGTTGAAAAATATGCCGGTTATGCATTGCATTGGTGTAAAAAAAGCGGTCCAGAAAAAAATTTTAAAAACGTTAAAAGTCCTTAAAGACGTGGCAAGAAGACTGTTCATAAACATTGAATAAAAAACGTTAGCCTTAATTTGTTTAACCTTTTGCCTAATACCTAATGCTGTAGGCGCAGTACAACTGGAACTGGGAAAATAGAGAAAGAGGGAGAGAGAGAAGAAAGAACTTTATTTAATTTCAATTCAACCGTGTGGTTATGTCACTAGACTAACTAAGCAAACTAGGCCTACCACAAAACCGAAATCTGCATGTGGCCTATAAATTCGTTTCCGTGATGGTTTCATAAGTGCTTCTCGAAGTTATTGACAGAATTTTTGGTAAACCTTTTTTTAAATATATAAAACGTTTACAAGATGAAAAAAAACGTGAAAAACGCAAAAACGTAGCAAAAACGTAAAAACTGCACGTAACTGCAGAAACGTAGCGAAAATGCTAAGCCGCCGCCGCCGCGAAAATCGCGGCTAAGCCGGGACCTTAGCCGCGAAAATGCTGAGCCGGCCGTGAAATTCATGGCTAGCCGGCTTAGGGGTCTAGTTTAAGCGTCGTTAATGTGCGCATGTATCATGTGAAGGACACTGTTGCAGCCGTGTTATGATAACATCGTTGAGGAAATTATCAGCAATCGTCTTCTGACAAGTGGCTACTACTGGCTGTTTGATAATCCGTTCAGGCCAACAGGTAAACTCTTTCAGCCAATTGCCACCCAATGGAATTAAAACAAAATTGCATTTCCCAGACCAAAATTAGGCTAACTTACATGCTTGATGTGCTGCCAGTCTGTCACTACTGTGATTCTGGAACAAGGAACTGAGTTTTTGTCACTTTTGCTATACATACGGCATGGTGTTTCATAAAAGGCACCCTTTTTCTTTCTTTCATAATTTACTCAAATAATGATCAATTTACATGACATGTTTACCAGATATAGCTGATAAAATACTAATTCAAAATATTTGGACAAAATATAGCTGTTAGCTAAATATTTTTGCTAGCCATGACGTAATGCTGACGTCATAGTATGCCGCGAGTGCAAACTTGCTTGTCGCAACTGGTGCTGACATACTTGCTGAATAGCTGCTTTGCGTCAATGGAGAACTTTATCTGGTTCATTGATGACAAGCTGTTGAAGTTTTAACATTGTAGGCACAAAAACGCCCAAAACGATTACCTTCGTTTTGGGGGTTGCTTAATTTTTAGGGCTACATCTTCCAGCAAGACAATGCACCAGCACATATCGCTTGTCATATGGTTGAGTTTTTGGATTGCGAGACACCTGATTTTATGCCCCCATGTTGCTTGGTGCTAATAGGTCTACGATAAACATTTCCGATCAGTGAACAAGACTAAGTTCACCATCGAAGCAGAGTAGCAACTGACAGAACCAGTTGAGACAAGCCAGTTTGTACTCACGACACATTATGACGTCAGCATTACATCACAACTAGCAAAGAATATTTAACTAATGGTTACATTTTGTTAAAATATTTTGAATTAGTATGTCTTCAGCTACATCCGGTAAAAATATCATGCAAGGTGATCAACATTCGACTGAGTTATAGAAGAAACAAACAAAAAGGGTGCTTTTTATGAAACACCGTGCAGATGACGTTTTTTTCAAAAACTGATCCGGTTCAAGCCCAAAATTTCCTGCTCCAACGTCACTGCTGCTGTAGCGTCAGTGGGATTCTAGACTGCAGTTTCAGTCAGTGTATGGATTATGCGGATATTCGCCGTAGTTCTCTGGCGACGACGCGCCAAAGAACGGTGGAGTGGTCTACAACGACGTATTTTACTGCTATACCACTAATGCATTAACGACTAAAAGCAGTGGAATTCGCAATATTAATTATTTTAGAAGGTAGATCAATGTTTAGGCCTATCGTATAAGCTTAACGGCAAAAATACTCAGCATGGATTCCAGTTTCTGTCGGTCAATATACAATTTATGTTAATATTGGCGGGTGTTCTTCAGAAAAAGCAAGCACGTTATATAAAATCAACCAATTTTTTGGGACGAGACGAGATTTCAACAGCCGAGGGTGCTTGTACTGTGAAGCGCGTGTCGTGCTTTAAACGAGCATGATTTTGTGTGTCCGATAGGCCGAGTTTTTGGTGAAAAATAAGAATGCCAAAAGCAAACCATAACTAATACACAAAAGGCCATATGCTCAATAGCAGCATTATGACGAATCGAAAAGCACGAAACTGGCACCCTGTTCTTAAGCGGTATCTGAGATTTCTGTCACAACCATCGCTATCGTCAGAAATGTGAAATAAGTATACGCTTAGCCCTGGGCAGAATAAAAAGCCCGTGCATATGCAAATGCTAAAAGGACAAACAAAAATAACTTGTGCCGAAAAATAAGCTTATACTTTGTTAAGTCGATGAAATAAAAGATACTCCGCTAGGCCACCGACTTTTTTAAAGTGAAACCGACAGTTCACAATCTGCCATGCAAAACTTGCACGCTCAACATTAGTAACGTGACTTTACATGCATATACGCATCGCATAGGCTATATAAGTCATATTGCGCGCAAGATCTCAAAGGCAAAGCAGCGTGATAGTGTAGTTTAAAGGCGCGTACAGAGCGACGTAACTGAACTGAACTGACATGCCTAAGTTTTTGACGAACTGACCAACGGGCAATCAATAATGCATTATTACACTGCAGTAGGCACCGTCTAACGGTGTCGGAGCTTACGTGACTAGGCGCACGTACGCGTCAACCGATGACCAATGGGATTGGTCAGTTTGTCAAAAACTAAACTGTCAGTTCAGTTTATTTACGTCACTCTGAACTCACTTTAAGACTTATAATACCCTTTGCGATTGCGACATTAACGTTGTCAACCCTCGCTGGCAGCCCATATAACGGTGTTCTGACAGCATGTTCTGCTACAAAGCGAGTTGTGAAGTCTCATGTTGTAATGCCCATTTCCATGGGCTAAGGTTTTTTGTCCAGTCTTTCTTCACCAGTCTTACGGCAGTGGCCATGCGTATCCTGACAGGTCCCATAATCTAGAGCTTCCATCAGTCTTACGATTTTATTCTTATATTTAATAAATCATATTCTATCTATTTCGTATTTTCACTCCTCATACGCCGACAAAACTGCTTTTTGAAATTAGCGATAAATTCAATAATGCAATCAATGATTCTGTAAAAAATAATGATTAAAAAGTTTTAATTCTGAAGTTATTGATTAAGCTTAAATCTCACCACCAAGGAAGCATTGCAATTACATTAGCTGGATTTTTTGTCAGAAAGTTGTGATAGAGATTTTTTCCAGACAGGGTGAAAATACGAGTTAGCGTCACCAAATAGGCTAACAGTGCTACTTACTGATTGCGTTTTATGCTGTATTTGGAATAGTTTTAAGCCAAGTAAACGACAACGTATTAGCAAAAACATCTATGTGTTTTTTTACAGTAATCAAAGCTAAGCTTTTTATTAAAATTAACAATTAATTGATTCTTACTAATTAAAAAGTTAACGATAAAGAGTTTATTTTGTCGCTATACGTATCGGTTGTGATTATAGGTAAATGCGCTCACGGAGGTCCCAGAGACGCATCTCGCAATCTCTCACCCACTGGTGGAATTAACAAGGATACTGACGATGCACGGCTGTCACCTCATAGCTACCTTCATCAAGCTGTGAGTGACGTCTTATAGCATGTCTGTCCCATTGCTATAGCACAGCACGGGACACTTTATAATATCACTAGCGTCTGTCTGTTTGTCTGTTTGTCCGTGCCCCCACACGGCCGCATTTGTTTTATTTAAGTAGGAAAATTATTGTTCGTGCTCGATGAGAACCAGATTGTTAGTTGTGAAATACGATGCCACTGGTCCTATTGTGTTTCTTTTTTTCATAATACATTTTTAGTCAAAACGCCCGAACGCAGAAAAAATGTCAAGTATGAGGCCCGACTGTGGTGGTCAAAAAATCAAACAACGTGTATCGCCGATGGAGATGCTGTAAGCCCAAAGCTGCAACTTGTGAAATCTTATGACCTGCAGACAGTCATAGGCCGTACTCAAACAACCACTGAAAATGTCTTAAACTAAGCTTAACTGTTTTGTGCAGATTAAATTTAAGCCCAATCGTTAATTTTAGAAAGCAGTCTTGTTCTGCAAGAAAAGCCACGTTCGAACAGTGTGTGTACATGTCAGGCGGCGAAGCTGGCGTACCGTGCGACGTTGAATTTCCTGGAGAGTCTTCGAGACGCGGTCGTGGACCCGCAAAGTTCGTTCCGTGATCGAGCGTTCTCCGAGTTCCTCGGTCTTGCAACAAACGGCAGCACGACATTGTGCTTCGTCATCGACACGACAGCATCTATGCTAGAGGAGATCGAAGCCGTGCGACAAATAACCATTAACATCACCCAACAAGCGACCATGGGAGCTCAGCAGCGACCCAGCGACTATCTTTTGTCTCCTTTTAATGACCCAGGTCTTTGGCTGAACCTGACGTTTTAAGAGATATAAGTAAAATAAATGCTGAAGTCGCTACAGTGCATATTTAATGGCAGTATTCGGTCACGCCAATCTTCTTGCTGGCATCTTGCGCGCTTTTGTTTGCCAAAACATTAAAATTCATCTATCTGTTTACAAAAGGTCTTTAGCTTACTGCCTGCCGCTCCATCGTTTTCTTTAAATTTTGTATATGCAACTAAGTCAGTTTGATTTGCTGTGATTATTTTTTAATATTTATTTGATTTTGCTTTAAAAAGCGATAACTGACATGCAGTAAGTAGTAGAAATGGACAGCTCTAAAATGGCAGTGAGTGCTATAACAGCAGTCCACAATAAAAACTCAATAATACGAAAAAACCTATTACGTCAAAACGCACAAGTAGGCCTATCTACCCAAGATACGCAAAGCATACAGCACTTCTGGTGTTGCGTGTTTAAACTTTAACGTACTGCAGTTTTAACGGAACAACAATAGGTCTTAACTGTTGATTCTAGAATGATATTATTATTTCCAGTTGAATTATAATATTATATTATTATTTTAATTGTGGGATATTTTGATGTGATTTGATGCTGAATTGGACGTTCAGAGTACGGTCCGGTGATTAAGACGACGAACGCTTCAGCAATGATAGAAGCGCTGTCTGCTCTAAGGGCCTCTGGAGGTGGCGACACCCGTGAACTAGCATTTCACGGCATACAAGCTGCGGTAGAAAACGTTCTTATCGGCTCCACGTGCTACTTCTTCACTGACGCTCCCGCCAAAGACAGGCATCTTTATGCCGTCGTCAGTTCGTTAGTGGTCGAAAAGAAGGTTACGGTATGCCAACTAAATTCGTTTTAATAAAGAAGAAGCGAAATCATAAACTGAACTTTTCTATGTGTTAAAAGCAAATAGATTTTTTAATTCGTTTCTGCATACTGGCGCTTTACAAGTCAGATTATTATTATTATTATTATTATTATTATTATTATTATTATTATTATTATATGGCTATGTTCGATATCATTTTCCTTTCTATAGACTACATTTTGCTTTGAGTGGTGCAGCTTATATAAACACCATTCCTTAGAAAAATTTTAAATAAAAACCCTAAGTTATTTGTTAATTACTTTTTAAGTAACCCAATGTTTATGGCCACCCTAAATGAACGTGACAAACAGACGGATGGACGACTTACGGTGGCAATACCGCACTTTGCACCAAGTACACTGTGTTCAGAAAAAACACCCACTTACGTTTTCTTTTATATCTTTGTGAAAAATGATTAGATTTTTACAAAAATTTTATGGAATGTTTAGGAGAAAACAACCATTCCATCGATGTAAAAGTAACGTATTCTTTGCTACTGGTGACGTCATGCTGACATCATATAACTTTGTGTAAATTTTGGATTTTACCATTGAAGACAGACATATGATGAAATGTTAAAACACACGAATTGATCATTGTGTTGACTGAACTTAAAAATATGTTAATCTGTCACGCTATATTCCATTGTGAACTGTTTCAGTGGTTTATCTTCCTGGCTTAGTGCGTTGGCAGGCGTACACGCAATGCGTCACTGCGTGGATGACCACTTGTCCGCTATCTGTCAAACGGCTTAGTACTGCCAGTCATGTCAATTTTTTTATTTAAAAGTTTTATTTCATTAATAGCCAGTTGTTTGTTTATTGTCCAGAAACATCTTGCACAAACTTGCAGCTCCATGACCATTGCTGACTTGCAAACATTCTGTCAAATGTCTGTCTTCAACGGTAAAGCCCATAATTTACAAACACGGAAATATGACGTCGGCATGACGTCATGAGCAGCAAAAATATTTAACTTTTACACGGATAGAACATAGATTCCTCTTGAACATTCCCTGAAAATTTTGTGGAAATCTAAACATCTTCCACGAAGATATAAAAGAAAACGTGAGTGGGTGTTTTTTTCTGAACACAGTCTACATGCGTTTAGCTATCGCTGTATATCGCTGAGATTGGTTATTGTAGATAATTTCTATGCTGACTGGTGCCGCGGCTGGATATGGCAGCCTATCGGCGAGTTCATTTTCTCGCCAGAAACGCTCGCCGTATAGCTACTACGTCGAACTGACGCAACTGTCGGGAGGTTTCGTCGTACCACTTACTGACAGGAACAATGTTCCGCGGGCGACAGAGCTCATCCGTGTTCGTGTCAGAGTCGCTCAGGTCGGCAGGAACTGGTCTTCCAGATTGCTGTTTGTGTACTAGAAAATCAGCGCTGGGACAGCACAAACTTCCGCCAAGAATGATGTTGTCACCTGGCAAACACAACGTACTCTGTGCGTGTGATCCGAGTCCAGCATTCACAAGCTGTATCTAAATCCCGAACCCCATCTATGTAGGCCTACTTAACTTCGAATGGGTGGTGCATGGGCCACCATTTCATCAAAATTCCTCATAAATTGCTAAGGCATTTTACATATTGTCACTTTGCGACCTATTTGTTAATGAGAATCTACAAAAATTAGGATCGCCAATAAAATCTAATCTTGGTTCAGGACCAAACCCTAGATAAAATTTTACCAAAACTTGTTAAAAACTTTTTGAGTTATGGAGCCGAAAGACAGACAGACAGACAAACGGACAGACACACCGACACATATCATCCGCTTTCTTAAACGGGATATGGAAAACTGCAAGTAAAAAAGTAACCCAGTATAAACTAGGGTTCCGCGTGGGTTAGAAAGCATCCACTGGACCACTGAAGTTTTCTTCCTGAATCCCTCATTGCCGTGACGTGGCGAGAATTACTGCTGGACGGTGTTCACAACGTCTAAGTCTAGGGTTAGGCTTATATGACTGTCTAAACGCGGTAGGTAAGTTTTGTGTTTCCTGTTCGTTAGGTGACACTGAAGACTGTTAGCAACGCACGGAGCGCTGTATCGTTTCGCTCGGACGCGTTGCTCAGAGAAGTTCTCATTCAAGTCACAGACTCCTCCGGTTCATTGCAAGGCGTCAACATCACAGCGCCCAACGGTACGACGCTGCTATACGCTGACATGTTCTGTTCTGCAAACACTGTCGCACGAAGGTCGTTCAAACGGCCATTATCTGAGCAGCAAAGCAAATGCAGTACAATATTATTTTTTTTCGCATAACTCCATTTCTATTTCTAAACTATTATACACTGTATGAGTAAAAGCATTTGCTATATTTGTATATATATTTGTACTAATAATACGCCTAAACGAAACAATCCCGATTTTGTGCATAGTTCTTTACAAATTGAACAAATTTGTATATCTTTTTTGCTTGTGTCCCGTTTCTGACTTACGATTTCAGTTATACTTGAGATGTAAATAAGTTTTTAACTGTCTTTCGATGTGTGAAATGATGTCATCTGTAGGCACGGAATACACCGACTATTTGACGCTAGTGAATCTGAACACGCTGTTGGCGTACAACTTGAGCAAGCCGTCCGCTGGTCTGTGGACGGTCCTTGTGTCGACCAGTGTTCCTGGCGCTTCGTTTGACGTCCGAGTCACGGCCATCAGTAACATCAGCTTCACGTTCGAGTTCGGTGAACCCAAGTTAGGACTGCACGCTGGGTACCAACCCGTCTCCGGCAACCCGCTTGCAAGTATGACAGACACTTCGTACTTTTAGACGTGCTACGGCCATCGCTTTGGCCTCGCCATAGTACAGTACTATGTAAGCTTACTGTTTACACGACATGTTTTGCGTTAAGATGCTTTCCATTAAAAAATCTCTGTTGATAATATTGAGAAAAAAGCGCATTAAGTAATGATTAAAGTTTTAGAGAGCGTCATCTTCCAAGATCCACAAGTAAGTTTCTTTTTTAGATTTCACTTAGAACACTTTTCCAGTCCTCGGTTTTCCAATGCCATTACGTTACTACAATACATGGCCATGAAGTACGCGTGTATCCGGCGCTCAAGTTTGCCGCTGTCTGCTCTGTACAGATACGCTGTACTACATCGTAATTCGTATATTCGGCGCCAGCGACTTGGCGACCGGTCAGCCGCTCGGCCTGCTGCGGAATCTCACCAATATTCTACTCATTTCAGATTCAGACGACGACGAAACCAGACTCTTGGCGTCCGAACTACGACCACTGACGCAGTACGCCGCCGAAACCATGCTACCAACGTCGGGTATTTACACTGAATAATTTCCACTTAGGCTTCCGCAGACGAAAAAATGTTATTAAGTATACGCCCAGTTCGCATGCATGCACTTAAGCAATGTCCATAACGTGCGTACCGTACATTCATTCGGTATTTTTTTTCTTTGCTGTTTGCATAGTTGCAATTTCCAGTCAAAGTCATTACGTTTAATCACTTTATTCACAAACGGCGCAGAACGTGTTTTTAATTCTTTCACAGCCACTAAAACGTGGATGGCTGCAAAGATTTGCCTGATTTCTTTTCTCATTTGCACTTGCCGATTTCTAGTTTATACTGGTTTATTTTTTCACTGACATTTTTTCATCTTTTTCGATTTTGCTGTGTTTTTGGCTCGCGACTGTTATATAGCAACCCTTAAATTCAGCTAGCGTGTCTGCGGCTGTGTCTGCCTGCTGTATGTTTGCAGCGACAGTCGCAAGCGGCTTCGCTTACCGGTTTGTACACGTCAAGGTAGCTTGTTTCGATAAAGTATCACAATGCTTCATTTTCAATTTTTGAGCCCGTAAATGCAGGTGTATTACAGTTGCTTACCAGAAACTGTGGAACAGTCTTCCAGTTCAATTCTGAGACGAAACGAATACTCTAAAGAGCTAGAATAAAGTTCGCCCAAGACGTTTTTCAAATGTTGAGATCGCGGCGCATTGTGACTATAGCTGTTAAGTTAGCGCATCCAAAGTTATCTCACTTACTTTCGTATTAATTCAAGTTACTTACTTACTCATTTATTTACTTACTTATTTACTTACTTACTTACTTACTTGCTTGCTAATTTACTTAGTCAATGCATCATGCATTGTCAGGGTTTCGTGTCGGTTGGGAGGGCGTCGACGACGAAGGTAACACCGTGCGACGCGTTGATGATAAGATTGTGGTAGCGGTGAACGTCAAGGTCGAGGTCAGGGTCGAAGGTAACGGCTCATTTTCCGTGCTGGCCGGAGAATCACTCAATGTGACCGTGAACGTCACGAACGTTGGTGACTTCAGCACGTGGTATCTGCGAGTCACCGACACTTCGGCTTTTTACACCGGACCAGCCCCCATCCGGTATTATAGACTATTAGCACATTTTGATCTCACAGGCGTCTGAAAAGAATGGTTCCTAAGTCTGTGACATCGTACAACATTTTGTTTTTGTATGTTATATCATTGTAAAGCTGCTGTATTGTCCATACTTTTTGACGAATAAAATGATTATAATGACGATGGTGATGGTGCATGGTGAGTGCCTGTTGCAACGCTGAGTTTAATTATCTGTGAATTTGTGCGAAAGTTTTTCACGGTAGATTTTAAAGAAATTTTTGCTGCAGAAATGTTGGCGTATTTCATACAAGTATTTCAGCAGCTCGTGAAGCTATGTTCGGGAGTTAGTAAGTGATAAAATTTGTGGTAAAAGAGCGCGAAAAAACAATAACCGACTCAAACATGTATAAGGTTGTGTCTTTATAGAGCGATGCTAAAAAGCGGAAAATAGACGCATTTTTCCTGAAATAATCGAAACAAAAAGACGATGACGACGACGATGATGATGAAATGTTGATGACGATAGCATGTTGAAGATCGGAGTTTGTCTGGGCATGCTGTGTAGGCATATACATGCTTTTTAACAATTATAACTGACGTTCTATAAAACGTACTATGTTTTATGTGCAAGGATAAGCGATTTGCCGGCAAACACTTCGCGTACGGTGTCGCTGAACTTCCGCGTTCCAAACGACACTCGAGCTGGCAACATATCGACAGCCATTGTGACTGTTGGCGGAAGCTCAACCACTGACATTGAAAATCGCGCCGTTTTCTACATCTATGTCAAGCCGATGGTGAGTCTAGTCCCAGTTGGTTCTGGTGTTTTGTCGGATTGTCGATAAAAATAATAATCGAAAAAAAGATATCGGCGCAGAGTGACGACATGCGGCCTTCCCTTTATAATCATTTTATTAGGTTTAACAGTGGTCAAGCCTTGTTTGCAGTGGCGATCGAGTTGCCCGGGATCTCTTTGCTACCGGCGAGTAAACAAACTTGTGCGACAGATATGAGTTATTTGTTTGAAGTTTTGACGTTTCATGACCACGATATTTGATTTCCTAAATTGAAAATTGGCACACTGCCAGAAGCGAGTTTACACAAATTTCGGTTCTGTTGCGCCTTTTTGTGTTTGAATGAGGAGATCGTACGGTACAGACAGACGGACGGATGTACTGGCAAAACCTGTAATGCGACCTATTAGAACGACCGACAGCAAAATTACTCAAAGGGAAAGCCACGAAAACGCCAGGAAAATAAGTAAGTAAGTAAGTAAGTTGACTTTAATTGCAAGCATCATGATAGTAGTAAATCACACTGCATGCTAGAGGCTTTGAAAAGTATTTACACATATACGATACCTTAATCTCGAAATAGCAAATACCGTCATCGTCTACTGTAAGTCACTGATTTACAGCATTTCTATAAATAACGGTAAACTTTTACCTGTCGGCAGTGGCGAAAATAGAAGTATGATAACTGGTAACTCGGGTGTACATTTTGCATGTACATTTCTGTGTAAGCGATCGATTCACCGTGTGAACCTGTCTGTTGTTACATGTTTTAATCAACTGGTTGTGTTTTGTATAGAGATTCGTATAGTTTTTTGCAATACGCGTAGGCATCACGCAATGATATCCACTAAGCCTAGAATATATAACTCAGTGGCATCACGTAAGTGGCTGATCCCTGTGATGACCCGCAGCCTTGGTCAGGCTAACTGTATGCGTATAACTGAGAAGGTGTTGCATGTCTGCAAATAAACGAAATGAATAAATAACCATGCTTACTGCCTTTTTGTGATTATTTTCTTTTTTATTAATACTTCTCACTTTCAAGGGAAAAGACAGGAGGCGCAACCATTTCTTCTACTAGGCTGTCTGTCGTCGACTTTAACCAGCTGTTTGTGTGAAACTTATGACAGGACGTAGACGAGATTTCGCCAAACTGTACAGTCGTCCGCGTGATAAATCCCTGTGACTATTCAACTATTGACGAGACCGAGTGTGCGCGGCACAACTGGACGGTCGACTTCGAGGCCGTGGACGAGGAAAGCGGACTTCAGTCTGTGACGCCACGCACCTGGATAGCTTCTTCATCAGAAGCAGCAGCAGCAAAGTGGCTACAGGTGTTTTTTCTTTCATCGGTGTACATAGGAATGGCCAGAAATTTGTACTGAGACATTTGTGAAATCTTTTCTTTTATCTCTTTTTTTCTTTTTTTCTTTCTTTTTTCCATCGTTTTTCTCCATTCTTGCCTCCCCAAATACAGCTAGGGGGTCTGGAGGAGCGCTGTAAGCTTCTCCAACGGGTCTTCCGGCCGCAATTGCATTTTTACACATTTTGACTTTACAAAACACATCGCATGGCAGCACTGTAGTCGTTTGAGTGCTGTCCAAATGATTGTCAAATTAAGTGTGTTTTAGAGGTATGCGATACGGTTAAAGAAAAATCCGATTCGTTTCGGTTTTTGGTGCGTTGTCAATCTTGGATTATTGGGGATACACCATGGCTACGCAGATGTCCAAGTGACTACTATACTTCTATAGCTGGGTTACAAAACGTCAACAATAACGTCAACAATCACAACATTATTTTTATTATGGCAATTTTTTATTAAATCACTCACCCATATAGCAAGGCTGCTTGAAAGTTAAACCGTTTGACAGTTTAAATACCGGTAATCAAAATGTCTAAAAATTCAAAAAAGATAGCGTTTTAAACGAGGATGTCTGGCTGGAGTGTTTATTATCTATTATTTATTTTTTACTAAGTATTTTTGTACACTACTTTTTTGTTGAGCCGACGTAATCAGTTGCTGTTAACATTTTAATGGCACGAAATTTTATCTTGTGTGCAGCTGATGTGCCAATAAGAAACTATTCACCCACTCATGTGTAGAATTCAGCGGTATTCTCGCTACTGAATCGATAAAAACTTACTTTGTTTTTATTTTATTTCATGGCTGCAGGTTTCCGGTTTCATCGTTGGGACGACGTCGCCAGTGACCGGTCGCTACACGGCATCATGTTGCCATAGCAACGTCAGCATCAGCATCTCCGACTCAGAGGGCAACGTCGCTCAGTGCTTCGTCGATGTATCACCACTGTCTACTACCACAGCCACTACTACTACAACTACGACAACAACTACAACAACTATGACTACTACACCTTCGACCACAACTCTCCCCATTACGACGCAAGGTATGAGTTTAGTTTACCCGTAGTTTTACTTAATTAAATAATGTGCAAATCTTTGTTATACGTCTGTAATACGCTTCCATATTTCAAGCGTAAACTATACGATGTGCAGTAACCACAAATAAATTTAATAGCAAATGCGTTAAAACAGGCATCAGGGCTTACACAAATTTACTTCACCGTTATCGCCATGAGCGTTTACTAAAAATAATTCAAGTAAAGCAAAGTGCTGAGCCTAATGTTTTTCTCACTAATATTTCTTGATCTGTAATGTTTCACTTTTTTGTCTATATGCTTTTAAACTATAGCTAAGTCAATGGTGAACGTGCAGATTTATTGCTTATAATGCCCAGATCCATGCGAGCCAGAGTGGACCGTGCTACCAAATACCAACGTGCTGAACGGCGTGTCTAACAGTGCTTCAACGGTACAAGATTGTCAGGCTGCGTGCTCCAGAAACACGAGTTGTACTGGAGTCGATTGGAATCCCAGTTCACGAGATGGTCAAAAGTGTTGGCTGTCTGGACCCTGGTCTGGAAAAAGACGAGAAGGCAAAGCTCCGGGGATCACACACAGCTATGTGCATCGCAATCCGAATTGCGCAGGTACTTTCCAATGTAAAGCAGAATAAATCTGGCTGCCAGTAGCATTTCACTTTGAGGTTTAAGTCTTCGTAGCTTATTCTGTTACATCGTTAATAAAATGGTGTGTACAATGTAGACTGTTTTGAATTACACCAGCTAAGCATATTATATATGGTTTCATTTATAGTTAAGCATGCATGTATTTAATTAACAAAAATATTGGTAAAATCATAAGTGATGCATTTACTGCGAATGATTTGATGCAGATTTATGTAGTCAAAAAATTCAGTAAAAGCCTAGTTAAAGGGAACACTGCATAACATGGACATTCAGAAAACGTATTCTGTGTGCAAACTTGTAGTCTCTAGTCACTTGACTTGTGTAACATAGACCTAATCTCGTATTTAATTTTTTCACATTATTTTTTTACAATAGCAGACAGCATAAAACATTTTATATAAAATTTTGTGGCTTGTTGATAGAGAATTGTTCTTCCACGTGGACTGAAACGCCAAACACTCAGGTCATGAACGGTGTGCCTAACGGCGCTTTGACAACAGAAGCTTGTCAGGCTGCGTGTTTTAGCAACAGAAGTTGTACTGGAGTTGACTGGAATCCTCGTTCACGAGATGGTGAAAAGTGTTGGCTGTCTGGACCTTGGTCGGGAGAGAGAAGAGAAGGAAAAGCTCCGGGGATCATTCGCCATGACATCGGAAGGCCGCATGACAGTTTTAATTGTTCCAGTCAGTAATACGTGCCTCTAATATTAAATGTATCATATATCGTGAATATCGTGTTTAATCTGACTTTGACAAAAATGCATACCAAAATATTTAGCATTTGTTTTCAGGTTACTGTTTTTAGAAATAAAAGTTATATTTTACAGTTTGTGTAAAAATATGGTAAATTGTTGTTAATTTGTTGTGATGTAAATTTGTGATAGTGCCTGTAACATTTCACCGATGAATGACGTGAGTTTATTATCACACCATCTACTCCCGAAGTCACGACAGTGCTGTTCTGCTGCTGCTACTATTACTACTACTACTACGACTATGACTATTACTACTGGTCTACTTTAGTATTGGTACATCAGCGTGGTTGTGGCTGACAACGGGGGTGACAATTTCAATTAAATTACCTACGTTTCTTGGAAGTGGTCTGAGTCAAATAAATGACTGATTTAATGATTCGTTTATTCATTCATTTTTTTGACATCCAAGCGATGTACTAATAAAGTTTAAGTAAACTACATAATTGCAGATCGGTGCGAGCTGGCGTGGAATGAAGTAACGAACACTTACGCGCTGGGAGACGTCGGTAACAGCGCCTCAACGGCAGAAGCTTGTAAGGCCGCGTGCGCCAGCAACATTAGCTGTCTGGCAGTTGATTGGCATCCCGTCCCGTACACCGGTCAACGATGTCGCCTGTTTGGAATCTGGACTACAACGATAAGACGAAGAGTCATTATTCCGGGGCTCGTGCGCTATTACATTCTAAGGCCTGACAATAATTGCACAGGTTGGTAGTGATCAAGCACAGAATACACAGAAATCTTATACACGATTCACAGACAAATGATCAATAAACACATTCTCACACTACTAAGTAATAAACGGACAATTGTTCATTCATATTCGCATCAAAGTGTAAATATAAAAGAAAACGGTTATAATATTTAACGTCCAATACGTAGACGAATTTTAAAAACATCAAGTTCACCCAGATTTCTGTCGATTTTAAGTGTTGTGTGCTGAGAAAAGCTGCTAAGACTTATTATGCAGAAGATTTTTCTCCCAAAGTAGTATTGCTCGTTTTATCAGCGTAATTTGAGCACCAGGATTTTGTAGATTTAACTCTTCTCAGAACGTCCCTTGATTATAGTCTTTGTTTATAGTTCAAGTGAGTACGTTGCATGCATAATAAATGTCGCTGCAGGTTCTTGTAAACCGACGTGGACTGAAACACCAAATACTCACGTGCTGAACGGCGTGTCAATCAGTGCTTTGACGGTAGAAGCATGTCAGAGTTCGTGCGTCAGAAATACAAGTTGTACTGGAGTCGACTGGAATCCCAGTTCAAGAGATGGTCAAAAGTGTTGGCTGTCTGGACCCTGGTCTGGGGCCAGAAGATCACGTAATGGGATCACCCGCTATGATATTATCAGACCGTCTGACAGCTTCAATTGCACCGGTATGTACAATATCTGTGTATTATTATGGTGATATTTGTCTGAACCTATGTAATGAAAATAGTTACAATATTGCTAGCCGCAAATATCATTAGTTTGTTATTGCCGTTATATATTTGCAGATGCGTTTTTCATACTTGTTTGTTGTATGCTGCAGATCAAAATCTTGTTCTAGAACGTCGTTGAAACAAAAATTGTTAAACGTTTTGCTACTTATCGCACTCAATATTTTTTCTTGTGCATTTGGACACTGTTTTTGTAATTTTTTACTTTGTTTTTTAAGTCACATTATATTTTTCAACAGTTTTTCCTTTGGTGTTGCGAAAACTATTGACTTGTTTTTTTCGGTTTTGGATATTAAAAGTTTTGCTTAATCACTTTGTCTTATTTAGTATACTTAGCATTACCAAAATGTTTGACGGTTTTAATATTGACTGTTTTAATATTGCTTTAACTCGTTTACGTGCGTGATGATAGCTGCAATTTGTCGACTATTATTTCAGAAAAATATATGAATTTGCATACAAATATTTGTTATGCAATCGCAGATCCGTGCAGACCAACGTGGACTGAAACTGCAAACACTCACGTGCTGAACGGCGTGTCTAACAGTGCTTCAACGGTACAAGATTGTCTAGCTGCGTGCTCTAGAAACACGAGTTGTACAGGAGTCGATTGGAATCCCAGTTCACGAAATGGTCAAAAGTGTTGGCTGTCTGGACCCTGGTCTGGAGCCAGAAGATCACGTAATGGCATCACTCGGTATGATATTGTCAGACCGACTCCGAGTTCTAATTGCTCAGGTATCTACAGTTTTTTTTACTTTTGTAGCTGTTCTTAGTAAACATCTTTGAATGGTTTCATACTATAGCGA
>Ga0056128_1001553_pt1 | contig 25886 bp, 15 predicted proteins | sample WorMetLIZISLAND2_FD_71113 | JGI IMG/M metagenome (GOLD analysis project Ga0056128, IMG submission 71113) | Marine gutless worms symbiont microbial communities from Max Planck institute for Marine Microbiology, Germany - Olavius geniculatus... ... | reverse complement strand
TTATAAAGCGCCAAAGTCTCAGAAAGAATCAGGGCGCATAGGATGATGGACGCTAGGTGGCAGAAAAGGCTGACTGAAAGTAGTGGGTCTTTAAGTGACATCTGAATGTAGCCAAGGTTTCACATTGACGAATTTGAGTAGTTAAGGAGTTCCAAATTCTCGGAGCAGAGACACGAAAGGAACGGGAACCAAAGGATAAATTATGCCGTGGAATTGCAAGTAACTGACTGGTAGAAGACATGTGACATGGTCTTAGTCTCAACTGGTGCTGTCAGTTGCTACCCTGCTTCGATGGTGAAAAATCCGGTTCGTTGATGACAAATTCGTGAAGTTTTAAAGTTGCAGCCACAAAAAAGCGCAAAGCGATTGCATTTACATCTGTGGGGATAGTTAAAACTTCACATGTTTGAGCAAGACAGTGCACTAGCACACAGAGCTTGCGAGATGGTTTAGTTTTTGGACCGCGAGACGTCTGACTTCATGTTCCCATGTTGCTTAGTGCTGAAATGACGAATATTTTTTCATTAGCGAACCAGATTAAGTTCACCATCGAAGCAGGGTCACAAGTGACAGCACCAGTTGCGACAAGCAAGATTGTACTCACTACACATTGTGACGGACGTCAGCGTTACGTCAAGACTAGCAAAAAATATTTAATAAACAGTTATATTTTGTTAAAATATTTTGAATAAATATTTCGCAAGCTACAACTGTTGAAAATTGTGTGTAAATTGATCATCATTTGAGTGAATTATGAAAGAAAGAAAAAGGGGTTTTTATGAAACATCGTGTAGATGAATGCGTACAGTACAATAATATCGAATAACATGTTCATGATTTTGACAAACAAGTAATGCTATTTCTTTTTTTATTGCATTCAGTTTTTTGCCCGTTTGTTGTTTATTTGTTTTATTCTTTTTTACAATTGGTTTATGTTTTAGCAAAAGTTTTGCCTATAATAAAATGCATGTCGTAGTTTTGGTGCAACAGTTGATTAATTAAGAAATAAAATAGTTTTTTTCAGTTGTTATTTTATTGCTTTTTGCTTTTTCTTACTGTATTTTTTGTATTTTTTTTGTTTACAGTTATTTTCAGTAGTCTGATTAACTATTAATTGTTTTTGATCGTTACCAGCTCTAAGAAAAACAATTTAACTCAGCCTCGCATCCATCCGGGTATCCCGCTACATCGAGTAAACCTATACCTGCTTGCGTGGCTGGAATTCGCTTACTTGTGACAGGACGGAACACTGTTTGATTTCATATGGCAGTTGACGCTTCGTGATAATTTTAGAAAACGTGAAATTCTGAACGCGGTGACTAACGTCGGTCAAGACAGAATTAAGCGACGAACGATGTCGACATTTTGACGAAGCTTAGGCCTATATCTGATGCTGTTGTAGTTGTTGCTGTTGTTGCGGCAGAGAGTGTGTTCCGACTCGTGGCGTCCCTCTCGGATGGAGAGCGAGTGTGTTCGTGGCGATGGTCTCACCTTCTACTTCCCGCGGCCGGACTGCAATCTTTTCACCAATAATAAAGCAGGCGTCGGTCAGTGATGTGCCGTTGAAGTTTCGTATTTTTCTTGTTTTTACCATCACTTTAATTAATTTGTCGATATTTATAGCTGCACAGCTGTTGCTCTGTTGTACTAGAAAAGTAAGTAAACAAGTAAGTAAACGTAACAGTTTCTCGTTTTTGTTTCACTGCAATCAACATGTCACCAATGCCGTTTGTCTGGCATCAGAAAACGTCAACATCTCATTTTTTTCGTTTTTTTTCAATGCTAATTTTGAGTATCGTTAATGGTCCGAATTAATTTTTCTGTTTAGTGAGACGGCACCGTAATGCGCAGTACAGTATCTTCAAGAAGCGAAGTGAGGTACGATCGTAGATCAATTAGTTCGCCAATATGTGTTGAGTGCGGCTTTTGTGAGTGTCCAGACAATGTCATGGCCTCCCTACCTGCTGAGTAGCCTACGCATTGCACAAGGTGTATTGATCAGATGCATCAGCTACTGCATGCTGCTGCTTCCCGAGAACATGTTATGTGTTCTTTGTAAGCTTGTAATAGGCTTATGACATTGTTAAAAAAAGTCACGTGGTTGATCAGTCTTGATAGAGTAGGCCTACTGGTGCAAACCACTCGCCGTTACAAGCTAAACGCTCGCTTATTGCCTGACTTTTGCATTTATTTCCAGCAAGAAATTTGTCGCGACTTAGGCACTTGGTTAGATCAGTGAAATGTGCTGTGTGACAGTCGTGCAGAAGTTACAGTCAGGGTCAAAATTGGAATTGAGTTCTGACACTTATTTGGGCACAGTAGTTCAGTGAAAATATAATAGGGCCTACATGTAAGTGCAAGTCTACACTGCTTCTGCTGACACTCGAATGCGATCTGCAGATTACAGTGACGTGTTTCGATGAGCGCAGCTTTCGCTTTCTGTCAACAACGTTTCCATGACATGGCATTTGATTTGATTGTTTCTACTCGTAACGGGCGCTTCTGAGAACTTTGATTAAAAAGCGCTATACAACTTTACAAATTGGTCGACTAAGTGATTCATCTGAACCACGTATAGCGCGAAATGACCATTACATGACCACTGTACAGTCGCATAGACTACGTAGAATCGTTGCGTTATCGGTTATCAGGGAGCCAGCCGTCTGTTGCAGGTGCTGCCCCCAGGCGAGTGCCTAGTACTAGTAGTTGTGATTAGGTGCTTTGATGACTGAGCCAGCATGCTGCGCTGACCGGTGTCGTGGAAAATTTGTCGCACCTGGAAAAATCTTCCCACCTCCATATTCTCATAATGTCACTAACCCTAACCCTAACTCTAAGGGGTCGTAATGACGTCACGCTCCGAGGGAGAAGGGGGTTTACATTATTGTGACGACGTGTGAAGTAGGGGAGGGGTTTAAAGGAAGAGTGACGTCACACGCGTCACATCCGTGGAAAGACACAATAGACAGCCAAATTCATGTTGCCAACTCGCCGTAGATGTCGGGACGAGAAACATTTAGGAACACTGTTCTTAATTTCACACGATTTTATGCATCACATTGACAGTAGACATTAAAATTAGGATATGCTAAAACTCACCCCTGTACTCTACACCACAGACTGCCGGGGGATTAGACGTTTGTGACGTCATATTTGAAGGGGGTCTTGAGAAATGTGACGTATAGTGTGACGAAGGGGGGACAATTTTTTTCTTAAAATCGCGTGACGTCATTTATGGAGACCCCTAACCCTAACCCTAACTTCAACCCTATCTCTCAACTTAAACTTAACCCGTACTGCTGCATGTGGGAATTATTTTTCGGTGCGACAAATTTTCCACTACACCGGCGTTGCTCGTGCGAATAAGATGAGAGCTGCTTGTCTAATCGCTGTACTTACTACATCGACTGTCCGTCCAGCTTTTGCTTTCCTTGACGACACATACGTAGGTCTGCGAACACCCGATCGCCGTTTTCACCGCAGACCAACCGGAAAATATCTTTGTAGCGCGCTGTTGCTATGCTAAGTTGTGCGTCTGACAGTCTGCGATGTTGATTACTTTTGTGGTCGTACATTTTACGGGACACAAGCCACTTTGATAGTAATTCGCATAGACCCTAATTAGCTTAAAGTTTTCGCGCTTTAAAGCTCGAACGTTGGAGTTCTAGTCTAAGAGCAAAAAGGTAAAAGGTAAAGGTACCCATACTCAATAACGCGCTTCGGAGCCGGAGCTGATCGCTGTCTCCAGGCGATCAGCCCGCAGATGACATAGTCATAAACCCAGTGGTAGGCTGCCATTACTTTCCACCAGACCTACGGTTACCTTCCCAGCCTCGGGGCATCACCGCCCTTTGACCGGCACCAAATTATACTGCTTGGTGACAAAGGCACATGTGTGTGTGAACAACTTGCCCAAGGTTGTTACCTGACAGTGCCTCGACTCGGAGTCGATCCTGGGACCTTTCGGTCCAAATTTGCGGTCAAATAGGGATTCTCGGCAATAATTTTTTCTGGTTTAAGTCGTGCAGCGTCTGTAAAAAAACTCCTATTATCCTGCTCGTAATTTCGTTAATCCTAGAAGCTTTTTGCTGAACTTGTTAATATATGATTAAGCCAATGATATTACAATTTGATGATAATATCATTCTATCGACATGATTATGCAATATGTCCTTATTAGTACGTATCTGGCAATGCGCGTAAGTTGCACCACTTTAGTCTAATATTAAACAAAAGCACTCATCATTGCACCGATGTGTCTTGACAGAGCGATTTCATTGTCTCGCTGTCTGGGACGAAGAAGACTTTCATTTCGTGGTATTTGGTTCGCCAAGCGCACAGTCAGCAAGATACGTTCTGGTATAACGTCTACGTCTTATGTACTGTATACACGTGGCGATCGTCGCGGCGACTGGTCGCGCCGACAATCGCCACGACGATCGCCGCAATCGAACAGACGATCGTTCAAGCAACCTGTTTGCGGATCCTCGCCGCTATGCAAATTATATCAATCGAAAATAAGCTTCATTTCTGGGGCCTAGACGGCCATAATAATGTACGTTTTATTGCGTATGGCAGCCAGTGGCTGGATTGGCATGAAAAAAAAGAAAATTACCAGATCGCAAAAGCATCAAGACAGTACAACATTCCAGCTGAAACTCAGAGTACAGGATGTATTTTAACTAATTCCACAAATTAACACTGACATTAACATTAACATTGAAATATTGAAACTTTTGCTTTACAGAATTTAGTAGATTTGCGAATGTGCGTTAATTTTTTTAACGCGCGTTAATGTATTGTCGCGTTAACGCGTTAAGTTAGCACGTTAATTTGACAGCCGTTAATTTTGTAGTTTTATTTGTTTGCTTAAGTGTATTTCTTATGACATAGTTCTATTTTATAAATTTTCTGTTTTGCTTATACCATTCCAGCAAGCTAAGCTGGCCAGCCATCCGATTTTCACTATGCGTCCATTAGGCCTGCTTCATAGTTCGTATAATGACCGTATCATTAGTTAAGTTATTACTAGTCTGAGATTGATATAAACTTACGTTCGACAAAAAACAGTATATGTTTTTGGTCTGTCCGTCTTTCTGCTGTTTGTTTGCTAGATATCTCAAAAAGTTATGAACAGATTTTGCGAAAACGTTTCAGATGTGTGGGTTATGGATGGCCCAAGTATCAGTTGATTTAGGCCTATGTTGCGACACAGATGACGATGCGAGAACTTTTTAACATAGAGGCCGATATAACATCGGTTTTAAGTCGGTTGTATTCCTCATATCACCGTTATTGGTGTAGGCCAAATTTTTGATCTCTCTTAGTTTTAAACTTAATATTGAATCTCTTTATTTTGTAGCAGGCTTTCATTTCTCACAGTTGTGTGATGTGTCAGTCTGTGCCTTTTTCTACGCAACAATTTGCAACGTGCACATATACATTGACGTTTGCATTTATCATCTACTTACTTACTTGATACTTACTTTGCCGTTGCGTGTGTGAACACATAGAGAACCCCGGTGGACGTATCGCGGTTAGACGAGTTCGGCGCTCAGTTGTACCTCGGACCGTTGGCGCCTCTGCATAACGCCGCAGGTCGTGCCGCGCCGACAGCCGTCAGCGCGTTCCAACTTCGAATGCTTCGCAGCGGTCTGTTGCACTGGCCTGTCCACATTCTGACGAATACAAACATGACGACAAAATAGGATAAAATGATAATAATACAAGAAGCCCAGCTATAGCTAGGATAGCCGACCGTACTGGTTGTCAGTGAGCTTGAAGGTCATCCAAGATCGATGCTTTTTATTTCGTCTGAAAGGGCGTATGCCACTTTCTATTAGTGATTAATACTAGTAACCTTGACTCTATCTCTCACCGTTTCCGAGATTATGGCCACTTATATCTTGAAACTCTTCACTGAAAATTGCAGCCAAACCGCTGCAGATGAAGACGTGGTTACTACTGACAGCCTGTAGAAAGTTGCAAGCGCTCTATCCGATGATACTGTCGCCGAACCCTTAAAACTTATCGCTTATTCACAGTTGGTATGCCATATAGCATTATGACCTTTAAAGGTCATCCAAGGTCAATGATTTACATGACATTTGAAAGCCAATATGCGACTTAATATTAGTGATCAATAGCAACCTAAGCCCTATCTCGCACCGTTTAGCCACAATACATCCGTAACTGACAGACGACAAACAGATAACGACAACCATGCCAATATCTCGAACCGTTACTTAATTACGGTCGGCTAAAACGAAGTAAACATACTGAAGATCAGGCGTTGGTCGCACAAGCCTTGATTACGCAAAATAGGCCTATGCGTCACTTTTATGTTTTTTTACGTCCATCTTGAACTGCTTCGTGAAAATCGGCGAACCAGTTACCTCAGGCCCGGATAACGTTCACACTAGTTCAAGTCATTCTGTGCTTTTTTTGGTTTTAAAGTTAGAAACCCGTATTTTTTCTTTAAGCCTATCTCTACTTAGGTCTACTGAGGTCTGCTATACGATTTCGTAGCAAATATGTTATGTAGAATGTCCGCATAATAAACGTTTGTGAAGCTATTATAGTTTGAAAATAAAGAACGTTTCCTAAGTCATAAAATGCATCAAGATACCGCCTTTTGTTTAAGTTGTTTCTTGACGTTTCGGCAACCGCTGCTGCTTTCTTCGGAACGATTGTCTGCCAGGTGTCGCTGTGGCGGACAGTAAGTTGTTATGGATGAGTGGAAGTTGGTAAAACCTTTTGTCTCGATATTTTGGTGAATTTATACACTGTGGGGCATAAAAACACACCAAAATTATATCGATCGTAACTTAAAGATGGATGATCAGATTTTAATAATTTTTGGTGCGAATATTTTGGACACAACTGGCCATCAAATGACTATTTATGTCCCCGTCGCACCAGACGCTTGTATTTGCACTACCTGGGGAAAACAAAACAAGCAAAATATTAATTTTTATTCAATGCAATATCGTTAATTGATTAAAATAACGCACATTTGGCACATTTTGTCCATATTTCCAGCACTTTGGTTGACAGTTTATCCAATTGTCCAATTGTGCAACTGCTGACAGTAAATATTCAAATTATCGGCCATTTGTGTAAGCACAGGCAGGGAGATGCATTCTCGTTGGGTTGATAGCGTGTTGACAATGTTCTGCTTCAGACTTCAACTCGCTGCTGCTCAGCACTGCAAATACTGTCGAATGGACTGTGATCAGAACTGTTAAGGGCTATGTATCTGGAATGATTAAATTTATTGATGTTTTTCTTTCTTTTTTTATCTCATGTTGCATTTATTCTGTTTCCTCAGGTAATGCAGCAACAGATGAGAGGTGAGCTGAGAATTTAAATGGCCATTTGATGTCAGAAATGTTTATACCAAAAACTATTAAAATCTTATTATCCTTCTCCCATTTACTGTCAGTAATGTCACGGATGTTTTTTTGGCGTTTTTTGTTTATTCTAACGCCGATTTCGTGTGTTTTGTTTTTTTTCCAGGTAGTGCAAAAACAAACGTTCGGTGCGACGGGAACATAAATGGTCATTTGATGATCAGTTGTGTCAGGAATAGTTGTACCAAAAATTATTAAAATCTGATCATCCATCTTTTAGTTACGATCGATATAATTTGGGTGTGTTTTTTATGCTCCACGGTGTATAAATTATTAGTTACCGTTTCAGCGCACGAGTTAATTTAGTTTCAAAGACAAAGACAAAGACAAAGAGCGTGTTATTGACGTGGTGGTTGTTTTGCTGTTGACAGAGCCGGGCGTTTGTTACGATGAGAGTGGACTATGTCGCCAGTACGCCCAGGAAGGTCGTTGCACTAGCGCTGCCGTACATCAGTACGCCAACTACTGCAAACACTCCTGCCGACTGTGTGGTATGCTAGACAATTACTGACCAACTGCCGTGTCTCTTTGCACGCACAATGTATGATTACAAAAATCTTCATTAACCACAAATGGTTGGGAAAGAGCAACAAACAAAACATATGAAAGATGTACAAGTGTCAGACTTATCAGTCGACCAGAGGCTTAAATATCCACACATTTACATCACGTTATGACTATATGCGAAGCTACATCGAGGCGGCTGCCAGCTCGAAACTGAGACAAACTCATCTGAGACAAACTCACATTATCTGTGAACAAACTAAAGGACTGCTAAAATTTTTTGGGTTCTTCCATTGAAATGGCTGGTCATTCTTACAACAGTGATTTGTAGTGCTGTCATTGCACAGCAAGATCATCGATCATCAAGGTTTTCATCGCAACCTATAACATCGATAAAAGTTCGATCACAGAACACAATCAGTGTCGTTAGTTTCAGAAGATAAAAACACGTTTTGATTGGTGAAACAAAAAGCAAAACGGTGCAATACAGCGACCGCGAAAGCTCCGAAAAAGTGTGACGGTAAACGCGCGCCAAGAAGAGGGGTTGGAAAAGGGCTTGCCTTTTTTCTCATTATAGGGTCGCTCCCAAAAACTTCTCGAAAAATATGAGTGCAGATCTGTATAACTTGGTGCTATTTGATGACATCAGGTCTTCGACAGCTGGACGGCGAATCGATGTTTTCCTCCCCAGCCCCACTGTCAAAAGTTGCATGGAATTCGCATCCTTGTCGTGTAGATTTCGCGGCGCCTGGTAAAATGCGGTTCGCGTGTGATTTTCAGAGTTCGTGCCGACGGCTAAAGCGGAGTGTACGTTCGACGTTGAGCTGGTCGGCTATTGGCTGCTGTACGGTGACTCTGTGCGCGAAGAAGTCGACATTCAGGACGACGAGGCGAGGTTTCCCACGTTTGGTCGATTCATCTGCAAAGGCAAGCACTGGGACGAAGACTTCTACAAAGTCTTTTCCGACTTCGATAACGGCTGGTAACGTACAGCGTAGTATTTTACGATTACTGTGACCGTTGCTAAATGCAGTTTTAAATTAATTTTAAAAACCGTTTAAAAGACAAAAATAATCGGAAAATGTAGAAACAGACACGATGTTAAGTGTTCTTCTTGCATTTGGCGGTCGACAAAATGCTTTACAGGCCGAATACTAACGACAAGTTGCTAAGAATGATTCGAGCTGCTGGTTTTGTTCTAAACAAACAGTTTTCAGTGGCAATGTACTCGCTACTGCAAAAAAGTCTACATTTAATACGACAGCGAGTTAAGACAATTTACGGCTTCAAGATCAGTCTTAGTTTTGCCAATTTGGGCTCATGCAATTGTGATTGCTATTTGTTCTTGTTAGCGCCATAGACTATCTGTTAGCGCAATTCCTCTCAACCTTGCAGTTCGCAATGGTGTGAGTGAGTGACCTATGGTGTATGGAATGTTTTTTTTTGATATTTCATTATTTTAACGTAATGGGTTTTTGTTAGTATTTGTAATTTATGTAATAGTATATAATAATTTAATATATTTGTTTGTTGCCACCGGTGAAATGATGGTTGCATTTATTTTTTAATTTATACTCATAATAGTTTTTTTGAGAACCGCTGCTGCTTTCCTCGCAACGATTAACAGCATATGGTTAGAAAAACATTGAATTTAATGCCAAGACCAACATTTTGCATGTTTTTTGGTTAAAATTAAAAACTGTTGTATGAGCCTGTGTTGGTTTTAGCCGTCCAAGATATTCGTGTCTGCGGCTGTCGAAAAGCGAAGGCAACACTCTGCGCTTCAACTTGTGTAAGTATTGTGTTATCTTGCGTACCATTAGCTTAATGAATTCGACCGTTATCTAGTTTTTATACAGATTATTACCTGTTAAGGTGTTCCATACTTTGATGATTTTGTGATCAACTTATCGATTTAACTTTTTCAGCAAAACTTAACGTGTTTTGTATTTTTTATAAAAGGTTTGATAGATTTTAGAAAACATTTTTATTTAGTTTTGTTTATAAGAGACTGATTTTTGATGTAGATAATTGCATTATATTAATGGTTGTTAATGGAATTTTTTCATTGTCTGTCCAATGCAATGCATAGCATTGGACAGAGTATAAAGTCACCTGAGTGTCCGTCCGTCCGTGCGTCCAACGTTTCTTAAGCTCTCTTTCTTCTACCTTCCCCTTCTCTTTTCCTTCCCCTTCCTTTTCTCCTTCCCTTTTTCTTTTTTTTCTTCCTCTTTTCCTTTTCCTTTTCCGTTTCCCATTTTCTTTTCCTTCCACTTTCCTTTCTCCTTCTCTTTCTCTTTTTCTTCTCCTTTCCCTTCCCCTTCTCCTTTCCCTTTCCCTTTTTTTCTTCCCCCTTTTTTCCCTTTTCTCTTTTCCTTTTCCTTTTCTTTTCTCTTTTAATTTTTTTCTTTCTTTTCCCCTTTTCTCTTTTCTTCTCCTTCCCATTACCTTTCCTTCCCCCTTTCCTTTCCCTTACCTTCCTCTTTCTCTTCCTTTTCCCCTTCCACTTTCCTTTTTCCTTTTCTTTCCTTGCCCTTTTTTCTCTTTCTCTTGTACCTTCTTTTTTTCCGTTTCCACGTTAGTGCGTCTAACATTTGAGGCGCCATATCTCCGTAGCTGTGCCAAATGGACGCATGGTCACCATGGATTACCCATAGGTAATCGACCCCCGGAAGTCGAATGGTCACCTGACCGATGACGTCACGTGACCCCAAAAGGTCAAACTCGTGACCGCGTTATTTTTGGGGCGCCATATCTCCGTAACGGTGCCAAATAGACGCATGGTGACGATGGACCTTTTATAGTAAAGCGCTGGTGACGAATCAAATGGTGTCGTAACTGACACTGTTTATGGTTTAGTTAAAATAATACAGAAAGATAAAAGGATCATTGCATCTGTATAATTTGAAATTAAACTGATTTTTTTTGTACCAGTCTAAACAACTCACTGATTATATTTATACGGACATATACTGCAAACTGTCGAAATGCATTGGACAGACTCTGTGTTCATATGAACATTATGTTGTTTTTAAGTTTTTTTATTTTATTACTGTTATAAACCAAATAATTAAAGGCAAAGATGAAAAGCAAATTCTGTGTAGTTAGAGGTGTTATATGTTTTCTGGGGATTAACAGTTACTTCGCTAATCTTTTGATCAGCGTTGTATCGTTGTAACGTTCTGTAGCGTTGTAAAAAAAACTCTGCATCTAAACCGAGATGCGTTGTCAGAGAAAAATGTTTTCGAGGGTCTCACTTCAGCACTACGAAAACTATTTGAAACTAAACAAGCAAGCGCTTGCTATATTATAATATTAGTACGACATTCAGTAAAATTTGTGTATGTTTAATCAACCAGGCTTTTATACATTAACTGCATTTTCTAAAAGTAATTTAATTGAAAATGTTTACCTAATTTTTCTGGATGATTAACAGTACTCCGGTGTTTAAAAGATAGCCTAATTATTTATTTCTGCTGGCGACTAAATAAATTAAAACGTAATGCTTCGTCAGAAAAAAGGAGAGGTTTTCTACGGAGAGTTGATACTAAATTGGTACTTAAGTTGCACAAACGTTTCACGAGATCTTCTAGCTAAATTTAAGCGAAGGGTCCGATTATGTCTGTAGGCAGTCTATTAGTTTTAATCTTTATGTTAATTTTAGTTCTATTACTTAGGGCAACTGTAAGCGCAGTTTATGCTTGGTTGCTTTTGCCGCACTACTGTTTTTCGTGTTGCTATCTTTGGTTATCTGTACCAGTTTTGGTGATTTAAATGATGTTGAGGCAAGGAAACGACAGGAGAAATGAAAGATAGGGGAGCGAGAGAAAAAACAGAGAATTTGCTTTGACATTTCGAAAGAAAATAGATGTTTTTATCATGTAATTAACTTATTATAAATGACGCAAAGATAAGTTGTATTGATGGTTGTGGAATTTGGCTTTTGTTGTTACCTGTACAGCTCCAAGCGACCTGAGCGACCGATCGTTCGAACTGTGCAAGTTTAATCAGGCTGATTTCTATTCATCGCTGCGACTACGCAACTGGCGTGACAAAGTCCTGCTTCGTACGTTTTTTTATGGTTCCAAATATACTGTAAATCTGACGGCCGAGCTGTACAAAAACTGAAATCAAGCTTTGTCAGAAAACAACCTGTATGAAATCATGATTAAGCATAACGTAAATGGCATCCATGTAGTGAACTGTATGAAACAACTAAAACTAAAATGACTTTGATTGTCGGTTGAGAATTTGAATTTCGTGAATTCAAAAGATTTTCAGCATTGACGAATTTTTACGAATTTTAAACGTTCTATGTGCAAAAACGAATTTTGACAAATCTCGAATAGGTTACCTGATTTAACGATGGTCCGACACTTGCTATAGCGCTTTGACTCGTGACCAGAAGCATCTTACTATCTTGGAAGTGGAAGCTAATTGGCATGAGCTTATGATAACAGCAACGTATTATGCGGCCGTCCATTGCCCACTTTGACAAAAAAATAGATACAGATATAGACATACCACCGCTTCAGTCAGCCGTTCTAGCCCGTAAACTAATACTCGTTTTCTATCCCGCTGAGAGCAGTAGGCTGAGATGACATTTAGACGTAGATGTAATTGAATCGTTTTTGACAATGAACACGATGTGTAGCCTACGTGTGTCCGTGTTGTAGCGATATCAAGCATGCTTCACGCCGGGTGCGGTGTCGGCGGTCGACTGGCGGCCGAGCTGCAGTTCGCTGACGGGGTGGTCTGTGACGACGCCTCTGTGTCTGACGTCACGTGGCGGGAAAACCGCTGTGAGTCGACGTCATCGCTGACCGTTACGATGAGTTCACGCTGTCGACGCTACGACCGGCCACAGCACTCCGCCACGCTCGGTAAAGACACGGCGCTTGCATTAGCTCCTCCGTTAGCTTCCATTTGCTACAAATCCTCCCGACTCCTATCACCAGTCGGCCGTGTGAGACAATGTAAAACGAGGATCAAAATAATTTGACAAAAAGCGGAATCGTTTTTCAATCATTTGCATTTAGCCGCAGGTGGCCAGTATAGGGCTGGCAACTGTATGTTTTGGCTGGGGGTTCGATTCCAAAATCTCTCTTTGCCTCGGGTGAGGGAGACCCATCTAACACATCGTCTCATTGAATCCTACAAGACGTAGACGTAAAGGTGATCAGCGGGCGCAGGCGTTCGCTTTTAGACCCGCCTTTTCAGTGTGATTTTTATCATTTTTTATTACAACATACTGCGATTTCCGTTTCCGAAAATTTGTGCTTTAATGTCATAGGCCTACACACAGTATGCCGGAAATTATCCATCTATTTTTGAACATTTAGTTGAATTAGCAGCAAAGCGTACCTGCCAAACAGCATCTAAATTCGTAAAGCGTAAGGTGCCCGGATGTCACAGACGACAGACAGAGAGACCGCGCTACGGAGAAATGTGTGGGAAAAGGCGGAATCGCTAACAGTTCTGGTTGTTGCGTTGGTTTGGTGTGCAGAGCTTCGCTGCGCGGCGCTAGTGCAGTTGTCGGACAGCGAGAGTTTCCTCGTCACTCAACAGGTGTCGCACGCAGCCACCACTAACATCTGCTGGGTACGTGTCTACGTGTCAACGTGTTGTGATTAATTATAAATCTGGCGGATAACCACAGAACGCCGACGGACCACCGACCGTTTGTTGTCGTGATGAACAAGGACGTCGCCTTCAAGGAGGTCCTTCCTTCCGTCCTGTCACGCCAATACAATATTAATCACCGCGGCTGCTTCGCGTGCTGCGTCTTGACCGGTCGGCGGAAATTTAGCCGAATTAAAATCTCTGCAAATAGATAAACGACACTGTGAAAAAGGGTGAAGGTGAAAGCTAGTCGGTGTTTTTTAATCCTCCTAGCTTTAAGAGTGTAAATTCCCGTCTTCAGTCTACATCTCTTGCTTGAACTGATAGTAGCTCCTCTTTAGCACGTAAGTAGACTAAGGCTAAACATGCAGCGCAGTAGTACATGCTACTGCATGTCAAAACATTTTCAAGTACTTCAGTTGTTACGTTCACTCGTCGTTTAACCGAAAACAAACGCCATTTACAGCCACTGACGCATTCTGTGGGCTCTAGATACACAACTTTATATTGTTACGTTTTTGCTTGTGTGGCTTAGATTGCACTTGCTCAATAACGCATACAGTTTAATAAAATTTATTTTAAAATTTATATTAAAGCAAGATGAACAACGATGTGCAGTGAATGGCTATTGTCTAGGGAATTGAACTAAAACATAAAAGCGCAGCAGCAAACAAAAACATAACAGATCGAAAGTTCGTGACTTGCCATTTTGAAAGTCGTAAAAATTTACAAATTCAACCAAATTTTAGACATTCGTTAACATTTATTTTTGCCCATCTGCAATAACCAGAAGTGAAAATTTTTTTAAAGGAAACGCAAATATAAAAATATTTAACATTCGTAAAATACGTTTCCTGCTACTGGCGGGTAAATCTAGTGTGGTTGGTTGTGGATGCTGAATGGTACAGAAGCTGCGTGATGTGTACACGGAGCGTCGTCAGCTGGTGACGCAGTACAGTCGTGCACGCTGTGACACGACACACGCGTACGTCGTTCCGACGTCCAGCAGTCAGCTCACAGTCATTAGAGTTCACCGAGGTCTCTCTCTCGCTCCCTGTCTGCCTACTCTTCTCGTCAATATAAAGAGTGGCTTAAAAACGGAGCCACCTGGTTTTCAAAGTTGTGTTAAATAATTACGACGTTATGTGCCGATCTGATCAGTATTTTTAAAGTTGCAAGCCGTAAAACACAGAGGTCCCATTTTTGAACCATTCTATAGATACTTTTAAGAGTAACGAAAAACGTTGCAGCAATGACGCAGAGTGGCAAAACCGTTGTGTTCGTGTGTCCATTTATCGACGTAAGCACAACTGCAAATATGAATCGACTTCCGATGCGTGGTCCATAGTGACCATGCGTTCATCTGGCACCGTTACGGAGATATGTAGTTTCAAATATTGGACGCACGGACGTGGACACGAAAAGAAAGATGAAAGAAGGGAAAAGGAAAAGGAAGAAGGAGAGGAAGGGAAGGAGAAGTGGAAGGGAAAAGGAAGGGAAAGGGGAAGAAGAAAAGGAAAAGGACAAGCTCGTGACCCCGTTATTTCTGAGGCGTTATATCTCCATAACGGTGCAAGATAAACGCATGGTGACGATGGACCATTTATACTGAATCAAATGGTCTCGTGAATAACAATGTCTATTGTTTGGTTAAAGTAATAAAAAAATGAAAGGATCATTGCTGCTGTACAATTTGAAATTAAACCGTTTGATTCTTTTCTACCAGTCTAAACAGCTCACTGATTATATTTATACGGACATTTACTGTAAACTATCGAAATGCATTGGACAGACTTCGTGTTCGTATGAACATTATCTTGTTCTATAAGTTTCTAGATCAGATCGTGTCATATATTTACGGTATGTTGTCCAGAGGGTGGGGCGGCGGCGGAGGGTGCATCATCATGCGGTGGTGCCGGAGTGTTGATCAGCGGCACTTCGACCTTGTTGCCGCCATCGAAGTCAGAGTCAGTCGCCGGACCACCTCCCAAGTCCTCCGTGTTGTCGGACTCTGCCCGTCAGTCCAGCCGTCACCATGACACTAACCCTCACTCTCATTCCTCGTCCTCGTTCAATTCTACTCTGCGCATGAGCAAGTCGTCCAACTCGCGCATCCGCAAGCAGCCGGACATGCCAGAGTTGACGCGCGGCCGGCTACCAACCAGCGGCAGTGCCAATGTACGGCGGTCGACGGTCTGGAACGAACACGTCCTCCGCCTGATGACGACGTTATTGATTGTATCCACATCTACGCTATTAGTTCACGTACTAAACTGTCGCTGCCAACGATTGACCTTCTCGTGAATTCCAGTAATGATAGCAAGAAATTTGAGCTAATGCTCACGAGACGCGCGAAAACCTATGACTGGAGATAGACTGGCAGTTCCTGTTCGCAAACTGTCAGTCTATCTCCAGTCATTTCGTCGCAGTTCATTCTTGGAATGTGCGCTGCAGCCGAAGATTGCAAAAATCAATAAAAACCCCTTATTTCGGAAATATAGGGTCTTTTAAAGTCATCGTCCGAAAAGCTCGTCACTAATGTTTGGAAGAGACAGACGGACCGACAGACAGACAGAATTGCGGTGGCTAAGACGGGCTGAAAGCAGTAGCTGCTTTCGTGCGTAATAAAATTGTTAATATCAAACACTAAAGTAATTTGGTAGAAGGCGGAATCGCTCCATGTTTAAGTCGCCAGCTGGCAGTATAAAACAACCAATTGCATGCTTCAGTTCGGGATAACCCCAATCTTTCCTACCCTTAGGGACAGCGACCGTTTTTGTCTGTCCAATGCTATGCATAGCAACATTGGACAGAGTATAAAATCACCTGAGTGTCCGCGCGTCCGTCCGTGCGTCCAACTTTTCTTAAGCTCTCTTCCTTCTACCTTCCCCTTTCTTTTCCTTTCCCTTTTTCCTTTTCTTTCTACTTCCCCTTTTCCTTTCTCTTCTCATTCCCATTACCTTCCCTTCCCCTCACTTTCTTCTTTCCCTTTTCCTTCCTTTTCTCCTTCCACTTTTCCTTTCCTTTTCCTCCCCCTTCCTTTTTCCCCATCTTCCTTCTTTCTTTCCGTATCAACATCCGTGCGTCCAACATTTGAAGCGCCATATCTCCATAACGGTACCAGATAGACGCATGGTGACGATGGACCTTTTATAGTGAGTAAAGCGCTGGTAACGAATCAAATGGTCTTGTAACTGACATTGTTTGGCAGACTCCGTGTTTGTATGAACATTATCTTGTCAACACAACATGTTATTGGATCCACAAATGTGTCTGCCAAATGGCGTCTAAATCCGTCGAATGGTTCGAGCAAGATGCATGAATGTGACAGACGACAGACAGATGACGGACCACATCGCGGAAAAATGGGTGGTTATAGGGGAAATCGCTTGCACTAAAATGATTTCGCCTAGTATTGTTGGTAATTATAATAATAATTGTGCAGAATTTTATAGCGCCTTGTAGTCCGACGATACAGAGGCGTTGCCATCGTCTAAACCGCTACACTTGATTTCACCTACTTCGACTTGTAGATCCGCTCTATAACGTAATCCGCAGCAAGCAATACAGCATTATTAAGTTATACAACAATTTTACGAAATTCGGCGAAAGTTTACGACAGCTTGTAAAGCGATTTGCTGTGTTTGTCCAGCAAGTTCAGTCCACAACAATATCGACAAGCGAATACGCCACCGGAGACAAGAAGCACCACTTTCGTTTATTGTTTATTCATGTTGAGATACCATAATAGTCCAATTAACGGCATTTACGCATCTTATGACATAGTTTGGTTTTTGCGGACCGTTAAAATTGAGAGACCCCGTGCCTATGCAACACTGCAATATCGTTAATATCGATTATGGACTTTGTTTGGCAGTAAATCTGCGCGTAGGGCAACAGTACTGAAACGCAGATGTAACAAACGCTAAGAAAAATATTTTTCAAAACGTTAAAATGTTTTTTTCGCGAAACAAAATTTTTAAAAACGTTTGAAAACGCCAAACAGAAAACGCGTCCCTCTTTTCAGTCGATGCGTTAACTAAATGCACTGCTTTAGGAAGCACTTTTTCTGTTTTTCTTATTCATTAACATTTTGTCATGACACGTCAACTGCATATCTATCGTGTCAGAAACACCAACATTGTACATTTGTGCGGCCTACAGTCCCGTGATCGTTCAACCTTAATCAGAAAGAAGAGAACGTTGAAAAAAACGCCAAAAAAGCTTTTTGTGAAGAATGCACAAGCAGAGCGTTTATCACAATTGTGGATCAAATCGTCCCGGTGCTGAGGTCGAACAATACAGTGTTGATTTGTTTGCTTCGATCGACTGAGCCAGCTGCACTAGGCTATAGCAACGTAGCGAGCTTGAACAACCGGCGTGCGTTCAACTGTACATATTTTTGTATTCGAATTAAACCTACAGCAATTGCGTTCTCGTTTGTTCACTTCCAATAAATCATGCCTGGAATTTGTCTGTTTGAACACGGTAAAAGCCACGACAAGCTAAAACTTTTGCAACTGCGCTATAAAAGGAGGCGCGAGAGAATTTGTCGACACCGTAATAACCAGCCAACAGTGATAGCGAACAAAGATTTTCAACAGTTCGAAGTAATCAACAGACAGAAACACACGCTAATAGTGAGACAGGCACTATACGTGTAAACAGCAGACGCCTATCATCATAGCCATGAAAGGCGTCTCTAAATAACGAAATTCAGCCAGTGAGACCAAAGTAATCTCATATTGTTCTAGCGCCAGGAAATGGATTTGCTTGAAAGTGTCAGCGTAATCTTTTGTCCAACAAATGTACATTTCTGTATGCAAAGCAACGCAAACAACCAATCAGCAGAAGAGAATATTGTGTATCCCAGTATTACATTGTGTCTCAAAAAACATCCCCGACATTTTCGACTGTGACTTGATAATCAAGTAACAGATTTTGATAATTTTTGGTATGAATATTTTAGACACAAATTGCCATCAAACAACCGTTCAGTTTCCCACCTTACCCAATGTATGCTTCTGCACTACCAAGGGAAACCAGATCAAGCAAAATATGTGTTGAAATAAACAGAAAACCTGAAAAAACATCCCCAACATTATCGATCGTAACTTAAAGAAAGATTAGCAGATTTTAATAATTTTTGACAGAAATATTTCAGACAGCACTTGCTGTTGAATAAGTGTTTTGTTGTCCACCTCACCCAACGTCTGCTTTTGCACTACTTGGGGAAATCAGACCAAGCGTAATGCGTGTTAAGATGAATGAAAAAACGTCGATAAATTCCATCCATCCTAATCTGCGGGCTCCAACAGCCGGTCTATTACAAGGTTTGACTGTCATGCAGCAGTGTGTCTACCAGACGAAGTTTAGAAATGTTTGTAAAGTCAAGAAGCGACTGGTACAGCCTGGATTAGTCTGGAGTAGAACATTATCGATACTGCTGTCAATGAATGGAGAAAACGTTTCCTTGCCTGTGTTCGCATAATGGGCCAACACTTCAAAGAATTTTACTGCAGGCAGTTAAAAAATAGACGTCTGAATGAAATATCAACCAAAGTGTCAGAAATCTGAACAAAATGTGTTTTTACGCGTTATGTTAATTAAGCAGTCATATCGCATTGGATGAAAAGTGATATTTCGCTGGTTGTGTTTGGTCTGCAGGTAGTGCAAAAACAAACGTTAAATGTGGTGAGAAACTAAATGGTCGTTTGATGGCAAGTTGTGTCAGAAATATTCTTACCAAAAATTATCAAAATCTGATAATCGGTTTTCAAGTTACGGTCGAAAAGAAGAAATCAAACGACCAATCAATCATTCAGTCAATCAGCCACGTAATAGGGTGTTAACACGATCCAGCAAACGTCCAGCATTAGCACGTGCATTTTGAATACATTTGCTGGAAGTTTGCTGGATCTTTGCTGGATCTTTGCTGGATCGTGTAACCACCCCATAACTCAATAGTTTTTTTACAGGGTGGCGCATAAAAGTGCAAAAATCAATGATATATACAGGGTGGTCCAAAAAACGGCACAAAGTTAATGACACCATAATTTTGCAACCGCACGTCATAGAGTCATGTGGTTTTCAGCAAAATGTTTCAAAAGAAATTCTTTACATGACTGAAGTCAGTATTTGAATACAGCAGTTAAATACTTTTTGTTACTGCCGCTGGCAATTGATCTATGCAAAAACAGTATTACCTTCGACAGTGCGGTCTATAAAAATGTGCCACTATTATTTTATGAATTACTCGGTGAAACATTGGCCGATTTTAATAATTTTTGGCATGCGACATTAAAAAGAAACTTGACGTAAACGTCTGTAGTTTTGGCCACTTTGCCTTAAGGTTGTCGCTACACTACTTTGTGAAATGCAGAAGTCATATTTTGACCATTGACAACAATGAATTCATACTGGGCAGTGCATGCGTCAGCTCAGAAAAATGCTGAGACCACACAATCATTGAAAATCTGTTGCTTCGTCTTTATTTTAAAATTTTAAGTCGACAAACTGAAATGATACATCAACAGCGAGTGGTCTGCTTGAGTCGTGCAGTTACTGAACGTGCTATTGGCAAATTGTGTCAACGTCGACCGCTTGCGTTTGTGCTGCAGGAGGACATTTTGAGCACATGCTGAAATGAAGATAATGTGATGTACACGTGTGACTTTTTCAGTGATAATAATTGCTAATTGTGTTTGTCACTATTCGGTTAATAATTTCTGAGCCGTTGCATATGCTACTCGGTAGAAATTCATTGTTGTCAATAGCCAAACTGCGACTTCTGCATTTCACACGGTAGTGTAGCGAAAACGCTAAGGTGAGTTGGCCAAAACTACAGACCTTTGAATCAAGTTTCTTCTTAATGTCACATGCCAAAAATTATTGAAATTGGCCGATGTTTCACGGAGCTATTCATAAAATAATAGTAGCATGTTTTTATGGACCAAGATACACTGAAGGTAATACTGTTTTTCAATACTTCACTTGCCAGCGGCAAAAACAAAGAATATTTAATTGCTGTATTTAAACACTGACTTTAGTCATGTAAAAAATTTCTTTCGGAACATTTTGCTGAAAACCGCATGACTCTGTGATGTACGGTTGCAAAATTATGGTGCCATAAACTTTGTGACGTTTTTTGAACCACCCTGTACATAGATAGATTAATCGGGCCGTTTTGAAAGTGATTAGCCGCAATCATTCATGTTAAACACGATGTTCAAATGTTCAACATGACTGTGGCTAATTTTTTCCAACACTGTCCGATAGCTAGATGAATCTACGTAAAGCATGTTTGTTGCATTTTTACGCGCTACCCTAATAAAAAAACATTTGTGAAATAAGACATAACAACTAACTAAAAATTAAGCAAATGTACACGCTAAGTACGTAACTAGACGTGAAAGGCTAACATCAACAGTGGAAATATAATTACCGGTATTGTTATTGTTATACAGCCGTCCTGTCATAGACTCTGGCTGCATTACAGATCTTGCCCGTCCGTCCAAGTGTCCGTCCGTCCGTCGGTCTGTCCGTTGCTTGCTACATTGGAGATTTTTTGTACGGTCAAATAATTTGACGTTTTGCTGGCAAAAGCGGTTATTTTTACAAAAAAATTGAGCAAACTGCGACTATATAAGCCACCCAATTTAAAGAAGCCGGTAAAATAGCTTAAAAGTTAATTTTTGCCTGACATTTTATTAAAGCAAAAGACGTCTAAAAATACACAAGAAATAGTTAGAGTTTGGAATAAAACGAGTGTCAACAAAAAAAACACCACAAAAAATTATTACGAAATGTTGCTACGAAAATGACAGCTTAATAGCAAGCCATGTCAGCAAGTCGATAGTCGAACGAGTATCATTAACTAGTGTACGATACGATATTAAATTTGCACTTGATAACTGTCGGTTTAATTTAGCTAATAATTTTTTAGAAACTTATGTTTGAAATAAAAAATAAATGACCCAACAACAAATTGGTTAACAAAATCCTACAAAGCACAGTATTAACTGGATGACTATGGAAATCATCCCGGTAATGATGATGATGATGATGGTAATAATCGTCACTTTCACCATCGTTATAAACCGATGGTGATGGGCTGATCAGACTTGGCGGTTCTGCAGACGACGCTTGATTCGCTCTTGCAAACATCGCAGACATTCGGCACGTCTGCCAGCATCTTTACACAGCCTCACCAGCTCCCCCGCATCACTTTCCAGTTGACATTTCGCCACCGCATTCTCTGCAATAAATTATCGAACGTTGCTCAAGCTTAATATGGTAATGCTTACAGAGTACTGACATTTTGTTATTATTACTAATTAAGTTTAGTTAAGGTTTGTTTTTTAACTGTGCTACCACTGTATTATGGCGAATAAAGTTGTATATAATAATTAGCATTACTCGTTTATTATTAGTGGCACGCAGTATAGTTCACAGAGCATCCATCATAAAGAGACAGCAGAAATAAAGAAAAGACATAAATGAGTGACAAGTAGACAGAATCGCCTTCAGATTTCACTGAGACATTTGTATTGAGAAACGGAAGCACATATTAATGGTGAGGTTCATCAACAGCCAGATGAACTCTCTATGTAGTTGGTTTTCAGAACTGCCGTATTATAAAGTGCTGGTTCCCTTATGCCCACTTTAACGCAATGGTAACGAAAATTTCAAAGTGATCCAGAATCCAAAACTCAAAAGTGCCGTTAGATTAGCGACTTCATCATCGGCGTCATTTTTGTCATCATTTTATTATTTCGTTGACAATAGCCTATTAAAGACAGATATTGCAAGTACATGTAGTTTAAACGAAACTGGACAGGAAAGTACAGGCTGCTCTTACAGCTGCCCGAGTTAAAACTGCACAAACAACGAAACAATAAAAGGAAAAATAACACACACAGAGAAACAACTAGAAAGCAGTCAGAGCCCGCACACCTCCGCCAAGGCAATGTTGTTCGCTAGATGGCAGCACCATCTACGGTTTTGCAGCGGTTTTCCTTATGCCCCATTGAAAGCAATGGTAACGAAAATTTCAAAGTGATCCAGAATCCAGGATTCCTTTCGGATCACCCCCAAAATTGAATCACTGGTAGTCTGTGCCATGCCCGACATACCCTCAAAATTTCAGAAAGATCCGTCCATAACTTTTTGAGTTATCTTGCTAACAGACAGACAGACAAACAAACAAACAAAGTCTGGCAAAAACATTACCTCTTTGGCGGAGGTAAAAATTCACCGTAAAAAACTGAAAAGACTCATAGAAAGAAGTCCAGCAACTCAGCAGCAGACTGTCGATGCAATACGAGTACTAACCCAGGGCGGCGTTATCGGTGCGCTGATATTTGCTGCACGACTTGCAGCACTGTTTGGCGATGTCCTGTCGCCTGCATTTCTTCGGTCCCTTGATGTAGCGGACACACCACGGAGCCCGGTCACCGTATTCACAGCCTATATACGAGTACGTAACAAACAGAACAATGATAAAACGTATAGAAAATTCCTGCACTTTCACTTGCCATCCGTCTCTCACAAGCTCCATCCCTAAAATTTCTACTGAACCTTGCCTCAAAAATACTGGTGCACTTATTTGTTTGTTTTCAAAGCGTTACCGAAACAAATCTGTTTGTGTCTACGGGGTGGCCCAAAATAGTAAACAAGCTATTGCACTTTGTCTATATCTTCGCTAAATATATACCAATTTTCACAATTTTTACCAGTAGACTGTGTAAAAAAATTTGCCATTTAATGGCATGCACAACACACGTATTGTATTGCTACATTACCTTGTAAAACATAAATATTTGAAAATCAACGATATCTGCATATAGACAAAAAAATCTAATGGCATATTTTAAAGTATATTACTAAAATGTTAAACATTAGTTATAGTAGATGCCAAAAAAATTACATATACCTTTGGTTTTGATCTTAACATTTAGTTTTTTTTTGTTTCCACCGGTATATTAGTCACCTACAAGTTTATTCGAAAAAAAACGAAATAATAACCGTGTTCGCGCAGACACATCTATTTATTGAAAGCACAAACCAGCAAAATACGTGGAAGTAACTGAAGAATAAAATGAGAAAAAAACTGGCCGAAAAGCCAACACGTGAATATAGCCTACAGTCACTTAGGCTACGTGAGGCCTATGTCACGTACCGGCTATGTTGGTTTTGTACTTGGCGCAAGAGATGCAGCATTTCTTGGCAGCCTTGTAGCAGTTGAAGGACTCGATCGTTTTGCAGTAGGTGGCCTGGTCTCCTTGAGGGCAGTCGGCGCTGGTTACAGGCTTGGGTGTGGTCGGTGCGGCCTGGACGCCGCCCGGTACGAGTTTGTTGCATGTGGCGCAGCACTGTTTGCCGAGATCCGACGGCGTGCAACGAGACGCCGTCACTCCGACAGTGGCGCACCACGACGCCTTGTCTCCGTACTCGCAGCCTGACCAACGCAACAACAACCACCAAACTCATTCGACAATAGGCGGAATCGTTTTCCTTCTGTTCGCCAGCTGACAGCAGCAATTCGCAACTGATAGTCTCACAAAGCCAGAAACCACCATCTGACACAACGTGTCTTTGGACCTAATCTCATATTGTTCTGGCAACCGAAAGTGGATTTGCTTCAAAATTTCAATATTATAGTTTTTAGTGGGTATCTAATAAGTGTTTTCTTTAACTCTGACAAAAATCATATTACACCCGAATCCGTCGAACGGTTTGAGCACGAAGGAGGCACGAACGTGACAGACAGACGACAGACGACGGACCACGCTACGGAGAACTGTGTAGAAACAGCGAAATCGCTGGCGCTGCAAGACGCGATTCCGGCTTGTGTACGTTAAATCGCGGTCTGAAATGTCATAACTGGGTGCCAAACGAACTTAGTTTACTCCTGATCGCGGTTTAACATTAGTTTCTCATAAGTTCTCTGTTTCCTGATTTAGAAAAACAACTGTTTCATAACAGCATTTGCTCCATTTTACGTGATACTGAGTTCAAATTGTTGAACTTTACTCTATGGTTAAATTGTTTGATTAATCTAGATATCTCGGTAGGCGTAGTAGTCGCGTGACAGTATTGACAAAATGTTGTTTTTTACCTGTAAGGACAAAGTTATGCGTGTATTCATGTAGGCCTATTGTGAAATAATTGCAAGTTTATTTGGTATCTTGGACACTATGGTGATAATTCTTAACACAAATCATATATAACGTCTGGCCCGTATGAAAACACTCCATTAGTTAGTGTTGGGGTTTGAGATTGTTTTGGTTCTTATACTTTATGTGCTGGATTAAACTGCTAGCTAGTTTGTTAGTTTTTCAGTGCAAATTATGCATCATATCATATCTTATCATAAGAAGTTGTTAAGGCCTGACCTTTGATGTTGGTCTTGAATTTGGAGCAGGTCTCGCAGCATACCGCATGCTGGTTGTAGCACTGCCAAGCGGGAGCCTTTATGTCGGTGGCGCACCACGACGCTTTGTCGCCGAACTTGCAGTCCGCCTGATTTCCCGCCAGTTTCTCACACCTCTCGCAGCACGTGTCCGAGTACTTGGTGTCGTAGCAGTCGGACTTCCGGCCCTTCTTGCAAAAGTCGGGGTTCTTATCGCCGTATTCGCAGCCTGCATCCATCAAATCGCAGTTGTCAAGTTTGAAAAATTTACTGAAAAATGACTTTTCCCGCCAAATTCTGCTCTAACCGCGCGAGGTCGTCCTCATAAACTGTTCATTCATCGAGCTGTTGTTAAAACCAGTAAGCAACTCATCTGCGTATTTGCTGAACCACGAAAATTAAGTAATCAATTAAAGTGCAAATTTATATAGCATATGCTCAAAAAATGTCTAATGCGCTAAATTTTTAACACATTTATGTAGTGAACACATGCAGTAGCTGACGCAACCGTCGTCGCGGCGACGATGGTCTCGGGTATTCACTACATTAGGCGACTCGAATTAATAAATTTTCTTTAGGACGTACCAACCCCGCGCCGTACTTTAAAAAGCTATTTCATTTGATTGCAGCGCGTGTTGTTTTAAATCTCGCGTACTGGTAGCTTATTCCTAAATACTGTGAAAGCAGTGCTTCCAAACCATCTTCAGCTGCCTGTTGCACATTATTATTGTGTTGTTGACGTGTTGTTTATTATCCACTGCCTGTTTCATTCTATGACGCAAAATGACTAAACAAGCGCCGGGCCGGACGGTTGAGTAGCATTTCGCCTAATCGCATTTCGCCTAATCCCATTTTGCCTAATCTTTTTTTGATAGGCGGACCAACAACAACGACTTGCTTTGTCGTTTTTTGCTTCTTTGACAAGCTTTGTTTTG
>Ga0056128_1001552_pt1 | contig 25897 bp, 16 predicted proteins | sample WorMetLIZISLAND2_FD_71113 | JGI IMG/M metagenome (GOLD analysis project Ga0056128, IMG submission 71113) | Marine gutless worms symbiont microbial communities from Max Planck institute for Marine Microbiology, Germany - Olavius geniculatus... ... | reverse complement strand
CCTGCAGCTAAAAATAGATATGGCCTGACTTGTCGTCTGCTGCAGTCTCGGGCGTGCTCGAGCCTAGTTACAGCTCCATGGGCTAAGTAAGAATGCGCGATGCGAATAAATGAAATTTATTGAACGATAAAAGTTTTATTCAGCAACTTATAACACTGCAGTTAGTTTCAATAGTGTAATTGACTTGCCAGAAATCCTTGACGCATGACGTGATTGCAACTCCTCCTTAGCGACAACGGTTAACATTGCCAACGACCGACTATATATTTACGACAGGTCGCTGGAGCGACTAGCGTTAGTTTGGCTGTAGGAGTCTGACTAGTGCTACGACATCGTTATGCATACCAACTTAGCACTACGGCCGACGTAAATTGATTTTAGTTTGGAAGTAAAGTTTTGACGTTGTTATGTATATGGCCCCTGGTGCTGATTATATACCACAGCTTCTGAAAGTCAAGTAGGCCTAACATAGAACAGGAAAAAGGTTTGGTGCAAACTTGAAGGACTATGTCATTGCATGTCCTTGACCGGTACTTTTGTGAAGTAAAGAAATTGCTGGTTTTTTGTGCATGTGTAATGCACCCGAAAGTTTAAATTTCATGAATGTTTTTAAAGTATCATACACAATTACAGTGTGTACATCTTATATCTTGTCATTATGAGAACCCACAGCTTTGCATGCAGAATACTCTGATGCCAAATTTTATGAGTCAGTTTGATTAATTCTGCAGCTGAGCAAAAACTGAGCAAATAGAAGAATAAAGAGATAGAAGAAGCAAACACATTTTTCCATTATACATTGTTTAATATGTATAAAACCATCGAAACTGATACTACTGTGTTATTTATTTCTTTGATTTAGGCAGACAAGTTGTTAGAGAGGCTGGAGAGAAGGCGTGATCTCTCACACACAATTGTTCATGTTGACATGGATGCATTCTACGCTGCAGTTGAGATGCTTGATCGTCCAGAACTCAGAGAACTTCCTATGGCTGTTGGTGGAAATTCCATGCTGGTATGCTGCATTCCACAAAGTTCTGTTTTTTTTTGTTTTTTATGCAATGTAAGTTAATGTTAATGACTTAACTGACAATAGAACAGCTTGTGGATGGCTCTAGCTATTATTCATAGATGTTTTAAATGATGATATTTTCCAGGACTTGCTGTCAAATGATAGACATAACATATATAACTTGTGGGCTCTAATTCACAAACGTGACATCAGGATCACTTTTCCTCTGATTGACTGCTACTTTTTGATGCACTTTTTTCAAAGACTTCTATTTGTTACTTTGTGCTATTTTATCGATCGCGATTGTTATGATTTAGTCAGTTGCAGTCTGTCAGCTGATTTTATTCAAAGGTGATTTTATCAAAAATTAATTCGTCAGCTGATCGATGTTTCCTGTCTATTTTGCTTAACTTGTAAACTGTTAGCAAAAATAATATATGAATCCTGGTTGCTTGTTAAAATCACTGGCTAGATTGCGTGATTGTTGTGTTTAGTCTACATCAAACTATGTCGCCCGTCGCTATGGCGTTCGAGCAGCAATGCCAGGTTTCATTGCCCAGAAGCTCTGTCCTGACTTAATCATTATTCCACCAAATTTTGCCAAGTACACTGCTGTGAGTGAGAGAGTTAAAAACGTGTTTGCCGAATATGATCCCAACTATTCTACGATGAGCTTGGATGAAGCTTATCTGGATATAACGGAGCATCTGGAAACACGGTGCTTAAGCAGTGAGGATGAGCGGACTTTCCCTGGATACTCTCATCCAGAATTAATTTGTCGATGTACACCAAATGGTGGTATGTACCTATTTTGCTGCTGCTTTGAATTTTTAACTAGTCAGTTTTTCACTAGGTACTTCTGGGTAGGCTAGTTTCTCCACAGCAAACTTTGATTGATCTTCAGAGCAGAACTCTGGACAGGAGACGGATATCCATAGCAGCAAGTAAGTTTAAGTCAAGAAATGACAACCCATTAGATATCATTATAATTTTCTGTCTTTCCTGATATTGCTATTTGCTAATTGTTAATTAACATTCAGTTTTAATATTGCAGATGTACATTTGTACATTAGTGCATCTTGTCTGTGGAAACTGCTGGCCATTTCCAAAAATTTTTAGCTCACCATCACCTTTCATGCTGTATAAAGTGAGATGTCTGCTGTTACTGATCATTCCGAATTACATCTAGCTTAATATAGGGTGAAACGATCGGTTGTGAACGATTTTGTTTTCAAATATAAGCCTGTAATTAACAGTAACCAGCAATAATTTTACATCTCCTTGTAAGTATATTCAGTGAAATTTTTTGAGTAAAATTTTAGAGTTGTAGATACAGCACTTACAATACTTATTTACATAACACTGCCGTAACAACAGACTGATAAATGTTAACATCAAGAACATCGAGCGAGGTGCACACACAGTCAGTGTGATGCAGGCAATATCACTTTTTGTGATTTGTGCTGTTTTCGATGTGTGGGTCCTTGAACATTGCCATTAACTAGTGTATAAACTGATGTTTTGTACATTTATAGCAATAAAGTTGTCATTTTTGCTTTTCAATAAAGTGTGATGAAAGTGAAAATGGCATGAAGTTAACTTTTTAGTCCATAATTATAGTACATGGTTCATTTGAGGAGAAGCTTATATACCTGCTGCTAAAATAACTGAATGTTTGTTTTTTATCAAGACACATCAACTCAAGAGGAGTCTGCACTTGGCACAAAATGTACATTGTGTGCAAAGCTCATTGAAAAACCGGCCCTGGAGACATTTGGAGTGACAGCAGACGAAGCTGTGAGGGAGATGAGGTTTCGCATCTACCAAGAGACATGTCTTACAGCTAGCGCCGGTTACTAGTTCTCTCTCGCCTTTAGTGTACTTGCCAAAATGTACTGAAACCTGACTGTTTGTTACATTTAATACGTCTCAGGTCTTAGTCACATTTTCATTGCATATTGTGACAAGAAACTTATCACTTTTGCCATATATACACTGTGTCCCAAAAAACGTCCCACTTTGTGATTGTCTATATCTTCGCTAAGTATTAACCGATTTTCAAAATTCTTTCACTGGTACATTCTGTGGACAGTTAGCAATAAAGTGGTTATTAATTATCGGACCGCCACACGTTAACTATGTCGCTATGCTACCTTGTGAAATATAGGTGCAACAAAAAACTAGCAGTCATAGACAGCAAGTGTGTTGGTAAACAAAATACACTTTCAGCCAAAAATGCAGTGAATGATCTGTATGATGCTAGACTTTGTTAGATCTGTTGCTTTGGATATTTGGCGTATTGAACGATATTTTTGTTTCTGGCTTTTGCGGTTTAGCAAGCCTACCATTTCATCCACAGTGATCATGTTCTCTCCCATACATGTATGCTTCAGTCTGCTGGTTTCATGCCTTTGGTCAGTGCTGCATGTTTCCCAAATCTCTGCTAATAACATACCCACTCTTTTTGCCATTGCAGTTCATCTACAAAAATTTTGCCAGTATTCTCCAAAAACCAGTATTCTCCAAAAACCGTATTTTTTGAATTGGTACAAGTTCCTTATCAGAGCTTTGTTTCTACTGCTAAATGGCACATTACATCACCGGTATATCGTCAGTGCATTAAAAATTATTATTTACGATAGTATGATCTGCTTTTGTTTACAAACATCAGAAATGGATGTAACACTAAACATAATTTAATTTTTGTATGAAAATTAGTAAAAATTGTTTCAGAAGATGATTTTTTTACATATGTATTTATTGATTTTTGAAAATTTATGTTTCACATGGTAGTGTAGCAACACATTTAAAGTGTGGTGGGATATTTAACAACTACTTTGTTGCTAATTATCTACAGTATGTGCCAGTGAAAAAATTTTGAAAATTGGTTTATATTTGGTGAAGATATGGAAAATGACAAAGTGGGACGTTTTTTGGGACATTGTATTCTACTACCCATATTGTCTTTGGTAGGGATGATCCTTCACTCCAGTTTATTGCATAGAATATTCTCAAAGTTGTCTATAGGAAAGACTTGTACTTTTTTCATTTACATTTGCCTTGGCTGAGAGTAAAGAAGGTTGGTAATGCTTTGTGCTAGAAAATTGTTCTCTGGGAAAAATAAGTTTTAGTTATCAATGGTTTGCCAGGTGCAGTTTGGGGACTTTTGGCATTGAAACCAGCAATCCTTCTTTTGGTGAATATTTGTGATTCATTGGTTAGCTAGTCTGTTGGTATCCCGGGTCCCCAGCAACTTACTCATTGTACTTGCACACAAGGGATTAACTCGAAAATACAAGAGTGGCTGTAGTCTGTGTCGATGAGTTTTAGGTGGTGCGACTGTTGTTGTGAATGTTTCATTGTATGTAGGAATTGCTCCAAACACAATGATAGCAAAGGTGTGCTCTGATAAGAACAAGCCCAATGGCCAGTTTGCAGTTGAACCGTCCGCCGAAGCTGTACTCAGTTTTATGCATGATCTTCCCATACGAAAGGTTGATTAACTGATTGTGTTTTTCCAAGTGCTGTGGAGTACTGTTCAAGTTAATCTGATGTTTAAATGACACAAGTTGTTTGTTTTGCAAGTCGGAGAATTCTGAGTAGTGTCGCGGTCAATGATGTGGTCTCCAACTATGGTCTTGGTCTCGAGACCATTCTTGTGCTTTTGGTTTTGAGTTCTGTGGTCTTGGTATTGTTTTTAGTCTTGGTGTTATGTATTTGTTCTAGTTCTGTCACTCTGTAGCTAATCTTGGTGTAGTACATACTGTTCTGTATTTTTTGAAGCTCACTAGCTAAATTGTTAAGTGGTTTTATTTCTCTGCATCAATTTAGGTCTGGAGTTGCTAGTCTTGGTGTCTTTTCTGGTTCTGATATTGGTCTTGGCTTTGCTCTTGATCTTGAGCCTTGTGGTTATGGCTTTGGACTTTGTCTGCAGATTTTGCTCTTGTTTTCTATTACTGGTCAGTCTCTGTTACTGCATCTGCTGATATGCACCATTTGTTGCAGATATGTGGTATTGGAAAAGTGTCGGAAAAGATGCTGGCTGCACTGGGCATCGTAACTTGTTCTCAGCTCCATGAACAAAGAGATATTCTTTACCATCTGTATTCGCCGTCATCATTTGAACACTTCATGCAGATCAGTCTTGGCATTGGATCAACACATGTTGAAAGGTTCTTCGTTGTTCCAGTCAGTGGCGTGCAATTGTCCACTCCCTAAATTTTGAGCTGTCTGAAAATTTTTGATCAATTTATTTGGGGAGTGAGCACTCCCATTTTGGGGAATTTTAAATGCAAAATTAAAATTTTGTAGCATCCATAATCTTTTGTGTCGGAAATTTGCAGTGCCTGTTGGAAAATTCCAACTATCTGCTCCGCTTACTACTTAATTCACGATGCTGCTGGGTCCAGTTTTGATTTAGCAGATCTTGCCAGTGGGGCTGTGCTGACTATGTTGACATAGTCATCGTGTAAATGTCGCCAAACTGTTACATCGCTTTGCACTTTTTCTGTCGCAGACATTTTGTTCATTTCTTTGTTTACAGTGTAAATATCGAAACAATCTCTCTGTGATTGGCGACTTTTTCTTTGCATGAAAACTCTGATACATGACATTGTTCTGATTTGCCTTGTCATTGTGCACATCTAGCTCATCATTTTGGTAATCATTCTGATAATAGTAAAGGTATGCTCTGATAAGAAAAATCTAATAGCCAGTTGCTGTGCTCAGTTTTATCCATGATTTCTCATGTGAAAAGCTGACTAGAAAATGTTTCTTCCAATACCTTTCACTTTTACTTATTACTTCCTAAATTGTACCTTTTCTACAAATTGCAAGTTATCTCGTGTTTATTTCAACGTTTTAGGCTTGACTGATATTTTATGCATATTATTACCATTGCACATTACTCGTTTTTCCGGACTTTTGTGAACACTTGTCTGTGTTTTTTTTTAATTAAAAAATTTTTTGCTCAGTTTTATTTTATCAGATTAAACTAGCTCCTTTACAGTTAATCTTGTAGCATCTGTATCAGGTTGAGCAATTAAGTGCTGATCATTTTTATTGTTGGGTCTGTGTTTAGGGATGTAGAAAGAAAAAGCATGAGTGTTGAAAGGTCTGTAGCAAGTCTTATAGTTTTGTGTAGCATTTTTCCAGCAAATTTCGACAATTCTTGGCTGTTTCTCTTGACTATGTATTGGTAAAACCAAAATTTGTTTTAAACTTTGTGATTGAAAAATGTTCCCCCCCCAAAAAAAATGAGAATCATAATTAGTTATGGCTAGGATGAGTTCAAATGGTCATCTCTCAGAGCTGTTCTTACCGACTTGCTTATGTTGTTAGCTGGAATTACTCTTGCAACTCCTACGCATTTCTCTGCAGCCATGATCATCTATCACACTTGTCCACCCTGCTTAAACAGTTCGACTGGTTCGGATGCCATTTAGCAGATACAGTTGTAGGCTCTAGTGAAACATTGTGTCACATGGGAGTCGCTGATTCCTCAAAGGAGCCAAAATGTATATATGGCAACAAATGGTTCTGTCAATAGTTATGCATTTATTTATTTTGAAGCATAAATGCATAATATATTGTTTTTATAGGTTGCCAGGTTTTTGACTGTAGTAACGTCACAGTACGATATACCCACCGAAGGCGCATAGTATTTGCAACAGGCTATATTTGTGGTAGAAGTCACCTCCAGCTTCCATCAGAACTATTTTGTGAGTGAAATGGTACGTTCAGCTCGTTGGGTACGTCAGTTCACATACGCAGACTGCAAACTTCACACTGATTTCGGTTAAATTCACCTTAATTGGACTCAACGTTTTGTGGAAAATAACGAATATGATGTGACAGTACACGTGTGATTATTTAGCAGCATCCAAACACTGCATAACAAAGGATTTTTGCAGTATTTCATAATGCTGCGACATTGATGTTGCTATGGACGCATTGCCACGGCTCGGTCAAATAATCATTTTAAGTGCCATGAGCTGGTACGGTAAGCCAAAAATAGCACTACCGCGGCCACAATAGGCCGTGCGCCTAGTATGCCTTCGGCGTATATATGTACTGTGGTAACGTGGTGCAGTGTGGATTGCTTGTGGTGATTAGGACATTTGGCAAGCTGAGTAGTCCATCGGAGTTGTATGTCAAATGCCGAAGTTTTTCAGAAGCTCTTGCTAACGACCTTCATGAGGAGCGACTAGTTGTAAGTATTCCTGCCTGTGTTTTACATTAATTTTCAATTGCCCAGCCAACTATCTGAAGATGCAAAAGCAAAATGTATTAACAGTTATGAAATGTCATCCACTATATGTGAATTACTATTTGTCATATGGAAACCTGTATAAATTTACTTTCAGGTAAGATTAGTTACGGTTTATTTTTTGTACTTGTTAGTTGTCACCATGTTGTTGATGAATAAAGATGTGTATGACGTTAATACGGCATATCTAAAACAGTAATACTGCAATCCAAGATGCCACACTTTTTGAGTAAGCTTATATGTGATGCATAACTGCTTATCAAACAGTCACATCTGACGAGAGGACATTGCATTGCCACTGGTTTACATTTGTCATCAGACTGGGTGAACTTTCTGACTTTCTTGCTTTTTTGATGACATTGTAACTATTTTCCTGGTCATTTTATTATTATTTGATGGTAAAACAGTCACCACAGAAAGAGGAAATGAAGCATTTTTAAGTCTGTCTGAATTACTGCAGCATCATAATAGCTGACTGTTTATATTGAGTGGATATTGATTGAAAGTAAAATATTGGTTAAATTCTCAGACTCTAGCTGTCAAATTCAGGCACTGAAATTATTTGGCTCATTTCTGGACTTATACCAGTCGTTAGTGGCAGTGTGTGCAATCAGGTGTGTTCATTTGTTGAAGGGTAAAACTGTCACACTCAAGATTAAGACGGTCACATTTGAAGTGCGTACTCGTGCACAGACATTAGCACAGTTCACAAATGATTCGCAGCAAATCAACTTGGCTGCCAGTCGTCTGCTGCGTACAGAAATAGACAACTCGGCGCCAAAGCCTCTCGAACTACGGCTTATGGGTCAGTAACTCTGTCTTCAATAGTCCACTCACTCAGCAAATTTATGTCGGTCTCTTCAATCTTACAGCTGCTTTCTTCGCATTAGCATGGTTGCTATTTTGTATCAAATCTGAGGGCATCTTTTTCCTCTTGTCCTTATCCCGAACATCTTTCATTGTAATGTGCTTAAGTGAACTCCATGGGTTAGCAGTTACTGTATATTTTAGCTTGTTATTAATTATTACGGTCAGAAGATTCTGTTTTGTGCAGATAATCTCCTTAGCTTTTGATGGCTTTCCAACTGTGCCCCGTCCGAGTTGTTGGTATTACTCTTAGTTCTGTGGTCTTTCATAACTTCACCTGTCATGCAATTATTGCAGTTTACTCAACTTTGCCTTGCTCATGTTGGATCTTCAGTTGTCACCTGTGCTACTAAGCCATGCCTGATTGTTATCCATGAGTTTATGTAAGTACTGTGCAGAAGAAGTCCGATTACCTTCCTGTTCAGCACAACTTTGATTTTATTGATATTTTTAATATGAGCCTAGGTTGTGTTCTGTGTTGATATTTTTAAATAATTTTACAGTTCGGTTGCAGGTGCATGATTTGCTGAGAAGACCAGTGCCACAAAATGTAGTAGTTGAAAAATGCATCGTTTGTTTGACTGTTTCATTGTGTCAGGTGTGCGGATGTCGCAACTGCGGGCGGAGGACTCTGCAACCATTGTGTCCATGTTCAGTCGTCGCTGCACCGATAACAGTTCTAGCACGTCCACATCGGTGACTGGAACTGATCAGGGCTTGCCCATCAACAACAACAACACATGCGCTTCGTCTGAATTGACCGATCGGCAGCCACCATTGACTGAGGAAACCAGCAGTGAAATGGAAGAGGTTCCTCGGTGTCCGGTCTGTGGCAAAAGGTTGCAGTGGCTTGGTGGAGATGAGACACTGCTCAACCAGCATGTCGATGAATGTCTGAATCGGGCTGCTGTCAATGACTTACTGGCCAAGGAGAAACAGACCTCAGCAGTCAACAGCAGGTGAGCTAACATGACTCGAACAAATGATCACATCACAATTGTAGGCGTGCCAGCAAGTCAGTGGTGTGATACTACAGTCAGACTCAAGTTTTTATTTTCAGGACTCGGACTCGAGGCATATCATGGACTCTTTGACTTGGACCCACTGGACTGAGACTTGAAACTTGTTGCTGAATGACCCCAAAGTAACTGCACCATCTGCGCACAGTCATTTTTGTCATTGCATTAATTCATTAACTGCATTAATTTTGTAATCATAAGTAATTCATTAATGTGCAATTTTAAATCACATTAATGCAATAGCTGTAGTTGTTTCATGTGCTCACCTGCATACAGTTGTAGTGTACATATTTTTTCATTGTTTTGTTGTTTTTTTCTTTTGGACTTTGTTCATTTCTAAACTAAAGATTGCTTTTGTTGTTTTGTTGATAGTAGAGCACAGCATTATTTTTTAAAACGGTGCAATGTCAATGTTTCAGTGTTTAACGTAACTACTTGCAGCAGTTTTAGTTTATGAGGTTTGAATTTATATCAAAAGCATCATTTTCTGTCAGGTTGAAATCGTCACCCAGCAAGAAGTCTGCAGCAAAACGCCAGAAGACCGAGACATCTCTACAGACGCTTGATGCATACTTTAAAAGACCAACATAGCCACTCACATCTTTCATAAAAGCTTGTTGACCAGTTGTTTTTTTATTCCTGTACAGTGTGTATTAATATAAACTTGAAATTTGAAATGTCTTAGCAACAGACTATAACAGAATTTGCAATACATGTTATTGTAACAAGGATGGCAGTCAGTGATATTCTTGACATATTGAGATAATGGACACAGGCTAACTGCCTCGAAGTCCACATTATTATCACACTCAGGTGTATCAAACTTTATCAAATTACACAGGGGCGTCATAGGTAGAGAGCGGAGTTCAATTGCTCAATTGCTTTAAGTTTTTGGCTGTCTGAAATTATTTTTGTCAGAAAATTTTGGTCAAATAATGCGAAATTTTGTTTGAAAGATTTTAGCGTAATTTAGGTGCAAAATTTTTGAGCACTGATAATCTTCTCCATCTGAAATTTGGCACTGTCTGTCAGAATTCTGTCGCAAATTTGCAGTGTATGTTGGCCCACATGACACCATGATGCCACTGGCATTACAATACTTATGATATTGTTGATTAATTAGGCCACCCGGAACGATAGTTTGGGAAGGCATTGTGTTTTACTGCAGTTTCTTCTTTATTTCATCGCAAGATCTCCGAAATCCCTTGGTCGATCGGCACAAATTTTTGCCACATGGTCGGAAGCTTGTTCAATTTGCAAATGTTGGTCCAAAAATTTGGGGCCTGCCCCCCAAAAATTTTTTGCATGTTCTGCGTATGCTAAGTTCAGAGTTTGAGCATGAATATCTATGGAATGGATAAAGGTATGGACAAGCAGTAAATGGCGTTATCAACTACGATCCCTTCGACATTGAATAAAAAAAATCTGGTGAAATTTAGCCCACTAACAACAACCGTTAGTGTACGGATGTTGACCCACCCTAAGTCAACAATGCGCATTTTGTGTATGCTAATGTATGCTAATGTATTTGAGTTCGGGCCACGTGACTTTTCTGCCTAACTTTTCCCCAGTTGGACTTACGGCGCCGGGCGGCCTGACGTTGGGCTCTGCTCCATATTTCTAGTTTGTTTTTACTGTGTGCATAATGGAAATATCATCAGATTGTACTTTATTTAAATATAACGTAACAGATTACTGCAGGAAAAATTAAATATATTATGAATAAATAGCATTTTCAAAGTAATGCAAAAAAACCGTCTTCTGTTTCATACATTTGTTTCGTGTCTCTTGTGCTTTTCAACAAGTATAAAAGAACATTTCATCGGCTTAAAGCAAAAGTGTCATATCTGCAGGCTTTTTTGCTTGGAGATACGACACTTTTGCTTTAAACTGACGATTTTGTTAATTTGTGCAACATATCCATAGCAAGGCCACATGAAAAATTGTGGGCGTACATCACAGTTAATCATGGGGCCATCCCAACAGGTTGCTGGCCCATTTGCATCTGAAAACAAAAAAAGCATGGAAAAAATGAAATTGGCGTGAATTTTCCCATTGGCTGGTGAAACTGATGTGCCAGTTTTTACTTCTAACGGTACAAGATCAAACTTATCAAATGTCAAAAACCTCCACAACATAGTGCATATCTTGCATAAACATGGCCCGGCCTAAATTAGCGTGAAAACTAACAACTTTCATAATGGTTAAGGTCAAGCTGAGGTTGTGCCGACTAGATGGATGGCCAGACTGGCCATAGAATATGTCAGCACTGAGCTGACATAGCGATCGCAAATGATTTTTTAGCTGACCGAGCGACCGTACTTAAGCGATTGTTGAGCTATTATCATGGTTGTTGTCTGTGTGTCTGACTGTAACAAATGTACCCTGGCTAATGGGTCGGTCAAAGGGGAAAACTTTTTGCACAAATAATTAGACTTGTGTGAAACTTGGGTATGCAAAATTTCAGCGATCTACTCCAATGGGAACATTTTCAAATTGGGAGTTGAATGAAGGAGGGAGGTAGGAAAATGTGCGTTTTTCAATGGAAAACTGGCCATATCAGAAATGGTGAGAGATACAACCAAGGTTACTATTAATTACTAACAGGAAGTGGCAGACGCCCTGTGAGATTAGATGGAAATCATTAATCTTCGATGACCTTGAAGGCTGTTATGTGCTATTGGGGCTAAATGGTGCGAGATAGGGCCTAGGTTGCTATTGATCACTGATGGGAATTTCACATTGGCTGTCAAATGACATGAAAATCCTGGACCTTGGATGACCTTGAAGGTCACTGACAACCAGTACGGTCAGCTATGCTAGCGACAGCTGGGCTTCTTGTTTAAAAACTCGAGCCACTCCGTGGACAGTTACTGTACAAGAGAAAAACAAGTGCCAACGTATCTTGATCGAATGCAGTCACTTATGACGTACAGCAAAAACGAATGCCAAGAATCATCTCCTTTTTGAAGCAGTTTTTGACTTTGTCTGTTTTGTCTTCATGTTGACAGCAGGCAGGCTGCCAACTGTTGCTGATAGTCCAGGCGGAACATGACTGAATCTTAGTAATGCAACAGAAATGTCTCGGGACTGTGATCGCTGAAAAGCGTATGTCTTCGGAATATCAAACTTCAGCTCAGCAACCACTTCCAATGAAATGTTTCGTGACTTAGCGATTCTTACAAAATGCTACACAAAAGCAAACATATTCATTCAGTATCTAATCAGTGAAATACGGTATTATACTACAAAAGGTATCCTGTACTCAATAATGAGCATAGGGGCTGGAGCTGATCCCGATCTCTAGGCAGTCAGCCCACAGGTGATGTAGTCATAAACCTGGAGGTAGGCTGCCATTACTTTCCATGAATTCCATCGGGCCTGCTGTTACCTTCCCAGCCAGAGAGCATCACCGCCCCTTGTTTGGTACAAAATTATACTGCTTGTTGAACAGAAGCACATGTGTGAACAACTTGCCCAAGATCGTTATCTGGCAGTGCATTGGGCAAGATTCGAACCGGGGACCTTTCAGTCACCAGCATCTTTGCTTCTTATCTTGGGTTGTTTGGTGCTATACAAACTTAACTTCACTGTTAACATTTCATAAATTTAATAACTGACTATCAGTGCAGTGAGGAATTTCAGTGATCACTGATCACAATAAATATTCATTAAGTATCACTGTCATGCTTCTAGTTGTAGGTAATTATTTAGCTGTTTTTTCTTTTTTTCCTATGACTTTTTAGAATTATGTTTTCTTGTTTCTTCTCTCACAAACACTTAACAGTTAACTTAAATTAATGCCATAATAGCTGCCAATTATACCATGTTTCTCCACATCACAAAACTAGACTTGTAGTTCAAAATGAAACAAAAATCTAATTCCAGTGAGCAAGAAAATAAATAGCAATCACTTCATTAAAAAAGTAATACAAGCAATTCATACAACCTGTACAGTGGTAGTTTTATGCAGGGAGTAGACACTGTTCTTTGCTATGCTGAGAGCAAATATCAGAAAGTCTGAATCAGCACCTAAACATGTAGTATGTGTAATGTACATTTACGACTGCTACAGCATTCCAAAATGGCCATCTGTTCTATTTTCAGTAAAAATTTAACCTACGATCAATTATTTTACAATGTTTGTTGTTTGACATCTCATGCACATTTATGAAACAACTTCTGACTCTGATACAGATAGGCAACAACCATTCAACATGAAACTTTAATGGACTAAATTTATACTTCCTGTATTAAATTTAACATAGAACATGCTAACTTGAACAAAATCAGGTCTTAACTTTAAAATGGAAATTAATCATTAAATAAATAATGGTATCAAGGTCAGATATACCTTGCTGTCGTGTACCAAATGGTGGATTCATAATTACTGTATCGAACATGTGAATAAAACGATGATCATCAAGTTTGACCCACTCACGTACGTCCAACTCAACAATTTCAACATTGCTCAGCTCAAACTCCTCAACATTACGCTGGCATATTTTAAGTGCCTCTGAGTCAATGTCAAATCCATAACACATCCTGAAATAATTAACACATGGAAAAAAATTCTCAGATTTTCACAGATAATTCCCACTACCAGTCAATGAAAATCATCAAGACCAAGTGTCATCTAATAACTATCAATATTAAATAAAGCTGTCAAAGCATTATTTTTTAACGTGTTAATGCATTGCATTAATTTTTTTAATGCATGTGTTAATGCATTCTTGTTAATAATGCATCATTAATACTGTTGAGGATGCTGAATTTGCATTTTGCAGGACCTGAAAATGATGGACCATGAAAAAAACAATGACTGGAAATTGCAATATCTGGAAAATGACTAGCCAAATCGCACCCAGACATCTGAATATTATTGTTATTTACAGTAGTGATGGAATGACAACAACAGTTTAATTACTTGAATTTATACTTCCTATATTAAATTTAACATAGTACATGCTAACTGCAAATAACTGCAGTTTAATGGAACGTTGGAATTCCTGCTTTACAGAAGTTAGTAAATTTACGTATGTGCATTAATTTTTTAAAATGTATTTCTTTAATGCACATTAATTTATTAAGTTAATGCAATAATTTGACAGCTCTAATATTAAAGATTCTAATACCACAGTCCTACTCAAAACTGGCAGTAAAGAATTCATGATCCTAGCTTGCATGCTTTCACGTATGGCAGCAAAGTGTGACAGATGGATAGACAAACATGTTTGTTAAGACAGGAAATATGCATAACAACCTATGCTGATGCCCTGTAAAAAAGCAGCTCAATGCATAATCCAGACCCTTGACATTTACAATTTAAAAATGGCACACTGGTTACTACTGTGGTCCTGACCTAAATATTTACACCAATTCTGATTTTTCTACCATATTATTTTGTTCTTTTAGACTTTAGAGGCCATATGGGCCACATCAGTGTTTTTCAACCTTTTTGTTGCCGCAGAACGCTACACAAGCACGAAGGTCACTCACGGAACCCCATGCATTGATCCATGTGTTCAGCGACGTACGCAAAGTTGAAGCTATGGGGTGTGTACAGACTCATTTCCCTAGCAGGGCATTGAGGACAGAACCGTTGAGGACGACAAAGCAGACAAAGATTAACAATTATAATATGAAATTTGATCACATTAGTAGGCAACAGTATGTTAATATTGTATTTAACCAAACATGACAAGCGAGGCGGTCGTCGACGGCCGCTTAGCCCCGCCACCAACCCAGAAAATTTATCACGTAAATGCTCTCAGAAAAGACAGGCCTACGTGTCTTTTTAATTCTCTTTAGATGAGTTTTTAAAGAATTGAATTAACTAAGTAAATGGCCAAACGATTTCGTATTTGTAACCATAATTTTTATCAATACATACTTCTTTTCTTCTTCTTCATTTCCATTTTCCGATAATGCCTAATTGGAGAAATAATGTCTTGCACAGGAAGCTTAAGCCTACATTATAATATAGGCCTAAAATGCAAATTGCCAAAAATTTTATTAACAACAAAAATGATTCAACACAGTAAGTCTGTGCAAAAAAGATGCGTAGAAACGAAATTTAAAACAAAAAACATCGATGCTGAGTATTTCTACGACATTGTCTGGTGTGATTTAGCAAGCTAGGTCATTTTTACTGTCCCGCTACGGAACCCTTGGCAGATGCTCGCGGAACCCTTGGGTTCCGCGGAGCCCCGGTTGAAAATTGCTGGGCCAGACTATGCAGACAAATGTATAGACAAGACCATAATGTTGCTGCATAATAAAAGACAGTAAAATAAACAACCAACTGCAAAAAATAATTCTAACATGACTTACCATGCGCCAAGTAAACAAGTGCCAACAGACAGCATTCCAGTACCGCATCCAACATCGGCGACTAGCTTATCCTGGATATCACCATATCGGCTCTGTATGGTGTGCAACATGCAACCTAGACACAATGCACAACAACTGAATAGCACAGATTCAAACATTTTGTATACAATATTGCACTTAACGTTGATTTCTTTCAGATAAATTTGAGCATAAAATGAAATTTTATTAAGTGAGTACTTAGTACATTAAAACATTCACTGTAACCAACTGAAAACACGTCATTCCATACAATGTCGCAGTTAATTTTAAATGCTTATAACATGCTTTTTGTAGTTTAGTTGCAGATTGAAAACTGTTGAAATAAACACATAATATACACATAAACTCTTAGTCTATAGAGAAGGGCCTACAACGAATAGCCCTATTTACCAGCGATGTGAGGATTAGTAACATATTGTTCTAACTCAATTTTTGGATCTTCAAAGTCATCTATATACTCTAATCGGTTGTGTATATCTTTCAGCTTTAACATTGTCATAACGAAGTACAAAACCACGCATCGCTCAAAAAGTCAACAGTTTAGACCGGAAGCAAATGACAACAGACACAATACTATCTAAAAAGCAAGTATGAAATTTGAAACTGAAAACATAATAAATTAGAGTTGGGTGAAAAACGTGAATTGGCGCTTGGAAAGAGCTTTTGTTAGCAGTTGCTTACTGACAAAAATTAACAATTACGTCACGCCAGTGTTGTTTTTTTTTGCGCTGTAAACATAAGCGAAGTTTCGTTTTACAGCCAATTAAACTTCATCACTGTTTATAGGTGGCATTTTGTACTAGCATTTATTTGCCGCGATTTAAATGTAGACGCTGTGACATTCAACAAATCGGTTGAAATGGTAACAGCAACTGTCGTTCCCACGTACTTTCGCTCCCCGGTACATGGAACTTTCGCTCCCCTGAGCGAAAATGAAGTGGAACTTTCGCTCCTCACTCAGAGTTAACATTATAGGCCTACCCACTTAATAGAAGCAGATGAAAACAAAGGACACCAGCATGCGGTGTAAATGCTCAACGTCCAAAACAAGAAAGCCCAGCTGTCGCTAGGGAACGTGCTATAGCTAGCCTATAAAGGTTTTTCGAAAGATGGGTTTAACGTTTAGGGAAGAGACTAGAATTTAAAATAACGGTAAGAACTTGACGAAAAATATAATTTAAGGAAGAATTTATAAACAAATATAATTTAAGGAAGAATTTGGAAAACTTAATAAATTTAAGATAAATTAATTAATAAAATAATTACGTAGATCCTGCCATCTTTTACTACAATGAAGTTGTACAAAGATACGAACAAGCTATAACGCTTTAATATCATTAGTTTGACAATTAAATAATCATAATTTGTGTTGGGGAGCTAAACCACGTTACGTTGAATGTGGGAACGAAAGTTCCATGGAACGAAAGTTCCAGAGAGTGAAAGTACTTGGGAACGAAAGTTCCATAATTCGGTTGTAAGCAGTGTCATATTGATCACCGAAGCTGTGGGGTCTTTTGACCAACCGTCCGGAAAACACAATAGGTTTTTACCACAGTGGTGGGTGTATATGTACTGTGATTTTACTGTGATGAGAATAAATGCAGTGACTTTTATTTCTATACCTGGTGGGCACAGCTTGCGCCTAGTGGAAAATAGGGGAGGGGGAGTTTTGTTTAGGATGTAGATCAAAATCTACGCTCTCAACAAGGAGCTCAGAATGGGGGTCTTTGCCCAAAGATGAAGGGGTGTAACTTGCACCTGATTTCGATTCCAGAGTTGGGGGTATAGATGCCACTGAATAAAAAAGAACATGGTTCAGCCACTGGGACAGACAGTAAATTTAATGTCGTGTATAGCATGCCGGCAGCCGGCAACCTAAATGCACAACTAGCCTGCCGGCAGTCGGTTATGATTGGCTGGAAATTAGAGCGCCACTCTAATTCTGTCATAGTGAGTGGGTGAGTAGGGTTTATTGTCCCGCCGGACACAGTTTGGGGACGGCCTGTTGAAGAATAGTTTTCTTGTTACATATGTTTATTCCGAAAGTACAGCCTATACAAAATTTTTGGCTAAAAAATTCTGTTTTGAGGTTGCCAAATTGAACTATGCAAAGTTATGTTATAAGTTAGGCCTAGTATTACTGTATTACTATTACTGTAAGCTGATAAGGTTGAATCACAGAATAAATGCATGATACTGCAATCAACTTATCCTAGATAAGTGCATTTGCATGAATATAGGCCTATACAGTGCAGTTACCATACACACTGTAAGCCTACCTATACAGCATGACATGGTAATTATTCACTTCAGCATGAATGTGCCATGGTATTGAGAGACGGCAAAACTTCAGGCCATTTAGAGTACCAAGTATTATTTGTTAGATACGGCACTTTTCCATCAATAAAAATTGGCAACTCTGGTTCCATACTGGACCAATTCACATTTGCTTATAAGCTAAGTAGCCTGAGCAATAGCCAATCACAGCGTGGCCTCTGCTGCTGGCAGCCTAACTGCACGGCTAGCTTACTGGCTGCTGGCATGCTATACACGATGTAAATTTAAAGTTTGAGACTTTTGGTGTTGGAGATGAATGGACATCAAGATAATGCATACAACCAAACAGAGATGGAAGAAATAGAGATACTGAGTACTGTACCCGAAGGAATATTTCTGTCCGTAGGCACTGCTATCTCTTAAGCTCTTACTGTCAGTGCGTTGTTGCTCAATGCTCATTGCTAAATAAATGGCTAAAATGATAGTATTCGTATGCTTGTGGGGATAACTTCTTTTTGCACATTTCAGCAAGACACTGTACGGGCACACAAAGGTCACAAGATGGTTTAGTTTCTGGCTTGAGAGATGCCTGACTATACCTCTCGAGTTGCTTAGTCGATGAACACTATTTCATCAGTGAACTAGTGGAAGTTTATTGTCGAAGCAGGATAACGTCGCATCGTTAGGCCTACTGGCAGCACTGGTTGAGACCAGCAAGCTTGTTGTCACTACATATTTCGTGACATCAGCATTACGTCGTGAATACTATTTTTAGCAGATGCAGCTGAAAGAATATTAATTCACAATAATTAAGCAAAATATAGCTGTTATGTTAAATATCCTTCACTATTTAATAATTGAATTGTGAAGGATATTTAACCTAACAGCTATTATTTTGCTTAATTATTGTGTATAAGTATTATTTCAGCTACATCTGCTAAGTAAATTTTGCATAAATTTATTACCGTTTGACTGAGTTAGTTAAAAAGAAGATGGTTTTTTATGAAACACTGTGTATCTAGTACAGAAATGTTGTCAGTTGCAACAGTATGCAGAGTGCTAAGGCCATGGCTGTATTGTTTTTGTAGTGAGTCGTCATGGTGGACTCCGATGATGGAATGATGAATGATGAAGAACTGGAAGCATCAGATAATGAAATGGATGATTTTGATGAGCCACAGGATGAGGATGACGCTGAGTACATCATTGGCCCTGAGCAGGAGCAGGTGAATCGCTTGAACCCCGGTGATGATGACTACACTTTTGAAGTGCTGACTGCCAGCGAAGTCGTAGGACTGATTCAAGATATCATTAGAGATGTCAACACTGTTGTGCAGGTAATCATTTGTCACAACTATGTTTTGGTTTAGTTTTATTTGAATTACTTACTGAGATTGCACCATTTTAATTGTGACTGAAATAATTAGCATTATTACTAGGACCACAACATTTACATTACAAGTGCTGTAATTGCTTGCATGAGTGGTTATTTATGGTGGTTATAACGTGCGAAAGCAGTTACTTTTTAGCTCCTCTTAGCCATCACAATTCGCGATTTTTGGCCAATAAGTTGCTGTATCTCAGTAATGGTGCGAGATAGGGCCCAGGTTGTTATAAATCACTAATAGGAAGTCGTACACTGGCTTTCGATTGCCACTGAATTCAATGACCTTGGATGATTTTGAATGCCAAAATAGGGGTTTTATGGATTTTTTGGCGATTTCAGGCTGCGAGACAGATTTCAAGAGCGAATTGTGCCAAAATCAGTAGAGATAGACATGAACAAGCTGCATATTAAATTTTCGGCATTGAACGTAGATTTTGATGGTCCAAGTCTTGATTTTCTATGTTTAAGGAGACCTGTGCACAAGGGCATTAAAGAGTGGTACCCCCATAAAGTTGTTTTTTTACCGCTGTTGGCCAGACTTTCGTGAAAACGGTTGCAGATCACCATTGGCATGCTGCCTATCACAACAAGCACTAGTGACGAGCTTTTTAATCCTATCAACATCGATGACTATGAGAGACCCTGAACTTCCAAAATAATTGGTTTTATTGATTTTTGAGATCTTCGGCTGCAGCGCACACTTCAAGAATGAAATGCGATGAACTGGCTGGAGATAGACTGACAGTTTGCGAACAGAACTGCTATAAGCTTTTGTGCATCTCGTGAGCATTAGCTCAAATTTTTTTTTCTTAGTACTGTTTAGAGATTTTCATACATATACATAGTTATTTTGCTATATGGTACTGGACTGAACGCATGGAACATCAAAGACTAAATGTTAGCTGGACTTCTGCTTTACAGCTTATTAGCATAATATCATTTGTTTTAACTTACTTGTTTCAGATTCCAGCTACAGTAACTAGGATATTGTTAAATCACTTTAAATGGGACAAGGAGAAGTTGATGGAGTGGTGAGTGAATCTGTTCTCATGTTATATAACGTTGTTGCTATATAGTGATGGTTAACCTTTTGTATATAGCAGTAGTTTTGATAATGTTCAGATGTTATAATTAATTTGTACATGAATACATTTCATATATTGTACAGTTTACTTAGTCATATGCAGTTGCAAAGTATAATTGAAATGCAGTCATAGCAAGAAAATTATGCTTGTAACAGTTACTATGATGGTGATCAAGAAAGGCTCTTCTCCGAGGCACATGTCGTCAATCCTTTTCGTACAATACCAGAAAATGCAGGAGCTGCACAGGTACTTTTAGTCTTTTTATTTAGCAATTGATGGCACTTTTTGTCACAAATCCGTAACAATTTCAGTAAAACATATTTTAGCAAATGCAAAAATTGTTTGCAAAATGTGTGACAACCTCAATTTTTGCAGTTGTCGTAATTGTTATGTATTTTTTCTTAGACAGAGAATTTGAATTTCAAGCCGGTGAGGGGATCTGAGAATAGGAGGTGTGTGGGAGAATTTGGCAGTCTTGACAATGGCACTAGTGAGACAGTTCTCGATCCGAACATTCCATTGATGGCTTTTTGTTGTCTGATGTGCTGTCTTAGCATCCAGGCATCCATCCTGATGTACGACGTGTCGGCTTCCCGGCATGTGGACTAAGTGCAGTGGGTTATTCGAACAGAGCCAGTAAAAGCATATTCGTTAATTTGCCATTTACTTAAAATTACGGTTAACTGCAACGATGTGCAGAATTATGTCGATAAAATGCCACCAGCGATGTAGCATGGCACCCAGACATCCCACACTCAAATGTCCCGGCGCTCAAACGATGATTGCCTAAAAGGTGGCACGCAAACCACATACCTACAGTTGAATGCTTGCAGTTACTGGTACAGTATATTTCATCTGCAGCTAAATGTGGATAGAATGATGAAATTGTAGTTTGTAGTCTCTCTGCTTTTGCTTCTATACCTCTAGTAGTAAACATGCGGTTGACTGTAGGCATGTCGGCAAGCATGGGATGAGTTAGAAGCCTTCTGTGAGATCTGCTTGCTGTCAATTCCTGCAAATGTAAGTCTCATTTCGCGCATTGTTTTCTTAGTTTGTACATTTTGTAAGAGGCTTGATTTTTATGTATGTGCATACTTACGTGCACAAATATACTTGCTTTTAAAATTGCTGTGGATGCATTTTCAGACTGATGTTTAAGAAAGAAATGAAATGTAATGTAAATAATCATTGCATTCACAGTTTACTTGATGCAGCAGTTTCTTCATTTTCAGTTTTTTATCTGTCTTCAGTATTTTTTTCAGCCTATAGTAACTCTTGACTAGTTAGACAATAGTAGTTCATAGTTTACTTACTTGCTGTTTTTGAACGAGGGTCGTTTAATAAATTCCAGGACTGTTCTTCTCAATAAGCACACAGTGACAGTTGTACGAGTATCTTAGTCCTGGAACTTATTGAACAACCCTTGTATATAATTGAGATTTTTTCTGTTACTTGAATCAATGTAAGATTTGCACATGTGCTCAACATAACACTGCTAGGTTATCGATATCGTGAAGTGGGAGTGGTGTTACATTATTGTGCAGTTGTCTTTCTTGTCTTTCTGTTCGTCTGACCCATATGGACTTTTGCTCAAAACAAAAAGGTGCAAAAAACAAAAATTGATGTAAACATTTTCCAGGGCCAAAGTAACCAATATGCCGATTTTTAGTTCAATGTTGGCGTACTGTGGTCGCTGTTTTCATGTGTGTGTCTGTATGCGTAGTCGTTGACTGGACTGATGTGTGAACATCAGTTCTGCCGTGACTGTTGGCGAGAATATCTCACCATCAAGATAATGGACGAAGGCGTTGGCCAGGTAGATGTCGCATAACATTACTAAGTTTCAGTAAAAGCTTAGTAGCTACTTATCATTTGTTCACAAATATGAGAACACCTTGGTTACGATGGTAATTAATGCTCATTACTAGCTATTTGCTGTAATGCTCTTAATAAACCAGTCGTTCAGTTGTTGTAGTGTATGGCATTAACAATTAGTCAAACCTATTGCTGCAGTATGCAGTGGCAGCTAATTAACAAAGGCAATTATCATCACAGTTAGACTAAGGGCCGATTGATTCATGTCCAAGTTAACTTTGGGTTACCTAACCTACGTTATCTTGGTCGTGAGGTTAAGTCCAGAGGTTAACCTTTGTCGCGTTTATTCAAGGAAGAGTTTGCTAATCCGTGAGTTAAAACCTCGTCCATATAACCACGCCATGAATCAAGTGTTTCGATTGGCGTAGCTGTTCTGGCTGTTCATTTACAGCCCACTATAGGCTTATGAACTAAATAATAATAATAATAATGTGGATTTATACACGGCGCCTAAAAGCAAAAGTCACTAGGCGCCGATAAATGGTGTGTCTATAGGTAGTAGAGGATATTTAAATTGCAATTAATGTACAGTGTATTCCGACTGGATGCAATAAATGCAATACAACACATCACAGCAACTGCGAAAATTACAGTTTCAATACGTAATCGCGATTATGATTATTACAAGAATTTTTAATATTGTCGCCTTTACTGCGTATCGCCCCTATGTAAAAGTCGACTGTTCCGCCTGAGGTACGCCACAAGGTCAAGGTCACTGGTGCAGAAGACATTTTCATTCACAGCAACTTGGCAAATTGCGCACGTAGAAAAAGTGCAATCATATTACAATAATTTCGCTGACTATAATGATAGAATTAACTATGCAAAACATCGTCATGGTTCTTTGTTCTCTGGTTCATCAATCTACAACTGTGAAAGGTTTGCAGATGTTATTTACACGGGTCAGCTTCGATCTTGCACTAATTGCAGGTTAATCTCGCAAAATCGTTAGGTTAACGGTGCGAGTTAAGTCTGAGGTAACCGAGAGAGTTAATGATGTGTCGTGAATCAATGCGACAAAGATTAAGTTTTGGAATTACCGACTTCAACGTATAGGTTATCTTTAACCTGGATGTGAATCAATCAGCCCTATGAGCTAGAGTTAGTAAATTGCTGTTTAATTACAACTAGAATTTGCTTCAGGCATGTTCCAGTTAATTACAGTCAGAATTGGCATTTTTTTCTAATCACTTCTCTGTGTTGCTTACTCAGTTACCAGCTGTTTTTGTCGTATGTTTTTTTCTTTACTTGATGCTGCTGTTGCGTAAACAGTATTGATATGTTGGTGACTTGTGGTTGTAGACAATATCGTGTGCTGCTTTCGGCTGTGATATTCTTGTTGATGATGAGTCGGTCATGTAAGTCAGTTATTGTCAGAATTCTAGAGAGCTTTTTGTATGAGCACTTCAGAGTAAGTAAGTAAGATTTCACAGTTGCATGTAAATATACAAACATGTGCACCGTACAGATAGCACAAAAAAATAAACAGGTACACATTAATAAAAGTAGCACTAAAATGGAACAGGCAATGTAATGACAAAATGTTATATACAGACAGTCAGAAACAATAAGTTTTGTTTACTGATATTTAAGGAAACAGTGCTGAATGAAAGCTGTATAGTGTTTAGTTTCGGTTACCATTGACATTAAATTATGTATATTGTGAAATAATGCTTACTTTGTTCTGTGTAAATTTCTGTTACTGTGTATAAATTAATACTGCTAGTTGATCTGATTACCAAGACAAAACATGGCTTTTAGATTATGAGAGATAATTACATATATATCTGTTTATTTGCTTTAAGAGAATACTTTTGTCAGCATTAGCATTTGTAGTAGAATGAAGTGCAGTTTAGCCAATGTATTTGTGCACTGGTGGCTTGCTTTCGCGTTTCAGTAAATGGCCATGTCAGCTTTATAATTGCTGGCCAGATAATCTATGAACTCTGAGAATTAGTATTTTAACCTATGTTTCAGTGGATAATATTTGTTTGATTCTTAGCCGTACTACTAAGGATGTTTGTCAAATGATGGCATTTACTGCAGATGATATTTTCTACGAGAACCAAAATCAACAGCTGCATTATTCACATTATATGTTAAGTACTCTGCATGATGCATAAATCTCTCATGTATTAATCTGCTACATTTTGGTGATAGTAATTTGGATCATTGCTTAGTAATGTAATCTTACTTGTACGTTGATTGCAGTATTTTTGCAAATTTATTTGCTGGCACAGGTTTCGGATTTTATTGGCCGGCACAGGTTTCGGATTTTATTGGCCAGCGACAGTGTACATGTGTGGAACTCACTCGGCATTGTGGCTGATTGTGTAGGAATCTTGTGGCAGACCCGAGAGTTCGATTAAAATATCAGCAGTTAATAACCAACAGTTTTGTCGAGGTAACTGCACATGTCGCGTCATTTTGTTACGTTATATTTATATCACTTTAAATGGATGAGATGCCAAGATTTGTATGAAAATTTATACTGCATACTGTGATATTTTGCAAAGTCCCTTTTTTTAGAAACTCACAGGTCAGACCTTTCGGCGGATTTTTGCATGCGATGGCTCAAACGACACGGTCTCGCGCAAGGATGTGCTTTTTGGGGGTTAAAAAATTTGAAATTAATATTTTACATATTTATTCAAAAAATTCCAAAAAAAATTACAATGGAGCCTATAGGGAAAATTAAACAATTCTTAATACTTTCATAACTTTGGCTGTGTATAAGATAGAGTCGTAATTTTTGGTTCTAGGTATGGTTTTTGGGGATGGCCAATCTAATGGTGTCATTTAATTTTACCCCAGACCCTCCCTAGTTGCCATGGCAACAAAATTTGGGACAAAATGGGCTATAACTCGACATATGTATGAGATATCTTCGAGATTCTTGCATCTAACAAGGGGTTTTGAGGGCGGAGCAAATAAATAATTTTAGTAAGTCTACGTGGTTGACTTTCATTGCCTTGGCAGCGAAATTTGTAGAATTTTTGCCAAAAATTGGCCAGAACTCGGTTAACTACGAGATGATCTCAGACTTTAGTCTGACTCAACTTTAGAGACGTTTGTGGTCGGACATTTTACGCAACGGTCCAATAACTGCAATAATACGATTAGTTAAATTAGCATTACTGAAGTGTTTTCTGGGCTATTATGTGGGTTTTGCGTGCAATATTAGTTTGTTTATTTATTTGGCCATTTTGTGGATATAAAAGGAATTTTGTTCAGTATTGTCAGCAATGCAGGCCAGCGGTGACGTCATGCCTGACGTGTGTCGTCTGGTTTGTTCAGTCACACAATTAGGTAGTAAGTAACAATTATAAGCGGCTTGGCTACTGTACAAAACATCATTTTATATACTTGTTAACAGCAACATTTATGGACTTGCACATCAAAAACAGCAAAAATTACAAAAGGTGATATTATTCAGCAGCACATTGACACACAGTCAGTGTGATGCTGGCAATATCACCTTTTGTAGGTTTTGCTGTTTTCGATGGCAAAAAAGTCTTTAAATGTTGCCGTTAACAAGTGTGTAAACTGATGTTTTGTACATTTATGATGTATAAAAACAACTCAGGGCCGGTTTCTGGATCTTTTAGTTAACTAATCAGTTAGCAAACCGTCTGTTAACTGTAACTCGCTAGTTAAGTTTGTGCGCGTTTCTGAACAAAATCTGACTGGCTGTCAGCTAACTGAGCGGTAAACTACAGTTGCTTAGCAACGATG
>Ga0056128_1001550_pt1 | contig 25920 bp, 18 predicted proteins | sample WorMetLIZISLAND2_FD_71113 | JGI IMG/M metagenome (GOLD analysis project Ga0056128, IMG submission 71113) | Marine gutless worms symbiont microbial communities from Max Planck institute for Marine Microbiology, Germany - Olavius geniculatus... ... | reverse complement strand
AACGCGGTCATAATTTTGTTTTACCTCACTGTACTTCCAATCTTTTTAAGGCTTCATTTTTAAACAGATGTTTGTTTAGTTTAATTTAGTATGTGTAGGCAATCTTAGTTTGGTTTTATTTCCTGAGTGTTACATGTTATTTTAATACAATGTAAATTTCATACTTTCTAGACTACATTTATCAACAGGCACATGTTAAATTGAGTGTAGTGTAGTGTAGTTGAGTTTATATTCAGTGTTTTTTTTTCTATTGGTGTATTCTTGTAGTGTTATAAGTTTGTATTGCTCATAGCAGTGTTTGGTTTAATGAGATGCATCAAACGTGCATCAGTCAGTCAGTCAGTCAAACAGCAGGCACTCTTTCCTATGGGAAAGCCAAAAATTCGACCCCTCACAGAATCTAAACCCCTGATCTGATTGAAATAAAATTTGACACAGTTGATTAAGTCGGCAAGACGACCCTCTGTGCAGAATTTTATGCAAATCCGTTTATGGGGGGCTTTTCGGCAAGTAAGTGAAATATATGCAAAAAATTTTATTTATATTAATATGCCTTTTTTTCTTTAACCCTTCTACAGGTCAGATACTTCGGTGGAGTTTTGCACACTATGGCTCAGACGACGAGGTCGCATCCAAGGATGTGCCTTTCGGTGGTTGAAAAATTTAAAATTAATCTTTAACATATTTTTCCAAAAATTCGGAAAAAAATTACAATGGCGCTTATGGAGAAAATCAAACAATTCTTTAAATGATCATAACTCTGGCCATGTCATGGCTTGTGCGATAGCAACAACCTGTTGTATAAGTGATGTGCCAAGTCAATGAGAAAGCCAAAAATTCGATCCCCACTGCTCCCACATTTTTCAACCGGTCTTTTTGAAACTCACAACCAAGAACGATATCCGGGATACAACCCTGCATGCAAAATTTGGTTGATGTGGAATGACGGGAAGAGGGTCTGCGAAAATGGCAAATTTTGGCAATTACTTTTGGTTCTTCCATTTTTGTACTCTTCGCGTTGCATCGAGATCACACCGTAGGACTGATCACGACCAATGAGGGCTCAAAATGCGTGTTTCTGCACAAGGAAGTGCCTTTTGGGGGTCTCGATGATAAAAAGTAAAGTTTAGGGGTCAAAACTCCCCAAGAACATGATTTTTAGGTCCTGAATAGTCATTTTAAGCCAAATTTGCGAAATTTTCAAATCGCGATATCTTAAAGTATAAACTCGATCAACGCAAAATTTGAAGGGCAAGTGACCGCAAACGGGCTTCGCGGGTGGTCCGGCGTTACAAAATAGTAATTCAAAATGGTGGCCGCCATTTCGGATTTTTGCACAGACACTACTAACTCAGCTGTCGTTTGAGTTAGAATTATGAAATTTTGCAGGAGTGTAGCCAGCTGCAACAGGAAATAGGCGATGTGACCAAAAGTGGCAGTAGTAATAAATTTAAGCTTGCTGTTGGGTATATTTGCACGAAATTTGGCATGTGGACTCATTTTATGGTCCTACATACGAATTGACTATAATATTGAACAAAAATAAAATCCAAGATGGCGGCGGCCGCCATCTTGGATTTTTGCACAAACCCGAATAACTTAGCTGAGTCATCCAAGAAACACATGATTGACAGTGTAATTATCGCCAGCCGTATTACTGCGCGACGTCCCACTGTCCTTGTTGTCAGTATCACAGGCTGAACGATAGTTCCAGCCCTGTGCTAATGGCAACTTCTCTTTCCTATGGGGAAGCCAAAAATTCGACCCCCACAGAATCAAAACCCCTGATCGGATTAAGATAGAGTTTGGCGCAGTTGATTACGTCGGCGAGGGGATTCGTCATTCGAAATTTTATGCAAATCCGTAAGGGAGGCTTCTCAGCAAATGGGTAAAATATACGCAAAAATTTTTATTTATATATGCCTTTTTTCTTCAACGCACCCACAGGTCAGACCTCTTAAGGGATTTTTACGCTTAATACGTCAAACGACGCGGTTCTGCACAAGGAAGTGCCTTTTTGGGGTTAGAAAATTAAAATTTAATATTTATCGTATTTAATGTATTCGCAAAAATCAAAAAATTACAATGGCGCCTGTGGGGAAAATTAATTAAGCAATTCTTTAAACGGTCATAACGTTGGCTACGTATAAGATAGAGTCGTAATTTTTGGTTCTAGGGTATGGTTTTCGGAGATGGCCAATCTAATGTTGTCATTCAATTTTACCCCGGACCCTCCCTGCTTGCCATGGCAACAAAATTTGGGACAAAATTGGCTATAACTCGGTCTGTGTAAGAAATATCTGCGAGATTTTTGCGTCTATAGGAGGTTTTCGGGGATGGGCCAGCAAATGCTGCCAATCGCATTTTCCCACGACCGACCCTCGTTGCCATGGCAACGAAATTTGGGACAAAATTGGCTATAACTCAGTCTGTGTAAGAGATATCTGCGAGATTTTTGCGTTCGTAGGGGGGTTTTCGGGGATGGGCCAGCGAATGCTGCCAATCGAATTTTTCCCTGACCGACCCCCGTTGCCATGGCAACGAAATTTGGGACAAAATTGGCAATAACTCGATCTGTGTAAGAGATATCTTCGGTATTCTTGCATCTAACAATGGGTTTTGAGGGTGGAGCAAATAAATGACTTTAGTAGGTCTTCCATGGTTGACTCTTGTTGCCATGGCAACAAAATTTGTAGAATTTTTGCAAAAATTGGCTAGCACTTGGTTAACTAAAGTCTACGAGATGGGCTCAGACTTTAGTTTGACTTGACTTTAGGCTATAGTCGTTTGTGGTCGGCCATTTTACGCAATGGTCCAATAACTGCAATAATACGATAGTTAAATTAGCATTATTGAAGTGTTTTTCGGACCTATATTAAGCGGGTGATGCGTGCAATATTAATTCATTTATTTGTGTGGTCATTTTCTCGATATAAAAGGAATTTTGTTCAATATTGTCAGCAATGCAGGCCAGCAGTGACGTCATGCTGACGCGTCTGCTTCGTTCAGTCACGCTATTAGGTAATAAGTAACAGTTATAAGCAGCTTGGCTACTGTAAAAATGTATCTGGTCGCATTATCTTTCTAACTGATCACCAGTAGGAAAACAGTATTTTTGTAATAAAACGACAAATATAAATGCACAAAACATCAGTTTATACACTTGTTAATGGCAATATTAAAGAACTCGCACATTGAAAACAGCAAAAATCACAAAAGGTGATATTATTCAGCAGCACATTGACACACAGTCAGTGTGATGTGGGCAATATCACCTTTTGTGATTTTTGCTCTTTTTGATGTGCGAGTTCTTTAATATTGCCGTTAACAAGTGTATAAATTGATGTTTTGTGCATTTCTTGATAGTATTGATGGCTAGGGCCCACAGATTTTTATCGGCTGCAGAATTTTGAGCCAAGCCGCGGAATTTGCCCTTTTCCGCGGAATTTTGACATTGCCGCGAAATTTTGCAGAAGTTGAGAAATGACCGATGATTAGTGTGATCATCGGCTTGATAATGTAATTAGACTATATATCATGGAGAAAATCAAACTAAACTGCCGAAAACTGCATTCATACCATCGTAATGTGGCACAATTGTAAATAAACACAATGTGACTAATTAAGAAATTGCAATTTTGAAAAGAAAATAGAGATTGATAATTTCTTTTGTATGTTGCTAGCATAACTGAGCACCATGCCAGCCTCAAAAAAGTGAAGTTTTTTTAACAGAGTAGAGCTTAGTTTACGCACAAACGGAAGGCCGCGGTAAGCCGCGGAATTTGAACAATTTTGCTGCGGTGAGTCACGGAATTTTGCGAACTGGCCCTCGGAATTTGGCAAAATTTTCCGCGAAAAACTGGGCTCTGTTGATGGCTGATGGCTCTGGACGTTGTTAATGGCTGGCATTTTGCAGCACAGTGTGTGTGTGAGCAGGGTTTTACGTCCCACTTGACATATAAGTGGTTTAGTATAGGTCATTTCAGGGACGGTCTTTCCAAGCAAAATGCATACACACATAATAACGAAACCAAAAGTTTAACCTTTACACAAAGTTTAACCTTTATGAGACACAAAATCTGAAAACAACCAAAACCTAAAATTGTAAGAACTGCCACATTCCAAAGTGTGCATATATAACTGACAATAATGACAATTCTAATAATCTTTCCTCATATGCTTCAGACAGTCATCAATGTCAGAATGCTGTCTATTGGAGGACGAGGGGTACTTCGCATCACAGATGGGACAGTCTTCGTTATAGCTTCATCCCAAGTATAGCTCGGGTTTTACCGCTTTTAGTCTGTGATAACCACACCGTGTAATGCTTTGAGATACTGCGAAGAAAGTTAGTTATTAGCGCCGTAGATATCTTTGGGTGAGTACGTTCAGTTGTATGGACGCGAATCACTGTTAATGACAGATGTTTACTATGCATATGCATGAGCTGTGCATGCGGCTGTAGATATTGTCAGGGGAGTACATTCAGATGAGTGGTCGTGCGGGCCGGCGAGGCATTGATGACAAGGGCATTGTCATATTGATGGTCGACGAAAAGATGAGTCCATCCGTGCCCAAACAGATCATCAAGGTCAGTCCATTCTACTGCATTGGTTGGATTAATAATAAGCTTTTTGTGGTTGTTCGTTATTTTATCACAATATAAGTAGATGAAATGGCATTCAGTATATTTTTGTTAGTTTGTTTGGTGTGAAAAGGGGTGGGGGCTTCATTCAGACATGGTTCAGACATGGGTAGGTACCTTGATGGGTGGGGCTCTAATTGAACTAAAGCCAAGAATTAGTCGAGAGATAAGATGTGTGTTAGTACCACAAGGTCATAGGTCAAAGGTCATGGTCACAAGACTACATTTTTGGATTCTTTACCATTTCCTACTACTATTTGCTAAAGGCTGGCCAAGATAGGCAAATAGTTGGGCTTGACTTGTGTCTACAATCCGAACCCAGTTTTGACATATGTCGCGCTACAAATAAGGGTAAAGGTGCCATACCCCAACTGGGGCATAGACAGGGTGCTCATCTCCCATTCTTAGGCCTTTGAGCCCGTAGGTGGATAAGCCACTTAGATCCGTGATGCATGGCCAGTGTGACGCCAGACCTACAGTTACTTTCCCAGCCGCGGGGCATCACCGCCCTTTGACTGGTACCAAATTGGTTAATTGCTTGGTTAACAGAGGCACAAGTGTGTGAACAACTTGCCTAAGGTCGTTACCCGGCAGTGTCCCGGTGTGGAGTCGAACCTGCACCCCTGAGTGACCTCAGCATTACAAGTCCGGCACCTTACCGTTAGACTGCCGAGCCACAAATGCTGGCCTCTTACTACCTGTTTACATGACTGTCTTGTTCTGTTGATATTACTGTAAGTGCAGGGCAATGCTGATCCGTTGAACAGTGCATTTCATCTGACGTACAACATGGTGCTGAATCTGCTGCGCGTTGAGGAGATCAACCCCGAGTACATGCTGGAGCGATCGTTCTACCAGTTCCAGAACTACGCATCCATACCGGCGCTCATTGACAGTATGTAAATCGACCGCCAATCGGAATTATACCAAGTATCGATACACTTACTGCACTCATATCTGTGTGCGCAAGTTTGTAGCCCCCAAGGCGGTCAAATTATTTCACGGCAGCCTGTAGTGGAAGATGTTACATAAAAATGATTAACACCAACATCAACCGATACCGTTTTTGATCTCAAAATTCCGAAAAATGTGTGTGTGCAGTTGGGGCGTTGCATTGCCCCAACCATACTGAGGGAGTTTAGAATACTCCCTTAGATTCCCTAGTTTTGCACCCCAAGTAAAATAAGTAAGTAAGCAGTTTGTTACACACGTCACACGCGTGTGCTTACAGTAAAATGCACACGCATTGTAAATACACGAAAACAAGTACAGAACATTAACACTGCGAAGCATCTAGATAATGTGTCCTCATGTTCATATTCTCATTGATTTAGTAGGCTTTTCGTTAAGTACATAGATATGACGAAAGCAGTGGGGATGGAGTTTGATGCCCTTTAGAAAATTCTGGCTACGTGTGTAGAAACTGTATATATTTTATAGTCGTGTTATAGCTGTTTATTTAGATTGTATTGCATTTACTTAATTGCTCTATTACTGCCAACTACAGCAACGGCAGTTCTGTTTTTGCAGCGCGAAACCTTGTCGGCACGAATGCACGATAGCGCACGAACTGCTGTACTTGAGGGAATTTTGCATCAACGTGTGTCTTGACAGAGTTGACCATCTGTCAAAATTTATTGAATATCAAGGTCAAAAGGTCAAAGTCACATACATTGTGGTCCATAAAAACACTTTTATTTTTTGAATAGCTTTGTGAAACATTGCCCGATTTTGATAATTTTTGGCACGTGGCATCAGGAAAGAACTTGATGCAAACGACTGTAGTTTTGGCCACCTCATTTTAATACTGTCGCTACACTACCTTGTGAAATGCAGAAGTTGTAGTTTGGCTATTTGCAACAATGAATTCATACTAGATAGCGCACGTGTTAGTGAAAAGTGACAAAGACGATTGGCAGCTATTGTATTTCAAAAAGTCACACGTGTCACATCACATCCTCTTCATTATACAACATGTGCTCAATGTGTTTTTTCCTGCACAAATGCAATTGGCAAACATTGACACCACTCGCAAAAGCAGGCTCAACAACGTGCATTTCACAAGGTAGTGTAGCGACAGTATTAAAGTAAGATGGCCAAAAGTATAGTCATTTGCGTCGAGTTTCTTCTTGATGTTGCACGCCAAAAGTTATTAAAATGGGGCCAATGATGCATGGAGCTAGTCAAAAAAATAAAAGTGGCACGTTTCTATGGACCACGGTGTAGATTTTTTTACGTGTTTTGTATGTGCGTGATCCTCCTTGAACCAGTTGGCCTGGATTTATGAAGTGTCATTCGCTAGATAGCATCACTTTATTACTGTCCGTAAAAGCTGCTGCGGCTACCCATTGGCAGTACTTTGCCTTGAGCACAGCTTAACGATGTTGTCTGTATTTTTGTTTTGCAACCGTCTTATTGTCTTGCATTCTTTTTCTGGTTTCCGTAATGTCTTTACTGTTGTAAGCAAGTGTGTGTTCTACGATTTACTTTTTCACTGAGCTGCCTGTCAAACATTTATCTGATGTGTAGAACTGAAGCATCTGGAGGCGTCCCACAACGCCATTGAGATAGCAAATGAAGATCAGATTGCATCGTACTACAAGATACGCCAGCAGCTGGACAACCTCAGCAAACAACTGCTCTCGTACATACAGAAACCGCAACATCTTCTGCCTTTCCTGCAGCCTGGCAGGCTTGTCAAGGTTTCCCATCTAAGTCTGCTTTTTATCTCTACAGCTGTATGTAAACTGTTGTAAACAGCTGAACAATGAGTTCCGAATTTTACAAGGTAGTGTAGTGACAACATTAAGGTGAGGTGGGCAAAACTATAGTCTTACATACAGAAACCGCAGCATCTGCTGCTGTTCCTGCAGCCTGGCACACTCATCAAGGTTTCCCATCTAAGTCTGCTTTTTTAATTTTTACATATCAGGCAGCCATACCATGCGATGCACTAGCCCTGCTCGTATACATGACCTCACAGTGTAATCGTATGTCTGGCTGATCAGCCTAAGGGCTAATGAAGTGGAGATCAGCACCATCCTATATGACTCCAAAAGGACGATGTTATGTTGTGTTTATATTTCCATATCAGTGTTATTCTTTGCTGCTACTATTAATAGTGTATCATGTAGTGTTCGGTAAAAAAAAACTGACCCCTTAGATATCATGCAATAAAAATGTCTAATTTGAACAAATTTGAATAAAGTTTCGTACACTTAACTTCTAATAAATTCCTGAAGCAATTGCCAAATTTCGTTGAAAAATATTATTTCTTACCAAAATTATTAAATGCTGAATATTGCTAACACAATATCTTTGTTACCAATATGATGTTACATACTGCAGTCGCTCAAGCGGAAGTGACGTTCGTGGACGCAATTAAAATAACGTAACCAATAACAAAATGGTGTTTTCTGCAGATAAGACAGTCATGTTTTATTTAAATTGTTGAAACAAGAGAAAGGGTATGGTGCTAAAAAGTTTATCACAGAATTTTCCCAGCAAGCCGTGGACACTGACAGGATTAAACAAACGGTTGCCTAATACTGGACACTTCACGTTTTGAAGCAACTTCACAAAAGCCGCTGTAACTATCGTTTCCATAGATAGATTCAACTGCAATTTGGCACTTTGATTGTCAATAAATGATGTGTTGTTGATGTAAAAGTTTGCCAGAATCAGATCTTGTTTGTTGAAGTTACGCAAATGTACACAGGTGTTCATCTATTTGTAACATCATATTGGTAACGGAGATATTTTGCTATCGATATTCAACAATCAATAACTCAGCTAGGAAATACAACTTTTCAACGAAGTTTGGTGACAGCTACAGAAATTTATTGGGGATTAAGTGTACAAAAATTTATTCAGATTCGTTCAGATTTGACATTTTTATTGTACGAAGTCTATGGGGACAGTTTTTTTACCAGACACAGTGTATATGCATAGTTGATCAAATATGCCACTGATTTGCACGTTTGTGTTTTGTTGCTGTTTTCAGAAGGTCATGCGATCTGAAACCAGTAAACTCCATAATGTACAGAAGTAATCATGTACCATTACGTGATGGATAATAAAGTTGTTAATTTTGTAAAAAAATATGTTGCTTTTGTCATCTTAGCATTTCTACAGTGATTAGAATACTGACTGAACAATAAGTTTGGTAGAAAACTGTTACATTTTTTTCATATTTTTGTCGATGATTATGACAATGTTGATGAAATGTCAGGTTGTGAATGGAGAAGATGATTTTGGTTGGGGCGCAGTGGTCAACTTTCAGAAGAAGGCAAACCAGTCAAAAGTGAGTAGCCTGCTCTACTGTCTTATGTTATTTAAAGCCTCCATTTCTTTGTACTGTCGTATTTACACTGCTCATGTGTTTGATTTTTTAAATTTTGAAAAAAAAATTTGTCAGTTATCATATTTTATGTGGCTTTGTATGTAGTGGTTTCTGTGTTTTGCTTTCAGCTGTTTCATTTGCATTTAATTTGTTTGCTTATTCTTATTCTGTAATTTCGATGAATAGAGAAACAGTTTTTTATCGGTGATACGTAGGGCCTGCATTTTTATGCGAGCCACGGAATTCCAAGCTGAGGCGCGGAGTTTGCCCCTTTTCTCAGCATTCTGATATTTCCATGGCATATCACAGAATTTCGCATGAGCTGAGAAATGGCTTTTGATTAGTGCAGTCGTTGGCTTGACGACACAAACTACGTTGTGTCTCAATAAAGCAAAGATTTCTATTTTTTTGAGATTTGTGAAACGCTGGCTGTTTTTAATAATTTTTGGCATGCAACATCAAGAAGAACCTTGATGTAAGTGGCTGTAGTTTTACCCATCTAACTTTCATACTCTCCTGTGTTGTCTTTAGCCAGCGCGGGGCCCTTGTTACTGACTTACCCGTGGGGCCCCCAAATAGGCCCTAATACCACATAATGAGCTGTGAACACACTGCACCACAAACTGTAAAATAGGCCTATAAGTCCATAGATAATGCAGGCCTGTGTCTTGTATTTTTAGGCCTACAATCACGCAAGTGAAGCAAGCGAAAACAAATTTAGAGCCCAGATTTTAGCTTCCCCTAACATTACAAGATCTTTTAATTGAGTTCAAGTTGTGACAGTAAGCTTGATTCATCTGCTGTGGTGATGAAAATTGGTTTATAGAGGCCTAATAGATCGATCGATTCATCCATAACCTTTTGTGGTGATCACCACCCTAGCGTGGGGCCCCTTTGGGCACAGGGCCTTTGGCAGGTGCCAAGGTGCCACCCCCTAAAGACGTGCCTGATACTATTGCTACACTACCTTGTGAAATTCAGAAGTCGTAGTTTGACCATTTGCAACGATGGATTCGTACTTGGTTCTGCATATCTCGGCTTACTCACTAGCGGAAGGCTGCAGTGAGCTGTGAAATTTGGATGATTTTACTGTGGTGAGCTGTGGAATTTTGCAAACGGGCTTACGGAATTTGGCAACGTTTTCTGTGGATAACTGCAGGCCCTATTGATATGATGTTTTACGCATGAAAGCAGCTACTGCTTTCAGCACGTCTTAGTCACCGCAATTCTGTCCGTCCGTCTGTCTGTCCGTCTGTCTGTCACACGGGTGGATCAGTCAAAAACGGTGCAAGCTAGGATCATCAAATCTTCACCGTTGGCTGCCCGGAAGACTCTAGTTTTAGGAACCGTAAAGCTTTTCCATAAATTCGAAGGGGGCCACCCTGAACGAGGGCGCTAAATGAGAAGGGGGTGGGGAAAATTTGTGACTTTTAGCCAACAAGTCGCTGAATCTCAATAACTGTGCGAGATAGGGCCTAAGTTACTATTAATCACTAATAGAAAGTCGTACACTGGCTCTTGATTGCCACCGAATTTAATGACCTTGGATGATCTTGAGCATAAAAATAGAGGTTTTATGGATGTTTTAGCGATTTCTGGCTGCGGGACACATTTCAAGAGCGAATTGCATCGAAACCGATTGAGATAGTCATGTACAAGCTGTGTATGAAATTTTCAGCATTGAACGTAGATTTTGATGGTCCAAGTCTTGATTTTCTAGGTTCACGGAAATTTGCGCACAGGGGCAGCAAAGAGTGGTACCCCCGTAAAAGTTGCGACGAAATGGCTAAAGATAAACTGACAGTTTGCGAACAGGAACTGCTATAGGCTTTTGTGCATCTTGTGAGCATTAGCTTAAATTTCTTGTATGTTTTGGTGTGACCTGCAGCCGTCATCGTCTGAGACCGTCGATGAGCCAACGTTTGTAGCAGAAGTTTTGCTTCACTTGATGAAGGAGACTGCTCGCTGTGGGCGCATTGCGGCTGTTAAACCTTGTCCTGCCAAGGAACGTGGAGAAATGCAGGTTTGTTTCAGCTTCAGTTATTAAAAACACCCACTTACGTTTTCTTTTATATCTTTTATATAGAGAATGTTCAGATTTCCACAAAATTTTTAGATAATGTTTTGGAGGAAACAGGCCACTATCAGTCACGGTGTCATGTCTAAGCCATTTTGTACACTTTGGGCATAAATTTTGATAACTTGGAAGCAGGTTATCATATAAACTTGTAATTCTTCTAAATAAGTCACAGTGTATTGTGTGGTTAATTAAGTCAATAGAACTTTTTCGTGCATAGTAACTCAGCATTATGCAACAATTTGGAGCGTCTGCATTTTACACGGTAGTGCGTTGACATAAATCAGGAGAAGTGGACATTGAGTGTATCTTACATAATTTTATCATCTTGGCCATCTGGTTGCCAAAAATTATTAAATTTAGTGGAGATTTGACAAAGTTTTGACAAAAACAAGTTGGGACATTTTCTGTGACCACCCTGTAGTCAATTAACGATGAGAGAAGAATACTGGTGTATCTGGCTGCGTAGGTTGTGCCTGTGATGTTAGAACTCATTACAGCAGTCAGTGCTGTTCGTCTTTATATTCCATCTGATCTGCGACCGCTCGACAACCGCATGAGTGTCCTCAAAGCTATTCAGGTAATTAAAAAATTTAGTCGTATGGCTGGTGGTGCAGGCTGGCTGAAATAGATTGACTATTAGCTTGTTACATTTTTGCTGTAGGCCGATAGACGGAGTCGAAGGAACGATGTTTTTGCATGTGATTTGTGATTCATCGTTCGACTGTCACATAGTGCTACAAATTTGCCGGTAAGTAGCTCATGTTTATCCGGGCTGATCTTCATGAAGTTTTCATACCGTGCAGATATGCATCCCCTTTTTTCAGAACTGGTGGTATCCAGTTTACCTTGTTTCTCCTAATTTTTTTGAGCAGGTCATTTTCATAGTTGTCCGACTTTGTGCTTTCTGGCTACCCCACGTTCGAACTTAGCATCAGTGTTTCCTCTCTGCCCCCAGCGACTGCCCTGCAGATTTTTGGGGGTTGGAGTTAAAGCCCCCCTTTTCAACTTGACCACACTGAGTGTTTTTGTGTATGATTTGTCAGAATATTAATAGCATACTATGATGGATTTTTAAAATCAGATTTGTGCCTGTTGTACATTTTCAGACGATTGTAATTTGATTAGTTTTTGGAATCAAAAGCTATACCATGTGTGCTGTATCTTTTGTTTGCGTTGATTGGCGAACTGGTTATTTTTGGGTCAAAAGCAGCCGAAATGAAAGTCACAGGTTGAAACTACTAAAAATGCCATTCGTGAAGTTTGTTATCACAGTATCTCCGGTGTGCATTGGCGAACATTTGGTATCTGCAGAGAGCAGTATGTAGAGATGGGCTGTGTTAGAGATGGGCTGCGTATGAATGTTGACGTAATGAGTTCCACTATTGCGTCATTCCTGAATATGTATAGGAGGTACAGAATCGGTTCCCTGAAGGCCTTCCACCGCTGGATCCAGTTGATGACATGGGCATTAAAGACCACGGACTCACTGAGTGTATTCGTGTATGTTGACTTCTTTTGCCATTTACGATGTATTGTTATGCACTAAAGAATTAATTGTCTTTAAAAAGATCTTCTGTTAAGAATTTTTACGGATTGTTGAAATTACTTTGCAGCAGCTTGGTTTTTCGGCCGAACGCTACCTTTGTCATGATTTTCATCTGTTCATCACTCCGTTTGTCATGGATGTACTGTGGCTAAACGGTGCCATATAGGGCCTAGGTTGCCATTGATCACTAATAGGAAGTCACGTACTGCCTTTTAAATGACATATAAATCATTGACCTTGGATGACCTTGAAGGGTCATAACGCACTATGGAATGGAATGTTTTAAGGTATAAATGGCCATATCTTGGAAACGATGCAAGATAGGGCCTTGGTTACTATCAGTCACTAATGGGAAGTGGCATATGCCTTTTCAGATGACGTGAAAATCATTGACCTTGGATGACCTTCAAGGTTAGTGACAATCAGTATGGTTGGCCCCACCCTAGCGACAGCTGGGCTTCTTGTTTTCGTAGACTACAGCTATCACGCTTTGCTTAAGCATCGCCAGCATCTCTCCTAAAGCCAGCAGATCTGGCAGTTGAAACAACACTCTATATCGACATGGTTATTTATATTGGCATTTTTTGTCGTTTATGTAATGATTCTAACTGTGGTAGTGATAGTAGAAGTAGCGTTGTAGTTGTTGTAGTTGTTGTGGCAGCAGCAGTGGCAGTAGTAGTAGAAGTCTTAGCTTTAGTAGTAGTCGTTGTATAGCAGTATTTTTAGTTTGCCCGGAAGTGATAGCTTTCGGAGCAGACTTACGTTATGCTGATGTTTTTATTTAATTTTGTTTACCATGAGATCTCTGAGCTGCGTTCACTAACACCAGAGATCACGTGCCTTATGTTTGCCTACCCTAAGTCAACAGTGCGCATTCTGCGTATGCTAATGTATTTGAGTTCAGGCTACTTGACTTTGCTACCTTGGGAATTTCATCCCCCCTGAATTTTTCCCCAGGGCGCCGGGCAGACTCACGTTGGGCTTTGCCCCACATTTCTAGTTAGTAATAATAGTCACATGATATGTTTTATTATGTCATGTAGAAAATACCGTTTGAACACAGCACAGTTTGTAGTAATAGTAGTAGTAGTTACAGCTGTAGTAGTGGTAGTGGAAGTAGCAGTAGTGCTAGCACTTAACAGTTGTTGATGTTGTCAGAATCGCATAAGATGTTTTGTCATATCGAGCAGGAAACAGAAGCATTTGAACAGTGCCTGCATAACAGTCATTGCATGACAGAAGCCTAATAGTAGTAGTACTTGTAATGGTAGTTGTAGTAGTATTAATAGCAGTGGCTGTTGTTATAGTAGTTGTAATGGTAGTAATAGCAGCAGTAGTACCGGTAGTGTGAAATGTTATTGTAGATGACAGAAGCATTTGAACAGTGTCTGTACTCACATTCACTGCGTGACAGCAGCCAGCTTGTAGTAGTACTTGTAGTAGTAGTAGTAGTAGTATGTAATAGCGGTAGCAGTATTACTTTGTAATATGAAATGTGTTGTAGATGACAGAAGCATTCGAACAGCGCTTGTATTCACATTCGTTGCATGATAGTGCTCAGCTGGAGGACATCTACAATCGCTATCATGCCAAGTTGAAGGTTTTCATTCATTCCGACTCAATTAAAAGTCTTTGTGAAAGCTGATGGTCATCTCACTTCAGCACAGTTTTAGTTGTACTATGTTCACCGCACAGAATGATACTTTTCACTACCTTACGTTTGTAGTGTGTCATCTAGAGCTTCCACTCAGTTAATAAATGATAGACCATCTTTATAATTTGCCATATCATCCTGGAGCCCAATTCACAAACATTGTCGTAAGACATGTCATAAGACATGTCATAAAATTATCATAACTCATCATTTAAGATGTCATAAGATTATCTTACGACATGTCGTAAATGAATTCACAGAATACATCTTTAATGATCGTAACTTTTTTTACAAAGGCATTTTGTTGTCATGGTAACTATAGTCGTCTGCGAGCCACTGACTAATCAGTAAGTAAAAGCGGTCGTTTAGAGTTAAATTTGTAATGTTTTAATTTAGAAATTTTAATATTCTGACTAAACAATTTCGAGTACATGGTGTTAACATAGGTGCTGATTTTTTTATTTGTTTAAATATTTTTATTAGTTGATTGTTTTGATTTTTAAAATTTTTTTTATAGTTTATTAATATTTGCTAGTTTTTGGAGACAATAGGCCTGTTGAAAGCTGTACGAGGGTGGAAGAGGTAAAGTATTTGAAGCATTTCTTGGCCGTGGCACGCTCTGCTGCATTCTCTAGACAGCGCATGGTAGCGATTGCTTTAGCTATTTAACATTTAGCTACTACATTAAATAGTTGCATAGAACCTACAATGAAAGAAAAACAGTCTGCACCAATCACCGACGGACAGCGGTATTGGTGGACTATGCAGTTTTATTTTGGTATTGTGGTACTATCAAGTATCGCGATATTTGAGTCATTATCATTAATTCATTTTTCGCACTGCACAACACTACGCTGTATTATTTTTTATTCTGTGTCTGTTGTCAAGATATGTGTTTACATGGCTACGGCATAGCAACGGTCAATCGCCAATGCAAAGTGCTGTTTATTTATACATTAATAATTTATGCAGCAAAATAACCTCGCAAAACAGATATAGTATAAATGTTACATTTCTAGATTGCAAGTATAATTGAATTAAAAGTCTTATAAATAGATACAAAGAAGTTTTTCTTGTTGGATAATGGTGAAATCGTATAAATTGCAATGTCATAAAACACCTAAAAAGTGATCGCAAAATTTTTGTCGTAAAATTGTCGTAAGACTTTTTGTGAATTAGCACATTGGCGTGTGTGTGCAAAATGTCATAAAATTGTCCCAAAATTGTCTTAAGATGTTTTGTGAATTTGGCCCCTGGTTTTTACACCGATACCGAATTATACTGCTTGGTTACGAAGGTATCCATGCATGAATGACTTGCCTACACTACAGTTGTGCCTGTCAGTTATGTGACAAGGATTTGAACCCACAGCTTGTGATCACAAGTTCAACATGCTCAGTGTTCCTACAAGTCAGGGAAAACTGGAAAAAGTCAGGGAATTTGGGTGGTCAGAGAAAATCAGGGAAAATGATCTTGGATCATGCAGACTGCAGATATCGGTGATTTTTTTTGTGTTCCCAAATATTAAATAGCAGGCGAATTTGCGGCTTTCATTGAGCATCCAGAAGATATAGAAGTGCTTCAGCTTCAGGGGGTGAAGCCCGCCTGACCGGGGATTTTTGTCGTTTGCATATTGCTCCATTAATACTGTTTTATTAGTTATGATATACAGGGTGGCCCAAAAAAACCGGACCTGTTTGAGCGTTGATAACTCAGTGATGGTTAGTGGTAGAAAAATGTGTGATACGTCAAAAGTTTCAGATGCTGTAAAGAATAAACAACAAATTTGGATAATGAAGCATTTGAATATTTTTTGCCTAATCTGCGTAAATATTTGTCACCCCCGAAATTCTGCCAAATTTGACTGTAACACATGGATTTAGCATGGATATTTGAGCTTTTATAACTTTATTGATGGAAAGGCACGTAATATGCCGAAAGTTTCGAAAATGTGTACAGAAGAAGTGTACAACTTGCATGTCTCAGCATTTAAATATTCTTTGCTTGATTTACACAAATCTGCCCCACTCCTAAAATCATGCTAAATTGGCAGTAACACGTGCATATTATTTAAGTTGATTTTCCTTCAGCATACAGTGAAATATCAACAATCATTAACACATACGTTGAGTTTAGATGAAATTCGACATAGACAGTTGCCCAGCTTTTGCATACATGACCATCGTCAGTTCTTTTAGGCAGTTGATTGATCGCTGGAGTCAATGTGTTCAGGATCCGCTGAGCCAAGCATTCGATTAGCATACGTTTTAGCTGGTCAGTTACTGAAATTTTGTGACCACACTATCTGTTGCAATGCCTCCACATTGAATAATTCACAGAATTTATATCTCTACTTTTTGGCAGTGAGCTTTTGAGTTCAATGAACTCGGGCACATGGGAGTGCAGGCAAATGCCTAATTTCGAGGGTAATAAAAATTTATGCAAATTGGGCAAAAAATATTTAAATGATTTGCTATGCAAATTCGGCCCTTTTTGTCTAAAACATTCTTAAACTTTTGACATATCACACGCCTTTCTCCGGGTAACCATTGCTGAGTTATTAACGCTCAAACGTGTCCGGTTTTTTTCAGCCCACTCTGTAGTGTACAATTTTTGACATTTGTGTGATAGGGTTATTGTTTCAGTAAAGTCAGGGAAATTGTCATTCTGTGACTGGAAAAGTTGGGGAAAAGTCGGGGAATTTTGCTACTGAGACCTGTAGGAACCGTGCATGGCATTGTGCTGCAGAGCCGTGCAAAATGACCAGAGACAAAAACGTGGAAACTGTGTCTGGTTTTCTCTGTGTATGAGCTATATTTGTTGTATAACTATAGGCACATTCGTTTCATCGAGGCTGTGGTGCCTGTTGACTTTTGCTTTTAGCCATGGTGTGTAAATCCACTTTATTATTATTACCTCCACCAAGGAGGCTATGTTTTTGCCAGACTTTGTTTGTTTGTCTGTCTGTCTGTCTGTGTGTTAGCAAGATAACTCGAAAAGTTATGGACGGATCTTTCTGAAATTTTCTGGGAATGTCGGGAATGGCAAATACTACCAGTGATTCAATTTTGGGGGTGGTCCGGAAGGAATCCTGGATTCTGGATCACTTTGAAATTTTCGTTAACATTGCTTTCAATGTGGCATAAGGGAAACCGCTGCCAAACCGAATATGGTGCTGCCACCTGGCGAACATCATGGCGTTGGCGGAGGTTTGCGGTCTCTGACTGCTTTCTAGTTATTAGTATTCTTATTATTTGTAAAAAAAATTTTCCCTGGCAGTAGAAGGTTCCCAGGGGTTAAAAACAAAAGTTAAAAACAAAAACCAAGTTGCTGGAGTGGCACTTGTGCAATTCGGTAGAACTGTAAAGTTTTCTTTGAAGGCTACCGAGTTGTAGCTCTGGTCCGCCAAAGAGACTCACTGAAATAAGTGTGCAGTTTCGTGACAGTCTCCTGAGACATCTGACAACCTGCGGCCAAGCTTGGTGATGAAAGAAATTTTGGTAGAATTTGTCGGTCCAAGTGTTTTTTTGTTATTATTATATGTTTGGTATTTAGGTGTCGAACAAGATACGTGAACTGAAGATGGAGCTGAAGAAGAAACGCTCACTGCTTCAGATGGAAGAGCTGAAATGTCGTAAACGTGTTCTCCGACGTATGGGTTACGCCACGGCGGCCGACGTTATCGAGCTCAAGGGACGAGTTGCTTGTGAAGTTAGCAGGTGGTGTGGACTGTTTACTGTTCTGAGTAACTAATTGCTTGGTGTGGTTTTGTGGCACTGCTTCCTCCGTGTTACTTTTGTTGTTGTCGTCTCTGTCAAAGTGATTAGAACGAATGGTTGAGATTACATTTTTATCTGATGTGTGTCTGCATGTGTGAGTGTGCATTTGTGCATGCACTGCAATGTTTGACGCTTTCATAACTGTGCTAGGTAGGTGTGGTCATAGACAGAACTTGGTCAGAGACAGAACGCATTATCTCGCGCGCAGCTAAAACCGAGAAAATCGAAAAACAAAGTTTGCAGCACGCTGTAAATTTAGCCAGACAGACGACAGAAACGATGAAGCATTCGTAGTATTAACATTTTGCTGCTGAATACGATGATAATGTTAAAGTTTGACTACGTGAAGCTAGTTTATAATATTTGAATTTAAACTATACTACCCTGTTCAAATTCTAGCCAATTTCAACCAGTGTTTGCGTGCAAGAACGCGCTATCTCGAGCTGACGCGTTACTGCAGCGGCAAGCGAAGCTCCTGCTAGGCAGAAACACGTGCACCAGCATGCATTAGCTCACGATAATGCGTTCTGGCTCCAACTGAAACTCACGATAAGCAAGATAGTGCAAAAACGACAAATTTTAAACGCATAAAAAGCGGGTTAAAGGTGTGAATTTTGACGCAGGGAATTTTTCCCTGATAGAGCATAAAGTGATGTTGTTCATAACTCATATTTGACAAAATTGCGAGATAATGCATTCTGGTTTCAAGCCCACGATATGAATGAATTTAAATACTATATTGTATGTTTAATCCTCAATAAATTGCTAAAGAGATTACCAAATTTTGTTGAAAGATATTATTTCCTAGCGGCGTTAATAATTGTTGAACATTGACAACAAAATATCTTTATCACCAATATGGCGTTACATAAATAAGCCATGTACATTTGTGTAACTTCGACAAATGACATCTGATTAAAGCAAAATTTTATGCCAACAATGCATCATCCAGTGGTAATCAAAGTTTTAAATTTCAGATATATCTGCGAATGCAAACAATAGTTACAGCGGCTTTTGTGAGGTCACGAAAAACGTGAACTTTCCAATATTACGCAACTGTTTGTTCAAGCATTACAGTGTCCATGGCTTTCTGGGAAATTCCGCGATAAACTTTTTTGCACCGTACTCTTTTTCTTGTCTTAACAGTTTAATTAAAACATGATCATCTGCAGAAAATACATTTTGTTATTGTTTGCATTGATTGCATCAACAAACGTTGCTTCCGATCGAGCGGCTGCAATAGCCTATGTAACGCCATATTGGTAACAGTGATATTTTGTTATCAATATTCAGTTATTAATAACTCAATCGAGAATTAATATTTTTCAGTAATATTTGGTGATGATCACTTCAGCCTATCTGGGGTCATGTGTTCAAAGTGTTACTCAAATTCATTCAGTTATGACATTTCTGTTCTATAATGTCTAGGGGTTTACTTTTTTTCTGGTCGCAGTGTATGTGTTCGTCAATGTGTGTACCGTGTTGTCTGGTGCAGTGCTGATGAGCTGTTGGTGACTGAACTGTTATTCAACGGAGTCTTCAACGATCTGACTCCGGAGCAATGCTGTGCCCTACTCAGCTGCTTCGTCTTCCAGGAGAAGTCTTCCCGGCACCCGATGCTCACGGAACAGCTGTCCGGACCTCTCCGCTTGCTACAGGTTGGCAATGGATCATCGTATCGTGGTTTGCTGTAGTAATGCTAACTGAGGGTGTTGGGTTTAAGATTGAGTCAGGTCACACTATCAAGTGGCTACTACTTACATGGAGTTCTTACAATTTTTGGTTAAGCTCATTTTTGTGTTTTGTGTTTCTGTAAAGGTTAAACTTTCTGTTTATTGTAAAGTTTAAACTTAACTGTTCCGTTATTATGTGTTTGTGTGCATTCCGCCTGAAAAGGCCGTCCCCGAAATGACCTATACTGTGTCGGGTGGGACGTTAAACCCTACTCACTCACTCACTCACTACTTACATGGGTGATTCTGTGGACAGGTAATCCTAGGTATATCTAGGTATATAACGAACACAAAGGTCAACTCAGTCTTTCATCCCTCTGGGGCAGGTAAACCCAGTACCAGTTTGTCTAGCCGGGATTGAGGCAGGGCGTGTAAGCAAATTGAGGACCGGGTTGTCTAGCTGTTGTTGAGGAGCCTGGGCTTGTTCACCTGTTTTGGATGGCAGGTGACACTATGTAATCCCATATGACAGGTGATGTTTCTATGTGGACCTTGCCTTAGTTTGACCTTCCTGGCGGGCAGACTGTTATCTGCCCAGTGCTGAGGTCGACTCAGTTCAGCCCAATGCGCATACCCGAATGTAGCCGTAATGTAACCACAGGGTTAAAGTAAATGGCTGTGAAACCATGTATGTCTGTGAAGCCGATATTGACACTTAAGCTAAAAATTAACATTAACACTGGTAACATGCAGTGTATTTGCTCAGGAAGCTGGACTCCACTTTGTTCTTCTACAGATTTTCGAAATCGTTTGAGTCCTTTGGCCAAGTCTACCATTTTCTGAGGGTGTTTTGCAGGGTTGACCTTTTGGTGTCTGTAGGAAACGGCGCGGCGGATAGCGAAGGTGAGCGTCGAGGCGAAGCTGGAAGGTTTTGTGGAGGACGACTACCTGGCGTCGTTCAAACCTCACCTGATGGACGTTGTTCATTCCTGGTGCAAGGGATCAAACTTCGCTCAGATCTCACAGATGACCGACGTCTTCGAAGGTACGTACAATATATTCGGGGTTGCCTCTTGTTGTCTGGAAAATCCCGTGGAAATGTTGTACTGTTTGTCAGCTGTCGGGGCTGAGTCAGGAAATACACCACATCGCAAAGAAAACAAAGCTTTGCATTATTTGTCATATTTTTGCCAAAATGTGGCCAATTTTCACAGTTCTTTCACTGAAAGATTCAAAGAAAATTTGCTACAACAGTGACTTTTCACCACATCCAAAAGATGTCGCTACGCACTGTTTTAAAATATAATTTTTGAAAGATTGCAACAACCGACACGCAGCAATGTGTTTCGTAAACAAAGCAGCCATTTCACCTTGAGTTTATTCAAAGATGCTCTGGACACTTGCTGCTGATACTTACAGGAAGTATAATCTGATGCAGTAGTAGTAGTAGTAATCGTAGTAGTGACATAAATTATAAGTTGGTGGCGTAGCATAGTGGTTAGAACGTCGGTCCTAGCCGGCGAACTTTCCCTCTCCTGCGCTAGACTGATGGATGGCTGTTTGACTACTTTGTGGGTAAAGCGTCCGCTATCAGTCAACAACAAGGCCAACTCAGCCTGCCATCCCTCCGGGGTCGGTTAAATGAGTAATAACCCATTATATGGGTTACGGAAGGTGGGGACCTTTGTACAGCTGACTGGGGCTGCCTGGCCTGGCCACTGCGCTGCTTGTGTCTGCAGGCTGCACGCAGTGACTGGGCGGCCGGCGGCTCTGGTTAGTGATGAAAAGCGCATTAGAGGTGTGTATACACGACGATGCGCTATACAAATTGACAACCTTTACCTTTATAAGACTTTTTGTTGTAACATGATGTCAATCCAATGTAATAGTACCATAGTTGTGGCATCGATAGCAGTAGCAGTGACGATGGTGGCTGGTGATGTAAGCCATTTCATTGTAATGTGATGCTGTCCATTTTAGGCAGTATAGTTTGATGTAGTAGTACCATTAGTAGTAGTATTGTACCGGGTGGTCCATAAAAAACTTGGCATTTTACTTTAGTCCATGTCCTCGCCAATTATTGATGAATTTTCAAAATTTGGTCACTGGCGCATTCTGCGGACAATTTGCAATAGCGAGATTATTATATGCCCCACCACACCATAAATGCATCTCCTTGTGAAATATAACTGAAATGTGAATCTATAACGATAATAACAAACAAACATTTTGGTAAATGAAAAAAAAACACTTCAGACCAACATTGTGGTGAATGGTCTATATGACACTAGACTGTGTGGGTCTAACAGTCTAGTGTCATACGGATATTCACCACAGTGTTGGTCTGAAGTGTTTTTTCATTTATCTTAATGTTTGTTACTATCATTAGTTTTTTCTTACATTTATATTTCACAAGTTAGTGTAGAGATGCACTTATGGTGTGGTGGGACATATAGTAATCACAGTGTTGCGAATTGTCTGCAGAGTGCGCTAGTGAAAAATTTTTCGAAAATCGGTCAATTGTTTGTGAAGATATGGACAACAGTAAAGTTTACCACGTTTTTTATGGACCACAGTGTAGTTGTAATATTAGTAGTGATCGTAGTTTAGTAGTAGTCTCTCACTTAAGACGTTTCGTCGTAACACGATGTGACGACGTATTGCAGGCAGTATAATTCGCTGCATGCGGAGACTGGAGGAGACGATGAGGGAAATGTGCCAGGCCGCTAAAACCATCGGAAACACCCAACTGGAAAACAAATTCTCCGAAGGTCAGTGCAACTTTTTCGAATCCTAGTAATTTTTTTTGGTTTTCATTTTTCGTGCTTCAAGTTATTGGAGTTGGTTAAGTCATGGGAAAGACTTTTAGTCTGTAAGAAACTGGTTTTCCTCTGTGCACCTGGTCTGATTGGTGTGAACTCACAAAAATCATAAGTCAGAAGTAGTATCAGCAATCGGTGTTGCAGCTCATTCTTAAAAATGTTATGTTTCTCATGAGGCACCTTGTTTGCTCGAGGAAAATATCGATCGACTGCGGTTTTTAAAAACTTTTGAACACAATGTTGTGCTAAAACGGAGAAGTTTCTAGTCTTTCATTTTGGTATCTGTTAATGGCTAGTTATCAGTAACATTCTATCTAGTGTTTTACTAACTTTGTGCTGTATTGCATATTTTTTATTGGCAATTGTTGTCATCCATCATTTAAGCTTCAATAGTTAACTATTTCATTACTTAAATACTAGCTAAATCTTAATTAATGATATAGTTAAGTTATCTTTTTACTCGTTTTGTTCTGCTGTCATATTACATGTATTGTGAATAAGACTTTCTAGATTTTCAGTACTGTGATGAAGGTTCATTCATTTTAGTTACCAGTAGCCATTCAAGTACTAACTTGGTTTGGCATAGAACTATTCCAATTACATGCCCGTCAAACTTGCCAAACTGCCGCAATGAGTTAATTATCTCTGCCAAGGTGAACGTAGTGAACATTGGAGGAGATTAAGAGATTGGTCGTTCTGTCCATGTTTCCGTCGTTCTGTGTACATGATGACTTATAATAGCAATGACGTCATTGCACCAAGAGCACAAGCAGCAACACCGGCTGTTACTTTTCCCTCCCTTTCCCCTGCAGTGAAGCGGCTCTTCTTTCTCCCTCCCCTTTCCGTAGATTGTAGTTGTAGGTGTAGTAGTATTAGTAGTAGTAATGTTTAAATCACCTCACTTGGCGGAGGTATGCACTCTCGAGAGAGCCTTCTAGTTGAGTATTTAATTTTTTTCATATTTAGGAGTTTATTTCGTCATGCTTTGTGCTGTTTTAGGTATACGGCTAATGAAGCGAGACATTGTATTTGCAGCCAGTCTTTATCTATGACCGACTGATTGTTGACGCATTTTTATCTTCTTGAACTGTGTCTTTTACGACCAATGCGCCATTGTGCTTCTTTTATTGAGTACGCGGGAGTTACGACCGCGGTGCTCGACATGTAACGAACTTTGCCTCGGATTTTGTCAGTTTCTTGCCAACGTTGTGCACTATTTGGAGCGGCGTCGTTCGGAGAAGGCAACTGCCCCCACTTGGAATTTTTGTCTGTTGTACAATGTTTGCTTGTCTGACAAATTTTGGGGCTAAAAATCTCCCATTTGGGAGAATGTAGTGTCAAAATTGAAAGTTTGTGTACCCGTTATCTTCTCCGTCAGAAATTGCAATTATCTTTTTATCAATTATTATCAATTTTTATCAATTATCAACTAAAAACAAATTGTTAATTTTTGTCTCATTTGCAACCTTTTAACCCACCACTTTCCGGGCTATGTTGACTTGCTTACTTAGCTAGAAGCTGGCGAAGGGCACAAGTCTTTGCTGTGAAGTCTGTTGCATTATACTGCTGCCATCTGGCGAGTTGTATGAAAGTATTCCACTGATAATGCATTACAGGGGTGAAAATTGGAGCTGAGTAGGGTGATCGGATTTTGACTGCTAAATCCTAATGAACGCTCCTCGTAATTTTTTATTCCCGTACGACTGTAAATTTCATCAAAATCTGTGTGTACATCAGAATTCTTGAAAAGTTATGAACAGACAGACAGATGCAGGTGAAAACATAATTTTAATTCCTTTGGCGGAGATAAAAATAGACCGGTTTTGTTGTTGAGTATAATTTTGTGCAAGTTGTTTCGATGTTGCGAAAATGACGGCAGATAAGTTTTCGAGTCTTTGGTGAAAGAGTGAAAGACTGGCACTGTATGGTCATGGTGAAATACAGTAGGCAAAAATGAAGATGTCCGTGTAACGTGTATTACAAATTTTACGGTCCTGGAAGTTTCAGTGGCGTCATGGCCAGAATGGGCATATGGCGGGGCCCCCTAAATTAACGCTGTCGGAAAATTTTCCTCCAAAATTGCGAAATTTGGAGCTGAAAATTCTAATTTTGGGAAAAGCTAGCGGCACAATTGAAATTTTGAGCACCTTGTCAGAAATTTGCTTCTGTTCATCGGAAATTTGCAGTGTTTGTTGGAAAATGCAGTTTTTTGCTTCGTCTACTTTTTAACCCAAGATGCCGCTGGCAAGTCCCCAGAGTTCTGGATAGCCTTTGAAAGCACGTTACACTTTGTTAGTTATAGGGTGTTTACACGATCCAGCAAACATCCAGCAGCTGTCTCTTCCATTATAACATATAGCAGCAAACGTTCAGCAAACGTCTAGCAGCACGCGTATTCTGAATACATTTGCTGGATCGTGTAAACACTCCATTAGATTACTGTGACTAAGTGTGTATGCTAGATTGTCAACAGAACACGGCAAATAGAGTAATACGTAGACTATTCATTACGTGAACAGCATACAGTTCAGTCACTTGAAGAACACTGTCCTTCTGTTGTTCTTCGTTCAATCAATCAATCAGTTATCCATTTCATCAGTAGGCCCCTATAAGAATACAGCTGCAGCAGTGAAAGCTTGTGTAGGCCTATAGCAATAAAATACGCAGTAAGGTGTACAATGGCAGCATTAAAAACTTGAGCAAAATTAGCATATGAACTGGAACATAGTATACCGGTATTAAATCTACATTTTACCGGAGTGTGTTTAACATACTAACACTGCGACACTGAAAAATGTTGCTCACGCATGGAATGTATTAGAAGAGATTTATAGTTACTATACATCGGATCATCAGTAAAAATGTACAATTCATTCTGCATATCGTGTACAAAAAATAGACATCCGTTTATTTGTGTACTAAAATATAACAGCCATCGAGCATAAAAATAGTATAACAATTAGGTGGATGGACATTGGATAGACTTTCTGGAAGAGTTTTGAGTCGGAGCTGTGACACTGCAACTGGAACTCATATCGCATCACAGGTAGACTGTATAATAGTCGTGTAAGCTTAAGTGTGATGCGGAAAATACGACAGATCAAAGCCTAAACGTGTTTATAATGCCATCCGGATTTGTGTTGATACTAAAAAAAATAAAGGAATCAGGCTCTCGTTTTGGATTCTCCTACATTTTAAGCCACACACGCTGCGTACACACGAACACGATCGGCAGTTTGTTAGTCAGCGAAGTCACAGTGCAACAGAAATATACACTGTGTCTCAAAAAAAAGCATGTGACTACATTTTTTGCAATAACTTGAACAATGAATGTCCGATTATAATAATTTTTGGCACACTTATTAATGAGACTATATGT
>Ga0056128_1001549_pt1 | contig 25925 bp, 18 predicted proteins | sample WorMetLIZISLAND2_FD_71113 | JGI IMG/M metagenome (GOLD analysis project Ga0056128, IMG submission 71113) | Marine gutless worms symbiont microbial communities from Max Planck institute for Marine Microbiology, Germany - Olavius geniculatus... ... | reverse complement strand
TGCATAGTGTGTTCAAGGGGGCATAGATGCCACTGCTCAGATGTGTAGCCTAATTCTAAGAGCATGAAAATGGGGGATGCCCAATGGCTCCTATTAATGGTATAAGGCAATGTCGTACTTAAATGTTTATATTTTTTTGCACTTTGCTTCCAAACTGTGTTATGTGCAACAATACAATAATATTATAAATTCTATATACAGTTTAATATTTTTTGCATGGCGAATTTTGTGTTGCCTGGTGCCATGGAATGTGTTTAATTTGTCCGTTGCCGTGACTTGTGCATACTTGCAAATTCCCATAAATTAAATACTGTGAGTGGTTTTATACATTATAATTTACAGTTGTACTGTTATTTGTTTTTTTGTTTGTCATACGCAAGCATGGGCGAGGTCTAGAGATAGTCAAACGTTTTGGGCTAAAAGATGAATGGACTGGATTGAAGTGTATAGGTTAAATTATACCAAAACTAGTATTGAAAAGTGATATTCTATATAATGATAATAGCAATATTACAATTCAAAAAGTGATTATTTACCTTTATTCTCCTAGTTTTCACTGTTATTAGTTGGCTTTTTGGCTGACCAGTGACCATTAAGCTTTGCTACAGGGTCTCTGTCTGCTGTCTGTCATCTGTAACAGATGTATTGTGGCTAAATGGTAAGTCCTATACCGGAACACTTTTTGCACAAATAATTAGGCCTGTGTCATAAATCTAGGCATGCAGAATTTCTGTGATGCAGTGCAATGGGAACATTTTCAAATTTTGGGTTGAACACAGGGGGTTAAGAAAAATGCGCTTTTTCAACCGATAATTGGTCATATTTTGGGAACAGTGTGAGAGGGCCATGGTTGCTATTAATCACTAATAGGAAGTTGCATAAGCCCTTTCACATCAAAAAAATCATTGACGTTGGAATGACCTTGAAGGGCCATTATGCATTCTGCTAGGTTAATTATTCGGTATTGTGGCTTAATGGTAGTTTGAGTTGTAGGGGTCAGCGATGGTAGTGTTGGAAAGGGCAATGACGATCGAGTTCCTATAAGCATGTTTCCGTGTGCAGTGGTTTGGCCACAATTTTTAATGCAAAGTTTTAAGCTTAGAAACTGACAAATATGGCCAAGGTTACTAGTTAGCCCTAATTGGCGGTCGCTTAAACCCTTCCAGACGAGACGAAAATCGACACTTGGACGACTGAATTAGAGTCATTACGCACTAGGCCTATTGTGGGTAATTCACATTATTATTATTAAATGGTACGTCGAGGGGGTCGGCGATGGCATCGTAATATAGGGCAACGACGTGTTCCTATATATAGGCTAGGCTGTCAATAGTAATCATGTCCATCTGCAGCGGTTTGGCCGCAATTTTAAATGCAAAGTTGTTGGATGCAGCCATCACCATGTGCGTCAAATTATCGTATCGTATCCTGGCGTTAATTGTAGCGTTCTATATAGTAGCGTCACCATAGCGTGTACTGTATATCACTGTCAAGGGCGTTCTATTAATAGGTTAGAAGGTCATTGAGCACTGTAGTCACTGAGAAATAGCTTTCTTTCCGCGGCCGGAAGTCGGACGTGGCCTTCGGATACGTAGACAGTTACAGCGAGGTTTTTTGTTTTCTATTTTGCTGTCGGTGGCGATTAATCTGCCACTTGTTAGAAGACCAACAGAAGAACTTGGGTGTACCCATCTGCTGCAAAATGCAAATGCAAAAACCGAAGACGGAAGGGGAAATCCACTCGCGGTGTGTCAAACGCCGCTACACAACCTTGGAAGAAAGCACAAAAATAAAGACGATTGTGAATAAGACTAAGTACGGATGAGAAGACAATCTCCACTCAAGAAGAGTGTCCGGCAACGGATCCGCCCAAATTCAAGTTCAAGTTGTTTATTGAAATGTGGTCACGTGATCGTTGTCATATGCTTGTAAACAAAAACAAGGGGTGGATATTATTGCGCAGAGATGGAAGCATTTTACGTTATTTTGCTTCTGATTGGCACAACGTGCGCCGTGCCAGGCGGCTGGACTGATCTAGATGTCGACGACAAAGGTGTACAAGATGCAGCCACTTTCGGCGCCGCAGAGATTAACAGTCGCAGTAATTCGTTGTTCAAGACCAGACTGTTGACAGTCTTGAAAGCCCAAAGTCAGGTGATTCGATGGACAAGTTTTCTGACGTATCACTGGTAGCTTTAACCTAGACAAAAAATATCGTGCTGATCGTATGCTGAAGTATAGACAAGAGGGCTCAGCATAGGTGCTAGGCTTGTTACGCTCTAACCCTAACCCAAATCCCCAAAACTCAAATGTCTGATGTCCTGTAATCTGGGTTCTTAATTTTTGTCAGCTAATTGTAGCTTACCGTGTCTCTGACCAAGTCCTTAACTGTTGAAATAGCTTTGTGGTTGTCCGAAATTTAAAGAGGAGCTGGGTACATTATGTTCATAGCATAGTCTGAAATGGAGATTGTGGTAGCATAATTGCATAATGTTATTTGCCCGTCGGATTCTTCAGTAGTTTGGTAGTGGAATTAGTTTTGTGCAGTGCAGCAATCAGCCTTGGTCCTAAGTGAATCACATTGATTACGAATGAAGCGAGCAAACTTTCAACATTATTTATCAATCTAAAATTTGCATTAAGAGGAAACAAGTGAATCGTACATAATGTGCATTTTATGCTCTTTTTCATCAGTTTTTTGTTGTCAGTTAACTGGAGTACTTTAAAATGTCAGTTGACTTTATACAAGAAATCTGAGCTAATGCTCATGAGACGACCAAGAGCCTATAGCAGTTCCTGTTCACAAGTAATATTGGTCTCTCTCCATGTACTTTGTCGCAATTCACTCTTCTGCAGCTAAAAGTTGCAAAAAAATCACCAAAACCCTTATTTTGGGGTTTCAAGGTCATCGATGTTGACATTTTCAAGAAGCTCACCACCAGTGCTTGTTATGATAAGCAGCATGTCTGTGCCTATCTGCAACCATTTTTATGTTAGACGAGCCAATAATGGTAGAATAACGTCTTTTTGGGAGGGATGCCCCTCTTTTGCCCCCTCATTCGTTCGGACCCCTTTCACCCAGTGGCATAAAATTTTGTCAGGCAATACTAGAGACACTGTGCTATCATATGGTGAAAACCAGAAGTTTCTGTCTCACCTGGGCTTGGAATGGTACCGAGACATTATGCCAGGACAGAGACAGACAGACGGACAGACGGACGGACAGAATTATCATAACTAATACGCACTATAGTTAGCTAAAATTGTTACAGATAGCATTACCTGCAAGCGTCATCCATGAGATGCTGTGCCATCGACAATCATTTCTAGTGGCTGTGAGCCAGTGGCTGGAGCCTGTAATGGTCCCATGTAAGCTGTGTTTGCATGCAGTAACTCAAATACATGTTTTTTTTAATTTTGAATTTGGAGACTTTATTATTTTTGTGGTCAAAATATTCAGCGTGAACTAAAATGCTTAATTTTAGAGACACTGGTCACTAACTTGGCCAATTGGTTTCATGTTGGTGTACTTAGAATGTAGTGTGTTTATGGTTATTGGTTTTGATGCCATGTAATCACATTGCTGTTGCATTGTCTAGGTCGTGGCTGGAGTGAAGTATCACCTGGAAGTGAGGCTTGGAGAACTGGGCTGCAGACGTGATGATGACAGAGATCCATCTGCGTGTGAAGTCAATCGAGTCAGTACAAAATTTACATATAACATCCAACTTCATTACTGCTCTGTATAAGTAGGGAGTTTACATCTCTCCGTATTACAAAGTTTGCAGAATAGTATTTTGAAATGATGTAATTCATTGTTGACTGTCGACTGCATCGCTTTTTGTTTGATATGAGCAACAAGGAAACTATCTGTGATGACATTGCTTAGTAGATAGGAATGCAGTATGGTAAAGTGAAATGGAACAGTGCATGTGTCATAACCACATTTTCTACAAACCAGGAAAATTCCGATCATAATGATATGCCAAAAATACTCGGTTAAATTATATCAAGTTGTTTATGATATGATTGATGATTGCTGTGGTGTGATGTTATTTTGACTCTTTGCATTCTACATTCCTAGTGTATCAGTGTGTGTGTGTGTGCATTAACCAACCGATGATCGACCTCACATCGTGGAAAGTTTTATATAGCCATATCTTGCAGTGAGTCATCTGATGTGCTTCATGTTTTTAGGGTTTCCATGGTTGGTTTGTTAGAATGGTGGGAATTCCAGTTGGATCAGATCAGGCTTGATCTGATCAAGCTTTGGAAGTATAGGGGAGAAAATAATGCATGAGGAGTACATGAGATTGGTGACAAGTCTAAATCATTTGTTATAATTGTATGCTAAGCCTGATGTATTGATCAACAGGAACAGGAGTGCACAATGGTAGTGTGGTCGCAGCCATGGCTGTCGTCTTCCAAGTTGATTGATTTTCACTGCGATGCGATAACTGACAACACTGTGAACCATGTGAATCATCTCCGTAGGACGCCTGAGATGAGTGTCGGTGGACACAGGCCGGTTGATCTGTCCGGAGATCAAGTGAAACAAGCCACAGATTTTGTGATGAGGTACCTCAACTCCGAGTCGGATGATCTGTATTCCCTGGAGCTGTTCCAGGTTGTCAATGGAACTCAGCAGGTGGGAATGATTCGCATTTTCGTCTACTTGGAATCATCTTCCAAACTGTCATAAACGCAACATGTCGTCATTCAGATGGCAGCTCGTACTTTTTAAGTTCTTGTTTTCCTAGCACAAACAATGCACTCAATGTTATTTACAGTTAATGCACCATGGAAATGACCTAATTACTTGCTTACTGCTTTAAGTGCATTAGAGATTTATTTGAGTATGCGCTATATGAATTTATGCTTTACTTACATACCTACTTACTTACTTACTCTAGCTAAATAAAGAGTATTCTGTTGACAATAGAACTGCCATACTTCTGTAGCGGCCATACTGATGAACATTTGTAACTGGTTTTATCAACATACACCATGGTCCATAAAAAATGTGCCACTTTTATTGTTTGAATAGCTTTGTGAAACATTAGCCGATTTTAATAATTTTTGGCACGCGACATCAGGAGGAAACTCCACACAAATGACTCTAGTTTTGGCCACCTCACCATAATACTGTTACTACAATACCTTGTGAAATGCGGGTTATTGAACCTGCTGTTGGCAAGTGGTGTCAACGTTTGCAGCTTGCCTTTGTGCTGGAGGAGGACATTTTGAGCACATGCTGTAATAAAGATAATGTGATGTGACACATAGACTTTTTAAGATGCAATAGTTGCCAATCCTGTTTGTCGCTATTTAGTTAATCATTTCTGAGTTGACGCGTGGGCTATCCAGTATGAATTCATTGTTGTAAATGGCCAAACTACGACTTTAGCATTTCACAAGGTAGGCCTAGTATAGCAACAATATTAAAGTGAAGTGGCCAAAACTAAAGTTATTTGCAGCAAGTTTTTTTTGATGTTGCACGCCAGAAATTATTAAAATCAGCCAGTGTTTTACAGAGTTATTCAAAAAATAAAAGTGGCACGTTTTTTATGGACCACGGTGTATAAATCTCAGCCTGTAGCTCTGCTCAGTGGCAGTAACAGGTCTATTCAGTGCAGTTGCTGTTTGAACCAGTATTAAGTCTGCATTATGTCAGCATTTGCTAGTAATGTCATGTGGCAATAATCATGGCTCTTGTGAGTCCGTGAAAGTCCTTGAAAGTCCTCGAATTTTATTTCCAGATTTTCAAGGCCTGGAAAGTCCTTAAAAACAGACGTGGTCCTTGAAAGTGCTTGAATTTGATTTTTTAAAACGTCGCGACCGAACCAGTGATTTTCAGAATCACTGTTGCCTGAGTCTGAGTGGTGAATAGACTTCATCATTACTGTTACTTTCTGATATTTTTTATCAACAGATTCTGGCCAGTTTTTGATTAATGCTTGAAGATGTTAAGTTGTCGAGTGTAAACTGAATTTGCTTGTATATGGTTACGGGGCTGTGCTACTGCACGCCTGTGATAAAAGTGCCAGTTTGATTTAATTTAGTTCTTCTTATAATCCTTTGTATGGTCCTTGAAAGTCCTTGAAAAGTCCTTGAGTTCGATTTTGACAAATGGGCAAGAACCATGAATAATGCTAATAATAATAATAATAATAGAATAATACTGTTTGTATTCATATGTAGGTGGTGGCAGGATCACTGATCCATTTGAAGCTAGAAGTCGTTGTTTCTTCCTGCGAGAAGTCGGCAAACGATGTGATGGGAAAAGCGTCAGAGTGCGCAAATAGTAGAACCCTTCAAAAAAATGTACGCTTGATTTGCTTTTGTTTTCTGGTTCTATAACATTCGTTTAATGTTATTTATTGTCATTTGTCATGAAAATGAAAGTTACAGAAAGGATGTTTAATAAAAGAAGTTGCAGACATATGTATGCTTAGTTTTACAGACATTCTGTCAACAGCCATTTTAGATAAACTTTGTGTTTGTTGGTTGCCACCTGGATTTTCAACTTTCACCTTTCACCTATGTTTTATCATTACCGTCCCTAGAATGCAGGCCTAAACTATTCCGATCTTGCTTAACCCAGTCTCACCAATCAGTTGCGGACATGTTGTGGTGTTTGAACATGCAGCTGGTTGAATGTGACGTGCAAGTTTTGGATCAACCGTGGCAGACCCCACGGCATGTGCTGCATCAGCACCGTTGTCGACCAACCGGCCGAGCGCCAAGTGTGCTGTCCACTGCTGGCAAAAAGGTATCTGAGGCTGAACTGGTTATAGGCTGAAGTCTGTGTTATGATGTCTTTTTATACGGAGACAGTTTACTTGTGGCGAATGGGCACTATTAGAGCAGCTCGAGGGTTAGGATTAGGATTACAGTTAGTGCTAGAGTTAGGAATAAGGATGAATTGTATCTTTGGCCTTGGCGGACCTTGGCTATGGCAACCCTTGGTTGTGATGATCCCTGGGGTATGGCGGACTAAGTTACAGGCAATTTCGGACTAGTGCCCTTTTTGACTTGGACCAGTCACATTTTATGTTTATGTTACTATACACATTTTATGTTTTTTCTTGCTCAGTGTTTTCTGCTCATATCTAGTGATTGGTGTTACGTAATGAAATTAATGCACTGATGGTTAACTTTGTGAATTAATTAGAACTGTCAGGCTTAGATGTGTATGTACACTGTGTCTGGAAAAAATTAACCCCGTAGACATTGTGCAATAGAAATGCAAAATTTGAACAAATCTGAGTAAAAATTTTGTATGTTTTATCCCCAATAAATTGCTGAAGCCATCACCAAATTTCGTTGAGTAATGTTATTTCTTAGTGGAGTTATTGTTGAATGTTGATAACAAAATATCTCTGTTACTTGTATGGCACTACGTACATAAATGCCTCAATAATATTTTTCAACGAAATTTAGTGATTGTTCTAGCAATTTGTTGAAAATAAAGTGGATGAAATTTCATTTAGATTTGTTCATATTTTACATTTCTATTGTATGATGTCTAGGGGCTTACTTTTTTCAGATGGTGTAAATATCTACACTGTGTCTGGAAAAAAGTAACCCTCTAGACATCATACAATAGAAATGTAAAGTATGAACAAATCTGAATGAAATTTCATACACTTTATTTCTAATAAATTGCTAAAGCTATCACCAAATTTTGTTGAAAAATATTATTACAATTATTATAATGCAGATTTTGCTGTTGATGTTTCATGCAGCTGATGGGCGGTGATAATGATGTCGACATGCAACAAGAGTTTGAAAATTTCAAACAAAAATACGAGAAAGTTTATAGCTCCACTGAAGGTATTGGGATCCGTTTTGTAGTTATTTTGACATAAGTAAACTTGATACACATTTAAGCTCTTTGTGCAGTATTGTATGTGCTTGATTGATGAAATAAAATTAAAATTAACATTCCAGGTCAATCGTCGTGTTCTTATTCATTTTATTTGTTCTTGTGTGCTCCTTACAGAAGAACAGCAACGTTACGAGATATTTAAGAACAACATGAAGATTGCCAGCCATATCCAACTCTATGATCTTGGCACAGCAACATATGGTGCTTCCCCATTTGCCGATTTGACAGGTTTGCGTTTTGAGATGTGTGAAGAGTGTACTGCTCAGTTTTCAGTTTCAGGTTTTTGTTGTTTACTTTGTTGCTATTCTGCACGATAGCAGTGAAGTGATTAGATCGTTAATCGGTCCACACTGTTGTCATGGACTACAGTCGACAGAAGATTTTTTTTCTGTCGTGTGCATACTGTGAAACAGAACATGTTTGGTGAATGTTGGAAATGGCATGTACGGTAAAAGATGGTGATTTAGTGATTTGCAGCATTACCCATTTCAGGAACCGGGTACCCGGTTGTGATTACCCGGATACCCGGACCCGGTTTCAACTTTAAAGCAAGGAAGGAAAACCGACAATGAAGTGACATGTTCACATCTAATCACACAATTTTTTTCAGTAAGTTAGGTTTTTATATGTCATTGTTGATGCCTTATTTGCCATCGTGAACCTCGGCAGCACGATGAACCACGTCCCTCCAATGTCTCCGATCCCGGACCACCTGCAGGTTTTTTTAATATAAAACTATGGGTTGACAATATCATATGTTTACAAGTCCGTCAGTGGAAATGGCTGAAGTTGAATCTTTTCGCAGTACAGAAGTTCGTCACAGCGACAGCAAGACGAACGAATTTCATTAGTTTTCTCGGCAATCAGTGCAAAAAACTGATAAGAATTACCTGGATTTCGAACCCCGGGTGATGAATTTTGGAACCGTGTCTCGGTACCCGGCTTCTGCTACAAATGACTACAGTGATTACACTGCCAGGAGTTTATTGTTGGATTTCTCCATCTCTTTGCATCATCTGATAAGCTGGTGTGGTTAATAAGTGTCAAAGTATTTACACCGATGACTACATTTTCCTTCTTGTCCTGATGTCTGACCAGTCTGAGACTATTTTGTCACATAGTTGGGCAGGAGTAGGTTGTCCAGCCTGTTGCTAGTAGTTTAATTTTACTAGTAAATTTTCTGGAATCCTTACTGATGTGTGTGACTGTCTCAGAAATTCTGAAATGTACACAGCTGGTTTCATTCGGGTACACATTTAGGGGGACCTTGTTAGAATGTGAAAACAATTTAGTGAAAGGTGAAAAACTAGTCATAAGGGGAAGGCAGTTTGCTAGGCCTAATGTGAAAGATATTTCAGCTGTATGTATGCCTGGTACCCTCTGCATTTCACGACTTAACTTTTTGGCACGTACTGTTTGACGCTTCACGAAAGTGTTTCTAGAAATAATGTTTGTTATTTTTGCCACGTTCAGTCTCTCTTTGACAGTAATGATAAGAATAATGATATAAATATTTAGAGCTGTCAAATTAGTGCTTTAACTTAACGCATTAAAGAATTAACACGTGTTAAAGAAATTAACGCACGTACGTGAATTTGTTTAAGTCATAGAAGCAGGAGTTCAGATATGCCATTAAATTATGTTTATTCGATGATCGAATAGTATTCAAGTAATTAAAAATTGTTTTTTGCCATTCTGTCATTACTGTGCATTTTTGCGACACAGGCATGACTGCATGGGCTTCATTCCACTCGCCTTATCAGTGTAGTTCACCTACAATATTAGCAGTATTAATGATGCATTATTAACGCAGTAATGCATGTGTGTAAAAATTAATGCAATGCATTATTGCGATTAAAAAAACACTCGACAGCTTTTTAAATATTATGTTGGCTTGGCTTGGTACTATAGCGGAGGAGTTTAGCAAGACGCACCTGACCCCTGCCTGGGATCTTTCGTATGATGAACGTTTGAAGCCGGCAAAGATTCCGACCGACACACCACCTGACAGCTACGACTGGCGAGATCATGATGCTGTCACACCCGTCAAAAACCAGGTACAAACGTCGGATGATGAATATGAATCTACCGTTATTTGGATCTACTTTATTCACCAAACGTGTGTAACCACACTGTGTCACAAAAAACGTCCCGTTTTGCATCTGTTAATATCTTTGCCAAATGTTAAACGATTTTAGAAATTTTTCACTGGCACACTCTCTGGACAGTTGGCAATAAACTGATTATTGAACATCCCACCACACCGTAAATAGGTTGCTACACTACTTGAGAAATATAAATGCAAGAAAAACCAATAATAATAGGCAGCAGGTATGCTGGAAGATGAAAGACCCTTTAGACCAAAATCATGATGAATGGTCTGTGTGATGCTACGCTGTATCAGACCCATCTTTGTGGATATCTGGTATGTTGAGTGATGTGTTTGTTTCTGGCCTTTGTGGTTTAGTAGGCATACCAGTTTATTCACAGTGGTCGCGTTCCTTTCAGTGCGTGCATGGTTCTGCCTGCCACTTTCATGCCTCTTGTCGATGCTTTCTGTTTTCCAAATCTTTTTAGTAACGTGCCCAGTTTTTCTCTTTTGCTGTTTATCTTCCAAAATTCCACTAGAATTCTCTGCGAGCTGCATTTTTTGAACTGGTACAAGTTCTTAATCAGAGCCTATCTTCATTACGAAATGGCATATTACGTTACTGGGGTATTGCCACCACATTAAAAATTATTATTTGTAATAATATCATCTGATATTGTTTTAAAAGCAAAAAAAGCCAACAACTAAACATCATTTATTTTTAGTATTAATATTAGTAGAAAATTATTCTCAGAAGATAACTACTTGCATATTTATTACCATGATTTTAGTGATTTTTGACAATTTACATTTCAGATGGTAGTGTAGCAATGCAGTTAAGGTATGGTGGGATGTTTAGTAACCTCACTATTGCTAGCTGTCTATAGAGTGTGCCAATGAAAGAATTTTGAAAATTGGTTGATATTTGGTAGGATATGGATAATCACAAAGTTGGTCATTTTTTGGGATGCCGTGTAGTTGAATTAAAGCATACTGCAGTAGAGAAAAGATAGCACATGGCATAGCAACAAGGACAAAATTTAAGTAAACACTAATTTATGCAAATTTACAATGTAATTTGCACGACACTTTATCAGACGCAGGATATTATGATATTATGGACGCTACTGTCGTTAATTACCTCCACCAAGGAGGTTATGTTTTTGCTAGACTTTGTTTGTTTGTCTGTTTGTCTGTTTGTTTGTCTGTGTGTTAGCAAGATAACTCGAAAAGTTATGGACGGATCTTTCTGAAATTTTGAGGGTTTGTCGGGTATGTTTATTGCCAACTGCCCAGAGAGTGTGCCAGTGAAAAATTTTTTAAATCGTTCAACGTTACCATTGCGTTAAAGGGGGCATAAGCAAAACCGCTGGCAAAGCGAAGATGGTGACGCCACTTAGCGAATAGCATTGCTTTGGCGGAGGTACCTGTGAGCTGTGATTGCTTTCTAGTTGTATATGTAGTAGTCAGCAATCTACTTTGTGCTCGAGTTAACTCAGCTCCCTGTCCTCAGTGTGATGGGAATTTGGAATTGGAAACTAAGTCTGGGTGTTGATGATGGTTTGCATTGATCTTTTTTTCGTAATATTTGCTGTTTTCTGCATTTTAATTGAAAGCAACAATACCATTAAATTTGACATGTTTAATATGTCAGGGCTATTGTGGCTCTTGCTGGGCGTTTTCGGTGACTGGAAATATCGAAGGGCAGTGGGCGCTGAAGAAGAAGGAATTGCTGTCTCTTTCAGAACAAGGTTATTTTATACTGTGTGCAAGTTCTAATTAAATTACTTCATGCCGCAGATATTCTGTTCAATGTGAATTGTTTTTTTCTTTGTACATTGTATCAGTGGAATTGATCTGATGTTTTTTCATTAATGTATACTTATTACATAGTGCCATAATATGTATAAATTTCGTTTGTGGTAACTTCGGGCAGTGAAATCGCTGCGAAATTAGTTCAGTTGTTGTTGTTTATATTGGTAACCATTGGCAACTGCAGAAGCAGACGATTGGCATGCAGTGTAAAATTGTCAAAAATTTTTGCAACTTCGTAAATCAGCAAGTTACCATGTCGTAAGATTGTCAAAAAACGTGGTATTCGAATTTTGGAAGCTAATTTTACGAGTTCGTAACTCTCTTGCATTTTTTCATAACTCTGTAGTCGCTAAAATTAGCCAGCCAATCATTCGTCGTTACATTGATCTCAACCACAACCTCAACCAATCATGATGCAGTCTCAGCATTGCCGTTACAGAGTAAATGCTACAGTGATGTTCTGGTGAATTTAAATGCAGAGCCCTGCCACAGTTGTCGTAACTAACAAGATTGTTATGTAAGCTGTCAGCTACCAAGTCTTTTGGCATATAGAATCTATAAGTTGATGGGATCTTGGAATATCAGCGAGAGCGATGAAGAATAAGTTCAAGATGACTGAAAACGATGTGCTACATAATAACAACAGATAAACACACAGATTATTATTGAACACAATGGCTGATATAATTTGCCATAATAATGAAACTCATGCTACTGAAGCTTTTTATACATTATTAGATACTTGTTGGGTGGAATGCAGCCAGAATAAGCGGAGCAGAGTAAGTTCCACTTACAGTATTGTCAAAGTCAAGTCAAACGTGGATTTGTGTAGCACACCATCGTTAACACTAACCGCTAATGTGCTTGGCGGTCGATCAAGTGTGAATACTGCATGTTCACAGTGTCCGGTAGAAGCGAAACTGCTACAGATCTGGTGATTACAGTCGTGGTGCAAACTGTTCAAATTATCAGATGGTAGATCCGTTGACTGCCAATGCTGACGTTCGCTGATGACGTGTATTATGGCGAAACGTCAAGTGTCAACGACGGATGAAACATGGCGTCAGCAAACAGCAAACCAAAACAGCCAAATGGACCGCCGGATGTAGCACTACAACACTCGAAATATCATATCACAGAATGCACTCGTGCCGTGGCAAAACACTAAAACATGCAGCACGTCTCGAAACATGCTTCATGCTGTAAGCAGAGCACACCAGTAGGTGAATAAAACCTATAATTTGCATAATATTAATTACAATGTCATCTATATGCTCGCGTTATGATTGGTGTCATTATGTGTGTCACTGTCACAGAACTGGTGGATTGTGACAAGCTTGATTATGGCTGCAATGGCGGCTACCCAACGAATGCCTATCAAGAAATCCTACGTTTAGGTTCGTACGTACAGCATACTGAATGCTGGTGTTTATAACAGTAGCATGTCAAACTGGTGATCCTCAGGTCCCTGGTTCGATTCCAGCCCGGTGCACTGCCAGGTAACGACCTTGGGCAAGTTGTTCACACACACGTGCCTCTATCACCAAGCAGTATAATTTGGTACCGGTCAAAGGGCGGTGACGCTCTCTGGCTGGGAAGGTAACTGTGGGCCTGGTGGAAAGTAATGGCAGCCTATCACCGGGTTTATGACTGCGTCACCTGCGGGCTGACTGCCTAGAGACCGGGATCAGCTGCAGGCTCGGCGCTCGTTCCGAGTATGGGTTGCCTTTACTTTTTTTGAATAAGCCAGATGATTATTTTTAGCATAAATGTCGTCTGCTGATCATAGTGAACAGTTTGAGTCAATTGTGCTCGATTTTGTTATTGCTTACTGATTTCATGCTCAGTTGTATATTTCCTACTTGTTATTTATAAAAAATATGTTTTCCTATTTTTACCATTTATAATTGTTTTCCATACTCTGTGTACAATTTTAATATTGAAAAACTAACGAGTACGTAGAATTCCACGTTTAAATTTTCTGACAACAGTGCATCACAGTTCATGTGCCTCTCCACATTTCATGAATAAAGTCTGTTGCTGTTAGCATGATTTGTCCTATATATTAACGGAAATATATAAAACATTTGAATTTATTGTTAGAAGAATATTTCGAAAATATATGAAAACTGTTGTTGAAGACTGTTAATGTAAAATATTGCATGGAAACTGACTGAACTTATTGCTGTATGGTAATTCTTAAGTTTTACCTTTTACCTAAAGGGGAAAAGGTAAAAGTCGGCTGACTTTTGTGGGCGTGCTTTAGTTGCCCCAGATAATCGACCAATAAAATCAGTGAAGCATGACACATGGCTGATATTTTCGTCTGCTACTTCAACAGTTGTACAACAGCTAAATGCAGATGGCAAAATAATAACTTGCATCACTTATTTCTGCATCTAATGAACAAAAAAACAACAAACACTATAAATAACGATAACAAATATTTATTTTACTTTGTAAACAGGCAACATAAACACAATTTGTTGACCAATCTACAAAAAGTCGGCCGACAAAATCGTTGAAGATAGAACATGTTCTATATTGGCCGACAAAATCTGGACAAAATCGCCCGACTTTGTCAGTCGTCTTGATATTGTGGTGTGTGGCTTATTAGGTGGTTTGGAGACAGAAAGTGAATATCCGTATGAGGGAATGGATGAGAAGTGTAGCTTTGTGAAACAAGAAGCTTGCGTTTACATTAATGGCTCAGTCAACATCTCCAAAAATGAAGACGGTGGGCGCTTGCTTTTTGTTGGACAGTTTTCCACATATTTATTTTTTGCAGTAATGGCATTAATTTCAGCACATATGTGCTGGTGTTTACATACAGGGTGGTCCATAAAAACGTGGCACTTTACTTTTGTGCATATCTTTGCCGATATTTGACAGTCAGAAGTCAGCAGCAGTTGCCAAAACATCAACGAAAATGACTAAATAAAGGTTGTAGTTTTCATGAATTTATATTACTTATAAGTTTCCCAGATTTTTTCATGTGACCAACCGGCTTGGAATCAAATCCATGACCTTTTGACCTTCGAACTTCAAAAGTTGATGATAACCCACAATGTGGCACATTGTTCAGTGTTGCAAAACTGCAAGCATGTATACTATTTTGAATTCTGCAGATATGAAGGCATGGGTGTATAAGAATGGACCAGTATCCATTGGAATCAATGCCTTTGCTATGCAGGTTAGTATTTTGTTTGATGCGTTGCTTAATGACTAAATAAAGCTTTCAAGTGACATATAAATTTATGACCTTGGATGACCTTGAAGGGTCATAAAGCACTATGGAATGGAATGTTTTAATACTGGGCAATGTGCTGTTGCTCCAAAGCATCCATTATGGCTAATTCTGTTCATTGCTGAGATTTTACTACACACCTCTATCCAGTTGTGATAACTTATCATACAAAAAAATTCATTTTGGGCTGTCTGCTAAGCGGCCCTTTTTCGTGAGTTGCCATCCGTCTGTCTGTCTGTCCGTCTGTCACGGATGTATTGTGGCTAAATGGTGCAAGATAGGACCTTGGTTGCTGTTGATCACATACTGGCTTTCAAGTGACATATAAATTTATGACCTTGGATGACCTTGAAGGGTCATAATGCACTATGGAATGGAATGTTTTAAGCTATAAGTGGTCATATCTCGGAAACTGAGATACTATTAATCACTAATAGGAAGTGGCATACACCCTTTTAGATGACACAAAAATCATTAACCTTTGATGGTCTTCAAGGTCAGCGACAACCATTACTGTCAGCCCCACTCTAGCAACAGCTGGGCTTCTTGTGTAGTTCTTTCCGCAGCAGTTTATTCATATCATGCTGACTGTATTTATGTGTATTATTATTTACATTTCAGCAAGGAACATGTGAAAGTTTAATAGATTCCATAAACATGCTGCCCCGGTTACTTCTGTTTTGCTATCCTGTCATCTGGTTTGTTTTGAATTTGTAAAAAAATAATAATTGTTTAATTTGTGAGTGTTGTGCATGTTGTGCAGTTCTACTTGGGAGGCATTTCGCACCCGTGGAAGATATTCTGCGCACAGGATTACCTTGACCATGGTGTCGCTATTGTCGGCTATGGCATCAGTACGTATTGGTATCTGTCTGGCATATTGCATTGCTGCTGTTTGGCGTAGAAATATTGCTAGAGATGTTTCACAAACCGTCGGCAATCTCAACGTTGCTTTTATTAACTTAATCCTTGTGAAATTTATAGTTTTTGCAATGTCGTTTGTAGCCAGATAGCCTCGTTTCCAGACACCTGTTTTATTTGTATACCGGTAGTCAGTTACTGTTAACATTGTTATGGTACTTTGTTGTGCTGTTAGCATCAATGTTCACTCACTGCAGGAATGGATGTGATAACAGTTACTGTAGGACTGTATGGCTTAGATATGTGGCTGTCGCACAAAAGCACGATAACTAAATACCAAAAACAGCATATTTGGCATAATGCAGTAATTATGTTAATAATTAGCTGAATTAGTCATATTAGAACTTTGAACAGAATCAGATTTATGCACTTTGTGATGCAGAGCATACATGTTGTTGTTTATTATTATGTTATTGTTGTAGTTAGTAATGATTTTTTTCCAGTAGCAAATTACAGTAAAACAAGAAGGAATGAAGTTTGGTTGTGCTTGTCCAGAGCATGGCTGGTTTCGCACTAGGCCTTATTGGATAGTGAAGAACAGCTGGGGAAAGCACTGGGGCGAAAAGGTTGGTACTGTATAATGTACATGACACTAATTCATTTTTGGCATGGTAGTCTAACGGTAGCATGCTGAACTTGTAACCCTGAGGTTGCAGGTTCGACTCTGAGCTGGAGCACTGCCACGTAACGACCTTGGGCAAGTTGTTCACAAACAATGTGCCTCTGTTCACTAAGCAATACAAATTGGTACCATCTTCACCGTTGGGAAGGTTACGGCAGTAATATGTGGAGGTCTGGCCCTCCTCCCATATATAAGGCAGAGACGGGTTCGCCTGTATTGGGTGGCCGGCTCAGGGCTATTGGAAATGGAGATGAGCAACACTCGCATCGGTCATGAGAGGGCCTGTTGACTATCAGCGATTTAACCTTAACGTTAACCCTTTTAGTTTAAAACCATGCCCATTACACAGACATTTTTTGCCATAGTATGATACAAATTGGACTGTATTCGGTTAATTTCTGTGTCCCAATTAGCTTTCATATCCCGTGGTTATTACTTAGTTGGGTGACTGTGGCATTTACCCCATCTGAGTATACAACCAACGCCACTTGAGGTCAACTCAGTCTTCCTTGCTTCTGGGTAAGTTGATCGAGTACCGGCCTGTCTGGCTGGAGTTAAGGCGTTCACCTGTGTCGGGTGGCAGGTAACACTGTGTGATCCCATATGGCAGGTGACGCTCCGTAACGCTGAGATGGGTTTCCCGTGTTGCTGTACACAACTTTTACATTAACTGTGATTGTGGGCAGGGTTACTATCTGGTGTACCGTGGACAAGGGGTTTGTGGTCTCAACCAGATGGTCAGCTCTGCCACCATTGACTAAACATCACCAGCGACTGCATTACTTTCTGCTGCATCAGCTACATATGGACTAATTTTTGTTATGTTTACTTTGTTCTGAAATTCGTTTTCGTTCTGACATTTCAAATGTGATAACTTTTATACTGAAGTTTAATCTCAGATGTTTGTAACATATTAGACGTTTCATGTTTTCTTTGTCATTCACAGAGTTTAATTTACACAGTGTGTGCATTAAAATACCGGTAAGCGTGAGTGGATTTAAAGACTACTATGCCGAAGTTTTGTACAGAACGTTTTTGCAACAGTTTTCACTTTCGTCGCCACTGATAGTGACTGTCATCTGGTTTTCGAAAATTTTACTGCTTCAACGCCACTAACTAATTAACGCAAGGCTTTCCTTGTTTGTAGGATATGGTGCAACTGCTGTGCAGTGCCAGATGAGGTTAACATTTTTACAAGTACGGGGATCAATATGTATTGTTTGACGATACATCAGTTTTTTTGCAGTTCATCACACCACAGATACGTTTTAGCCCACCGTACTTACCGATCGAGATATTGGCATAGTTGTCATCTGTCCGTCCGTCCATAATGGGTAACGGATAGATCGCAGGCGAAAACTTTTTACACGGATAATTAGCCATGCATGTTAAACTCGGGTGCGCAAAATTTCAGCCATCTAGTGCAAGGGGAACATTTTTGAATTGGGGGTTGAATACAGGGGGTAGGAATTTCAACGGAAAACTGGCCATATCTCGGAAATGGGTGATAGATACAGCCAGGGTTACTAATTATCACTAATAGGAACTGGCATACACCCTTTCAGATGAAATGAAAATCATCGACCTTGGATGACCTTGAAGGTCACTGACACCCAGTATGGCCAGCCCCACCCTAGCGACAGCTGGGCTTCTTGTAAAGCTGCCTAGTTGCAGTTACAGTTATCAGACTTCAGAAGTATTACGGACAATGTCACTTTGACTGAAGAAGTGTACTTTACCCGAACATTCTTTTTATATAGTTCGAAACTATTTCCTTGTGTTATAGCAGACAATGTTGGAGTGAAAAACTTACTGTGTGTCGTTTGTTTTTGTGGAATAATGTGTAAAAAGTCGAATATCCGAACACTGTATATCATGTTGTAACGTTTGTTATTAATTGCTCTGGTGTACTTTTTAAAAAAATTTAATGGTAAAAAAACATATTTTGTCATCTGCATGGTTTGACAGACTGCCCAAAGACTGGCCTTGGACAGTATTTCAGTTTGAAGCCTATTTTAAGGCTAAAGTGCCAAGCATGACACCCATGGCAAGCGCGTAAAACACGAGCCTATAACATAGGCCTCGACTGCGGAACTAATTGGTGGGGTTAGAGAGACATGGAACAGGTGGGGTATTGAAGCTTGAATACTGACTCGGACCGGGTGGTGAATTATCATGTCAAACAGGTGGATAATTGCAGCTAAAATACTTCCGTGGAAGGGTCCATAATACAGACATGGAACAAGGAGGTAGTTTTGATGCGAATCTGGTTAGCTTTGACACAGCGACAACCAAACCAAACCATAGCACACCGTGTTGGTGCACCTGAGAGGGAGAGAAAAAAACGCTCTGGACAGGTGGTCTGAGGGCGAGTCCAGGAAACTGCCTCAGCCAAGAAGCACTGCGCCTAATTGATCTAAAGCAGCAGTAGTAGTAGTAGCCTAGTAGGTACTGCATGGTGCATATATCTTGCCCTTTAACTGAACGGAAAGCTGACTAATCAATTGTCATCAGTTCTTACCATGAGGTAATAGTTGGCTTCAGAAATGATTTTGAAAAATGGCAGTGAAAAAGGCAGTTGGCAGGGTCGAAAAATCCACGAGCCGAAAAATCCACGAGCCAAACAGAGTCCGAATAATTAAAAAATGGCTTGTTCACTGGTCTGGTATCCAATAGTTATTTGGACCGAATTTCTTTTTGGTGTGCAAGTTTCATTACCGCAAAATAATTCACAATGGAGAGGTACAGTTTAATCTTTCAGTCACTGTTGCACTTGATAAACATGCACTGCAACTGAAAATTACAGCAGAGATGCACTGTTGCTAATTCTTCACTCTGAAAATTACTGTTGCTGCAGTGTTGAACTGAGCAATAATAAAATCAACTATGCAATGCCATATTCACGCACGAATCCTGAGTAGCCATTTCTAAAATGTACATCATCATTTTAAATAAAAGTCGACAGTTATATACAGAACAATGAACAACTGCTCACAGACACACAACATTTACACTCAATGTCACAATGTATCACACGAGGATGGATGTAAGCAGACGGATTATTTGTGAAAAACTTCAGGATTAACAGCAGCAATTCAAAGTTTTCTGCCAATAAAACACTGCCAATTGACTAGGTAAAGTTGATGAATATGTTCCTGAAAATAAAAACAGTAACCGAGATGCATGTAACTTGAACTGTTGGACTCTATGTTTCCAGCGAGAATAATACAATAGTGCCAACGTCTTGTACTTTAAAAAAATCACAAAAATCTAAAGCATAAAAACCACCAGAAAGTAGTACACAGAGATAAAATGAGAGTCCAGCTAAAAAATATGAACCAATAATGGAATGGCAGCGTATACAATGAACCGGAATATAAAATCATGCACACGACACATTCTCTAGCACAGAGCGAAGCAGAGCAAGATCATAAACATTCGCAGGACACTATACATAAACTGTCCTAAAAGCACTTGTTAAAAACAAACCAAACTGCCATGCGACGATCACAAAAGCCAATAAAAGGCACGAACGACCGACAAGAAAACATCACTGCCAAAGTCTTGCACATGATGAATCTTCGAAGAAACTGCCATCGGATAGACTGACATTCGAAACGTCCGCATCAGTAAAACTCTGATCGTGAGTCGGCGTTGAACACGTTGGCTCACAGCCTTTCTTCAGCCGTTCCTCGGGAACCCACCTGCACATAGACACATAGACACAGACACAGCATATAAGGCAAACGTAAAGTCAGCACTCTTTCACAGCTCTGTGACTATAGGGTGGTGCTCATCTCCATTTCCGGCACCAAATTATACTGCTTGGTGCTTGTCAACAACTTGCCCAGGGTTGTTATCAGATGGGAGTTGAACCAGCAACCTTGCGATCACTAGTTCGACATGCCAATGCTACACCACCAAGCCAGTTATACACATGCTAGTGCCATATAATAACTGCGATTGCATTTTTCAAAATACTATTACTGGAGAGATGGCTGGTAAGGTCATATCCTCACAGTTCTGGCAGTTGTTGGGGCATTACTCTGTACAGGCTGCATCCAATATTCGAGACATATTAACATATAGTTTTAGGTCTTTAACAAAATATAATTTTGATGTGGCAGAAGATTGTTCAGGGTGCAAAAAAGTGACTGTGCTTGCAATTGTATTAGTATTATAATTGAAAGCATTATGTAAGTCAATAGCAGAAAGCCTCCAATGCAGCACAAATGACTAAAATTACATATTTCACTATTCAACGAATCCTTTGGTATAGTAGTCATGAAAAAGACTTTAGTAGCTAAATAAGTCATCACAGAGAAGCTCATGAATGCTGGCTATCATGTGCTCTAAATACAGAACAACATATTTTCCACTGTTTAAGCATAAATGTCAATCAGTCAACAGAGACAAAAATCTTTATTACAAAATAAAACAGGCTGTGTGCCTGGTAAAACAAGCAGCCCAGCTGTCGCTAGAATAGCCGACCATACTGGTTGTCAGTGGCCTTCAAGGTCATCCAAGGTCGATGATTTTCAGGTCATTTGAAAGCTGTGCGACTTCCTATTAGTGATTAATAGCAACCTTGGCCCTCCCTACCTCTCACCGTTTCCTAGATATGGCCAGTTTTCCATTGACTTTCCCACTCCCCATCCAATTTGAAAATGATCCGGTTCCCCTTGCAGTAGATGGCTGAAACCATGCCAATAGCTCAACCGTTACTTAAGCATGGTCAGCTAAAAAGTAGTAACATGATACAAACACTTGACAAGAAACACACAAATGCCACTAACCGACTGCGTACATTCTCGGGATATGAGAGAACGTTATTTCTCCACTGATAAACTAGCGGGTAATCAATCGGTGAGATGCAAGCAGTCTCAAGAGCACGCATAACATCGGCGTCAGTCTTACACGGCTGATCACTGCACAATCACAACTACAGTCAATATCTGAATCAGCCAGTGAGTAAGTGACTAGCTTCTTAATGGTATGTTATTCTTCAAAGACAGACAGGACACACAATACAAAACGAAAAGAATAAAAGCAAACATTAAGTAAGAGCCACTAAACAAAAGGGCACACGATAACACGTTCCAATACGTTTAGGTTTAGTTAGATCAACATTCAATGCACTAAGTACCCACAAACATACACCGTGTCCCAAAAATAGCGACACCCCTAGCTTCAATCACACTTAATTCAGTTTGTTGTTGATAGATTTTAATGAAATATCATACACTATCGTAGCATTACTTACTGTCACACTTATTGTGATGTCCGCACTTTACCATGTGTATTCAGTGTAACGTCATTATGACGTCAGAGTTGTTTACATTAGGGTTACGTACGTTGATCAAGCTACCCAACCTAGGGCCAAAAGCTTGCATCGAGGCCAAAGGTAGCCACTTTTGACACAAACTTTGAAGACTAGTTCAGAATGATTGTCTACACAAGTGTTTTACATTTTGTCAAAATTTGCCAGGTATTAACGATTTTACACCTAATTATCTGTAGAGGTGTCGCTAATTATGGGACACAGTGTATTTACAGCTAACTGCCATCATGAGCAACCTTTTTATAACTCTGTTATCAGATAATAACGATTTTTTATGCAATCTGAAAACTGCCCACTTATGGATGGACATGTAAAATGTCTAACTTACCTCGATTGCACATAGAACTCTGTTTTACAGACTCAATAGCACATCAGCACATAAAAGACCATTTTGTGCCAAAATGGCACTAACAGTCATTGATAATATATGCTTCTAAACTACCTAGGGAAAGCAGAAAGATTAGCAGATTTTAACAATTTTCGGCAGAAATATTTCTGACACAACTGGCTATTAAATAAGTGTTTAAGTTTCCACCTCACCCAACGTCTGCTTTTGCACTATCTGCGGAAAGCAGACCCAGCATAATACGTGTTAAAATGAATGAAAAAACGTTGATAAATTCCATCTATCCTAATCTGTGGGCCCCAACAGCAGGTTTTGCAGCAGTGTGTCTACCAGATGAAGTTTAGGAATGTTTGCGAATTGAAGAAGCGTCTGGTAGAGCCTGGATTGGTCTCGAGCAGAAAGCAGAACATTATCGATACTGCTGTCAATGAATGTAGAAAGCGTCTCCTTGCCTGTGTTCGCATAGTGGGCCAACACTTCAAGCAATTTTACTACAGGCAGTTGAAAAATGGACAACTAAATGAAACGTCAGCCAAAGTGTCAAAAAATGTAAACAAAATATGTTTTTGTGCATTATGTTAATTAAACAATCATATCGCATTAGATAAAATGTGATATTTTGCTGGTTGTGTTTTCCCCAGGTAGTGCTGAAACAAACGTTGGGTGAGGTGGGAAACTGAACGGCCATTTGATGGCAAGTTGTGTCAGGAATATTTGTACCAAAAATTATCAAAATCTGATGACTGGTTTTTTGAAGCTACAGTCAAAAATGCTGGGGATGTTTTTTCTGAGACATAGTGTAAAACCCATAAGCAAAATCTCACAGCTATATCACAGCTGAAATAAAACAACAGGGCAAAAACTAGAAATCTAAAATCTAAGAAAGGTCAAGCTCATAAGTAACAAACACGCAAACAATCTATCTTGTGCGCATTTAGTATTTTACTCAGAAAGTAGCTAATTCACATGGTTAACACCTGTAACGTTCACGACCAAGTGTAAACACTCGTGTATCAAAAAAGCTACCACAAATTAGGTCAGGTCGCCCAAAAAATGTCTTACAGCTTTTCCTACTGCACAGTCAACCAAGATTTAAAGAATACAGGGCATATACGCTGTGTCCGGTAAAAAAACTAATCTCCTAGACATCGTGCAACAAACATGTCGAATATGAATGAATAGGAATAAGGTTTCGTACACTTAATCCCCAATAAATCCATAAAGTGATTACAAAATTTCATTGAAAAATATGATTTCTTAGCGGAGTTATTAATTGTTGAATATCGATAACAAAATATCCCCGTTACCAATATGGTGTTAACCCCTCTGTTACTGTACCCTTGTGTAACTTCAACAAACAACAACCGATTCTAACAAAATTGTACGTTGACAGTCATCATCTGTTGGCAATCAAAAAGAAAAAATTCAGTAAAATCTACTGAAGCAAACAACAGCTACAGCGAGTTTTGTGAGGTCATACTAAAACATAAAACACTCAAGTTTCAGATCTTTTTGTCTAACGTTATTCACAAAAACCAGAAACTGAAGTGTTTTAGAGCTGTAGCTATTCTTTGCTTAGGCAGATTTAACTAAACTTTGGCAGTTTGATTGCAAATAAATGGCGCATTGTTGGTGTAAAACTTTGTTAGAATCAGCTGTTGTTTGTTGGAGTTATGCAAATGTAAAGTAACAGAAGGGTTTACTTGAGTAACGCCATATTGGTAACAGAGGTATTTTGATATCAATATTCAACATTTAAAAACTTTGGAAAAAAATAATATTTTCAATGAAATTTGGCACTCATTTTAGGAACTGACTGAAGACTAAGTTTATGGAACTTTATTTAGATTCATTCAGATTTGACATTATTATTGCACGCTGTCTAAGGGATTAGTTTTTACCAGACACAGTGTATATTCAGATACAAAAACGAAAGAGATGAAACAGATACAGTGTCACTACTCACCCGTAAATAAAGAACGGCTCAACAGCTTGCCAATCAAAGTCATCTGGCCAATCAGAAGCAAGACCAAACTCAAGATCGGAATCGTCGTCTGCCGTGTGAAAGCTGTCAGAACTGGCAGCCGACAATCTGTCACTTGCCTCATCAGCATCACGGCTTCCATTCAACCGATTCGCATCCGAAACTAGGTCCGGCAAAATCTGCAGCACTTCATTCGAGACCGAATCTTGCATCACTTTGGCATCGGTAGCGTCTTGAGCCAAAACTTTAGCTAGTGAAGGTGGCCATGTTGTGCACACCGTGTCCTGTACTTCCGGCTCTATACCGTTGCGGAGCCTGTTATCGGAAGACTGATGTGCACTAGAATCGATCGGTGAATGCTCGGAGAGATTCAGCAGCTGCATGAGCTGACAGACGGACATGTTCTGCAGCATCTCATGTCGCTGTCTCTCGGCTTCGCGTCCGTCAATCAGTTCCCAGAGACAGCGTCGCAAGTATGCTTCAAACTTCTGAAGGCCATCCGTTGTTTCAATGTCCACGACAACATCAAGGAACGCCCAGTACTCTGACCACGGCACTTTCATCTTATGTGAAAGCTCACTGAAACAACAACGACAACAACCAGAAATATGCCAAACATCACGCCACCAATCCAAATACTATATGATATTAAAGATTCAAGAAATTATGTCACAAAATCATTAACTTTAGAAAAAAAAGTACCCGGCCGTAGAAACCCCAACGACTGCCATGTCAATTTTCTTTGATAGTCTTAAAGCCCTGGCAAGAATTCACCCAGAGTTAACGGACTGTCTTTTTATAGACTTATAAACATACTATTTGTTGTTTGCAACCGAATGACAGCTGTGCAGCCCAAGACCATGGATGATGTGAAACCCATAAAATGACCCCTAAAATGCTTGAATGATAACTTCCATTTCTATAGTCAATGTTTGTTAAATGCACAATATTAAAGGTGGTGTTATAACTCTTAATAGAAGCACATGTCAGCACCACAGAGCATCACCTGCCATATGGGATCACACAGCGTTACCTGCCACTCAACACACGTAAACGCACCCCACCTTAACCCCAGCCAGACAGGCTGGTACTCAATTTACCTACTCCGGAGGGATGGAAGGCTGAGGTGATCTAGGCGGCTGGTTACATACTGAGATGGTTTACCTGCCTGCAGGCAGTCACCCATCGCAGTACTTACCCGACCCGAGTTAGTCAACTTCGTTGAGTGAATCAAACGCATTACCGCTGAGCCACGCCACCAACCCAATATTACACTATTAGTGACGAATCAAAACCACATCAAATCATTCATTCACTACTACTGCTTAATTCACCTTCATATTACAACACAATATTACATGTTTGTTTAATAAAATCCAGCGTTGGAATGCACAGTACACACATTCGGTAAAACCAGACAAAATGCAACAAAATACAGGGTGGTCCAAAAAAATGGCACAAAGTTTATGGCACCATAATTTTGCAACCATACATCACAGAGTCATGCGGTTTTCAGCAAAATGTTCTGAAAAAAATTCTTTACATAACTAAAGTCATTGTTTAAATACTGCAATTAAATATTCTTTGTTTTTGCCGCCGGCAAGTGAACTATTGAAAAACAGTATTACCTTCAATGTACCTAGGTCCATAAAAACATTCCACTATTATT
>Ga0056128_1001548_pt1 | contig 25927 bp, 19 predicted proteins | sample WorMetLIZISLAND2_FD_71113 | JGI IMG/M metagenome (GOLD analysis project Ga0056128, IMG submission 71113) | Marine gutless worms symbiont microbial communities from Max Planck institute for Marine Microbiology, Germany - Olavius geniculatus... ... | reverse complement strand
GCGGTCGAGGTTGATCTGCGCTGCGAGCTCCTGCGAGTCGCGGCGAGTCAGACGCTTTGTCGACAGAACGCTTGGTCGCTGTTCCAATGTTGTCGTGGTCGTAGACCTTGGCTCTGCCGCGGTTGCTGCTGTAACTGCATCGTCGTCTTCTACCTCGTCATCATCATCAGTGTCAGCAAGCGGACAGCAAGCACGTCGCCAGATGTTGATGTCGACCGCTCTGTTAGCGACACACAACACCGTGAAGCGCGCCGCGTCGCTGCGGAGACCCGGAAGTGAGTCCAGGCATGCGCCGACCAGTCGTCCAAGATGGCGGAGCGCCGCTGCTGACACGCCTCTTTCCACTTCCGCTTGACAGGTCTGCAGCCAAAACACACGCGCGGGAGTTTATTATATTGCAAAAAGTAAAAAATAAGGTCCTGTACTTGCTGCAGGACTTTTTACATGAGACGCACCCAAGACCAGAAGCGCTTTTACAATCCCGAAAGTGGGAGCTGACTGGCATGAGCTAATGATACCGCAGTATGTGGCCATCCGTTGCCCGCATCAACGAAAAATTAAACCTAAGGTTTGCAGTTATCAGACATACCACTGCCTCGGTGACGGTTCTAAAAAACCTTCTTTCCGACGACGGTAAGAAATGGTAAAAATTCTCGGCGAATTTTTGTTACACGCTGGCGGGTGTTAATTAAAAGCCTGGGGAGTTTTGTGACGTCGTATTAACCACGGGGGTAATGCTTATCGATTTTCTCATAGAATAAAACAGGCAATCAACACGCATGTGACATGATCACGAATCCGGCTTTAAGGTGTCGCTATTTCCCTCAGACATGCGGTTATTATATTCCCAGCCTCGAGGCATCGTGCTTTTTGCGCAGTGCCAAATTACGCTGCTTGTTATAAGCCAGCTCGGTAGCGCCAGCGCTCATGTCTGTCATGTCTGAACACAGCTTGCTCAGGGTCATTACCTGGCAGTAAAAAACCCCGGAGTCCAACAAACAGGCTGCAGGTAATCCAGCGATGTAACTGCTATTCATTCATTCAGTTATTGGGGGCGCTAAATTTGCAAGAAATTGAGGAAAGAGGGTAAAAACTGCTAAATCGCACTTCGTCAGCATCAAGCATTTTCCCTCCATTTTCCTTTCCTTACAAATTCAATTCCGTGCAAAGTAAGGCGACCCAATTTATTCACTATTAATTAGTTTTTACTAACAAAACATGACCGATAAAAATAAAGTAGGCCTGCATTAGAAACACATTAAAATGTAGTGAAAAAAATTAAAAGCTAGTGATACAAACTTACATTTAAAACAATGTATTTGGCACCAGCTTCTGAACGTAAGAGTATCCTATTGATTATAATACACAGTGAAATCACAAGCGTGGTTTGCAAAATGATGATGCTTGTTATCAGTACGTTTTCCCTGCTGAGAAATGCTCGGCTACAATGTAAGGTCGTACGTGATTTCATGCCGTTGGACAACTGGTGATAAGTGGCGATGATGTATTATTCATCGCTTTCCACTCAGTCTCCATTGACGCATTTGCCACATTGTGACAGATTATCCGCCAGCGTCCGGTACAGTTTGTATTTCTATCGGTCTTTCCCAACGACCATTGTGATGTTGCTTTGCACTTTGTCGATGTAATAAACGTGGCAGTTTACACTTCTTTATTTTTGACTAAACACATTTAACGTTCATTTTAATTTACCATTATTTTCAGATTTTAATAAATGTCAAAAATGTCAAAATGACCGTGACTACCGTATAACAAGAAATCTGAGCTAATGCTCATGAAACGCGCCAGAGCTTATAGCAGTTCCAGTTCTCAGGTAATCTTGGTCTATCTCCACCCATTTCGTCGCAATTCACTCTTTTGCAGTCGAAAATCGCAAAAAAATAACTAGAAACCTTTACGTTAGGGTTCAAAGTCATTAATGTTGATACCATTAAAAAGCACGCCATCGGTGCTTGTTATGGTAAGCAACATGTCTGTGCCTATCTGCAACCATTTTCACGATAGACAAGCCAACAGCGGATAAATAACCACTTTTAGAGGGGTACTCCTCTTTGATATCCGCGTGCACAGGCCTCCTTGAATCTAAAGCGTCCGGACTTGGACTGCTAAAATCTACATTTAATGCTGAAAATTTCATACGCAGGCTGTCTTGGTCTATCTCCAGCCATTTCGGTGCAATTCACTCTTGAAATGCGTGTCGCAGCCCAAAATCGCGAAAAATTCACTAAAACCCCTTATTTTATGTGTTCATGGTCATTCAATGTCATCGATGTTGACATTTCTATGAAGCTCGTCGCCGGTGCTTGTTATGATAAGCAGCATGTATGTTCCTATCTGCAACCATTTTCACGTTAGACGACCCAATACCTGTGAAATAACGTCTTTTTAGAAGGGGTGCCTCTCTTTCGTTCCCTCGTTCGTGGGGACCTTCTTGACCTAAGGGCATGAAATTTTGTCCCGAAATACTAGAGACTCTAGGGCAACGTAAAAAATCCGATAATAATTTTTGGGCCGTTGGCGACCTCTTCGTCGAGTGTTTTTGCTTAAATACAATAACGTATTGCTGTCTACGAGTAAAATAAAATTGCCATATAATATTATCTTATGCGATCAAATTCAACAAGTATTTTGCCTGCTGATTTATCGTCGGTTTTTGGGTGCTTTGCTTTCAAGCCCCACAGGTTTTTTGCTTCTTAACTCCGCTGGGGACATCGGTCCTTATATAGGCCTACCCTGAAACTTCCACTTCGCCTATACGCCGCTGTATTCACGAATCATTGCATGGGGTTCCGTGAGTGATCGTCACCTTATGTAGGGTTCCGCTGCAGCAAAAAGTTGACAACACTGCTCTAAACTATCATATGGTAAAAACCGGAAGTCTCTATCTCACCTGAGCTTGGAACGGTACCGAGACGTGTCACCAGGACAGACAGACGGACGGACGGACAGAGGGACAGAATTACCGTAGCTAATTCGCGCCATAGCTATGTTAGCACTGGCACATAAAAATCGAAGTGTTACTAATAAAACAGTAGCCGATTTTACATCCAGACTTACTTACCTACGTACGATGACAAAAGCTGCTCAATGTGAAAGATTCGTATTCTGGATCGACGGATTAGTTAATCAACATGTCGAGTAAAAAAGGCCACTTTTTTATTCATAAACGTTTCCTAACATAGAGAAGAAAAGTTATGACATCAGTATAATATTGACGACTCACTCATCAACCGACTCCGTCTCGAACGACTTTCGTTCTGGAAGAGTTTTCATTGGCAAAATTTAAATGGCCATATATTAGCAAACTGATCATCCGATCCACTTCCTGTTGGCTCAGGTGTATGATTTTCAGGTTGGCCAATTTAGGCCTAACTTACAGTGTCATTTATATTTACCCCATCTGACCCCTGTTGTCACGAGAACAACATCCGAGACAAAATAAACCGTAACTCGAATTGTTTATACCTTGACAATCTGGTTGAGCAGGCAGCGGACGAGACGGTCGAAGCCGAAGGCGGCGCCATCTTGGTGTTCCGCCACGTCCAAGATGGCGGCGAGGCTGGAGACGAGACCGTCGACCAGTGTCGCGGTGCATTCTGGGTTAGACGCCAATCGAGTCAGCGTCTCAAGCGCCTTTGTGCACTCGTCTGCCGCCAGCTTGTCTAAACACAGACCACGCAACCATAGCCTACAGATAGATACATCAAATTTAATTAGTCTTCTGGGAAAAAATGTACACTAGTAATCATCTACTACTGTACTCCTTGCCACGTCTAGTGCTTGGTCGTTTTTTTCTGCCGTTGGAAGCAAATATGAAATCGATCACATATATAAAAATGTCGATCTGGAAATCTTTTGCTGTAGACATTTATTTTTTAGCTTTCGTGTGATTATTTTCTGTAGTTTTGTGTGTATTTTTTCTGTTTAGTTTTTTGGCATAATGAACGATTAAATCAAGCAACCCATCGTTTATTGCACAAAAAAGCGGCACGTAAAATACGCACAGATTACCACGAAACATTAGTAAGCGATATATGATACTATAAAAATTTATAACGATCCGTTTAAAATTTAAGAAACAATACAGCAGAAACATGACACATTAGGCTACCACGTAATGCATACAATTCAAAACGAGGTATTGCCGTCGTTAGTCGTCCATCCGTCCGTCCATCTGTCAGTCAGTTTGTCTCAGACTGTCTGTCTTTAACGTAGATGTAGATTTCGGTATTTAGCCTCGTCTCTCGCAACCCCAACATTGGCGATCAAATCCTAACTAAAAGCATCTTCGAATTTTATGTCAAGGTGTTCACAAAGCGACTTAACTGAACTAAACTGAACTGACACAGTTTGGTTTTCGACGAACTGTCCAATGAGCAAGCAGTAATGCATTTCAGTAGGCACCGTCTAACGGCGTCGGTGGCCCACGTGACTACGCTCACGTAGGCGTCAACCAATCACCAATAGTCTCACTTTGCTTGCCCAATGATCAGTTCGTCAAAAACTAAACCGTGTCAGTTCAGTTCAGTTCAGTTCACTTACGTTACTTTGTACGCGCTTTAGTACATCGTCCGCGGCATAATTCAACAGTTGCCTATATGCATATTTATCACCAACTTATCATGTGACGTCACTCGGAAGAAAGACCGAGCCCTACATCTCGTGTGGTAGTGAGCCGGATGTCCATTCATCCATGCGGTTAGCAAATGGAAGCCATTTAGAACAGACTGTTTCACTCCGATATAAATGCACATATCACAGCTGCTGTAGTCCTACGTGACAAATGAGATGACTTGCGATGGTGCGTACGTGATCAGGTGATCAAGATAAGACGAGCATATTTCTATGCCTATGTAATCGACTCAAGCCACATGATCCGACCAACAGGATACAGCTATTGTTGCTAGCTATAGCAGAAGCAGAACATCATACACCTAGCCTATATTATTATGCTAGTAACCGATATCATAATTATTATTATCATTTATTGGTGGACGTTAAGTATAGACAAAATAACACGCAAGGAAAAAAGACAGAACAAAGCGGCAGCGAACGACGTATTAGCAGATGCTCTAAATATAAAGTATCGTATCGAATCGTATCGAGATATATGAGACAGAAATATGCTTCTAGGTCCACATCATAATATCATATTGCAACATTCATAACTTAATCTGTTGATTTACAATACTTTTGTCTTTAGTTCCGGTTATACTTGCATTTTTTGTAGTTATAATAAACGCTTTGATTACATCAACAGCAAAACTGTTTATTTTTTGTTCATTTTTTTAGCATTGGCAACTGACATAACTACATAAGCAAGAAACCATTTCCCTAAATTGCTTATTCTTTCAGTGAACGAATATTTGGACCTTAAAAAGACGCCGAATGTCGGCTGTCGACGGCTGGCGATGGCAGGTTGTAAATTGACGGCGCGGAGACGAGTAGGTACGCACGTTGCAGTGATTATTGCCATTGAACACGGCCAGGACTGCTGGTCCGCAGAAAAACACGACCGAAAAACAGCGGTTTCGATGCAGCGTTCGCTATACGATCGGTAATTGGAACGCTGCGAGTTATCGCGACGTTACGATCACCGGCCGTATGGCATCTTGGGTGGTATTGCGTCACCCCCTTTACGGACGCCTTGGGTGGTGGTTCCTTAGGTGGCGGGTCTTCAGTAGTAAATATATATTAGGCATTGCTCGGAACCGAACATCAGCTGGCAAGAATATTCGACAGTTAGCCAGTTCGGCGCATCGTCACTCAATTCTAGAGTTTGAGCAAACTCGTCAGAATTAATTAAACAGGTTAAAGGTTAAAGGTGGTGATATAGCTCTTAATGGGAGGCCCATCTCAGAGCTACGGAGCGTCACCTGCCGTGTGGGATCACACAGTGTTACCTGCCACCCGACACAGGTGAACGCGCCCAGTCTTAACCCCAGCCAGATCGGCTGGTACTCGATTTACCTACCCCAGAGGGATGGAAGGCTGAGTTGACCTAGGCAACATGGGCAAAAAGCGCCCGTGCCACTTTTTACCTACTGACGCCGTTAGTGCCCCTTCATAACATTACTGTACTACCATCCAAGATGTCCGCACACAAAAAACGAAGGAAACCACCGAATCTATCGGACTGTTGCAATCGTCGACCGTGTGTCTAACCGAATTAGCGCGATGTCTCCTCTAACTCTAACTTCGCTCGCTGGTTCCAGTTATCACCGGGCTTCCGAGACCTTGGTGGTCAATGGCTGCTGCCGGTGTTGGCTGGCGACAATCGAAGGTCCCTCTGCTATCAGTCGGAATGCGTCGTACGATGGTCGTAAGACGATCGTTAACCGTCGGCGAGCCGTCATCAGTCACTCTACCGCGCCAGAGCCCCGAGACTCTCTGCAGACTAAAGACGATTTCCAATTTCGCTGTTCTAGTCTCAAATCTGTACCAGTCAGTCGGTTTCACTGTCTTTTCAAAGCAGTGGCTGATTCGGGAAAGAAAGGAAAGGAGCGGCCGCCACCCCCCTTTTATATTGACTGGATACGTCTTAAAACAAGTAAACATTTTGTACATTAATTCATTATTTCTGCATAAATTAAAAAAAAAATTTTTGGAAAGATCCCAGACTGCTCCCTATTCTAAAATTTTAAATCAGCTGTTGTTTCAAAGTACTAATGTAAAGCAGCACATTAGGAGTTTTTTGGTCGTTGATGCGCAATACAAAATTCACACGTTTCGCTTACTTATATGACAAAACTGAGCCAATGTATATCGAAGATGGCACAGACCACACAAAACCTCGTAAAACAGCTAAATAATCATAATATAATAATATTGATATTATATTACATTATGGCTGGAGATTTTGTGTTTCATTGTTTGATTTCTTGCCCACCATTTGATAGCTGCAAACTGCGGGTCCAATTGTTCGTTTACGCGGGCAATGGATGGCCGCATAGTACGCTGCGGTATCATTAGCTCATGCCAATCAGCTGCCACTTCCGAGATTGTAAAGCGCTTCTGAGCAACAGTATGAAGCGCTATGGCAGGTGCTGGTCTTTGCCTTTACCTTTTTACCGTTAGATCCAATAGAATTATTCCGTCCATTATGTGCCTCTGATTCGCTCACAAGATACGGCGCTATACAAATGTGTTTCGATTGATTAACTAATTAATTACGTGCAAACAATTAGTTTCTTCTTTGTTCATTAAGTTATATTAGCTAAGCGGACACATAAATTTTTAACCAGTTATGACAACTCTGACAGTTTGCTGTGTTCTGTACGCCATGCATGGACTTGATTATTTTGTTAATTAAGTTTACCTAAGCCGTGTTTTCATATTATTTGCATTTATTTTTTTTGTTTCTACCATGTTTTATGGTAAATAAAGCTTCGTGTGTTTTACCTATTTTATGAATTTCGGTTATCGGGTAGTAAAACGACTAAACTAAGCCATGCCATTGGGGTTACTAAACATTTATAAACATAATTATAATTTTCTAGAATGGCATATCGTGATAAATCTGGACGAGTCCAAATTATAATCTGTTACGGCACATTTCAACAGTGAAATGAGGCTGTATATAGTGCGCTCTACAAAGAGCTGCTATTAAGTGACACGCTAGATCTGTCCAGTACGGATTTTAGAGGCTGGTAAAATTGTCGCGTAATGACGCTATTCATCTGTTAACGGGTCGCGTGTGCCACTGTAAGGCCAGTTCTATTCACTTTCTCCACTGCAGTCACCCAGAAAGACCTTTATTATACCACAGCATACGACCGGTGAAGCCGGTCAGCCATTCATGTCGGCTGTTATTCATTTGCTTTATCGGTCACGCGTACGATCGCTTTAAAAAATTACCGTTTCAGAAAAAGTTCTTAGACTGTTTTGTTCTCTGCGATTGCTCGTTTTATTTATAGTCATTTTTTTGCAATTATCATTACACTTGTAAGCAACTGATCATTTGCAAACGGTTGCCTTTTGATTGAATTAATGATTGATTTATGTCACTTAAAAGACACTGAAAGTTTACTGTCAATTTCAGATCTCACCCACTTTGAGCGAGTGAAGCTAAAACGTTCAATTGTAACCTGTGCTAGAGCGTACAACCATAGATGAAAGAGGGCCTATATGATTTTTATGTTTACGAGTGTCTTGCATGAAAATGTTATCAATTATTTACTTCACATTGATACGAATCATCAGACACGTCGATCAGCATGCGCGCCAGACTTTATTTGATATTCTTCAAACTGCGCTAATTAATTTTGGACGCATTTTAGCGTCAGAAAAACGATCGCAAGACGACTGAAAGCACGTAGGCCTACTCCAGAGCATGCCTTCGCGCAATAAAGTCGACGTATTGTCCGTGGCAGGCAATAAACCGTTATCGATCATTTGCTCAATGTCATAACCTTATTATACACCATTTGGAAGCAGAAAAAAACAACCGTGTTGCGCAACGAATAGTTCGCTTCAAAGAAATATCAAAACCGCAACCAGGTAAAAAGCAGTTTTATGACCTCTAGTTGACAATTTGTTGTTCATTCTGTGCCACACTGTGAAAGCTACACACTCGCCAGTGATTCAAAACGGCTGCAAACTACAATTCCAAGACAGTTTAAAAACTATTCTGTCCATTAGCTCGAAATTCACGCCTCAACCCAAACCACGAAGGCGCGTAAAATATAACAAGTTCACTTGTACAATCTGTATGCCGTTTAATTAAGCGGCTATCATTCGCTGAAAGCGTCGACGATGCCGCCGCCTATTGCGACTGATGTTATCGCAAAGTAGTCTGTACGTCCGTTCGTGAAAACAGATGCCATCCGGATGAGCACTTATAGCTCAGTATCCACAGTTTCATGCAGAATGTGCGGATTGAAGTAATCATTAGCGAAATATTTCAGCGATCATTAGAAGCTGAAAAGTGAGTGGACACGAATCACGAATGAACGTAAGCGAGTCGAGCTCGGTGCGATGAAAGACTTCGACAGCAACGGTAGAAATTACGACTGCGTGGACTGCAAATGGACCGACAGCGCGAAGGAGCAAACTTATAGGGTGTTTACACGATCCAGCAAACGTCCAGCATTAGCACGTGTATTTTGAATACATTTGCTGGAAGTTTGCTGGACGCTTGCTGGATCGTGTAAACACCTCATTACACTAGTATAGCACTGACGTCATCGTATAGCGGCAATTCACGATGGCGGACGGAAGTCGCAAAACGAACGCCGACGACCGTAGACGGTACAGTTGCAGGTAGCACACATCGTGTAATTCGTGTTCACGATACCGATGATAGGAGCGCGCTGAGAAACCTGACCTGGCGGGCAAACATGTCCGTCATCACTGCTAACCAGCGATATAGCAGAGTCAAGGCTTGAAAAAAGGTCCGAGAAACCAGGTTTTTAAAAGTTTTTTTTAAATCTGAAAAATTCATTTGTTAGATTTTTAACGTTAATATTTGTTGTACAATTTATAGCAAAAATAAAATTTAGTTTTGCATTTTAATCGCTATTTTTCAGTTCTGAAGTCACGCAATTTATCAAGCAAAAACGATGTGACATGGGGAATAGTGTATAGGATGTTCTTCCTGAATCAGACAATTTGTGTTTTGTTTTCTTTTACATTAAAGCCTTTAAAACTTTAAAAACCTAAAAACATTTTATTAAAAACCTTTAATAACGTAAAAACTTGAAACCTAAAAACTTTTTTTTAAAAACCTACGATTTTACCCGCTGAATCTTGTCCACGTAATCCGAGTCCGCGATTCCATGGCTGAGGGTCGATTAGATAAAAAAAGTCGGCATTCACAAACTCAGGATACGGTGAAAAGCATCGCTAGCGTAATAAAACAATAGATACTTGACAACATTTGCCCGCTGATGCCACCTTTACAGAACAATTTAGTTCAGTATACCCGAACGGTTATACGTCGAAGACACACGGCACTGAGTCCGAATCCAGCAAGTTTGAGTCAAAGTCTTTTGAAAAACAAAGTCTCGACCACGTTGCCGGACTAGAGTAATATACGCCACTGCTACATACTTCCATTAATTTATCGTCTTTTTGCTTCGCCGTAACCGTCGTTATCTACGAGTGGCGTTGGAAATATCGTGTCCACCACGACAACCTACCTCCGTGAGAGAAAACCCGATTTAAGTACCAGATACCGCACTTACGAAGTGGGCAAGCGAGTACGAGCAGTACGAGTTTATACCACTCCAGACAGTGCGGTATTGTAGTTAAGCCATGCTCAGATGTCATCGTCGTTTACTTTACGACGCATACGACTGCAGCCGAAAATTGTGAAAACAGTATCAGTGCAAGCTGAGCTGGGTTTAAAACTAAAAACAGCGCAGCTAAAATCAAGTGACAACAACTTTCGAGGAGTGTGGAGTCGTTGAAGACGGGATATTATTACGCTCTGTGCGTAACGATGAATGATGACGCGCATAACGTAACACGTACGGTCTTTCTGCGACTGACTGTAAAGCGACTTAGGCCTAAGTGTACGGTTCACGCCGTGCATGCACGCACTAAATGTCGTGATCGGCAGCGTAAAAGCAGCGACAAACGACATCGGCTAGTGGAATAGAATTATTAAGATGAACGTTACGCTGTAGCGCACGCGATGCGAGTTCAATCTCCTATCCCCTCTTCTCTTCTTCCCTTTCCCTTCTTTTTCACTTAATCCTTTCATCCACATCCCTTCCCTTAATCCAGCCAGGGGGTCCGGGGAAGCGCCATTAAGTTCTTTCACCCAGTCAAGGAGAAATATTTCGGTACACTTTGAGGTCAAAACCACACGTGCTGTGCCGTAAAACAACATGGAACACGAATAGTGTCTTTATCGGATTTTTTGTCTGGCTTTGCAGTATGTAAAATCTAAGCAGCAGTGTATATTCAGCGGACCTTATACCCCGTTTACACGATCAAGCAAACATCAAGCAACCACCAAGCAAATGTATTCTAAATACACGTGCACGACGTGTGCTCAAATTGCTTGATGTTTGATTGATCGTGTAAACGGGGTATTGCGCTGCTGCGTCCCTAAACGATGTGTCTTCAAAAACTTCCCACTCTGTTATCGCCCATGCGTTCGCTAAATATTGACCAATTTTCGAAATTTTAAGCTAAGTTAAAGTGCGGGTGGAATATTTGATACACACGTCATCGCAAACGGCTCACAGAATGTGCCAGTAAAAAAGAATTAAAAATCGGTCAACATTTGGCAAAGAAATGGCCAATGACAGACTGGGAAGTTTTTTTCTGGGCACCGTAAAGTCTACCGAGTATTCACTGCTGCTTAGATTTCGCAAAATGCGACGCCAGAAAAAAATTCAGATATACACTGCACTGCTGCGCAACACTAAACAATGTGTCGTTGCTTCTGACACCGTGCTTCAAGCGACGTCGCACGTTCACCTGATGATCCTGATGTACGTATTTACAAAGCAGTTGATGCAGGGCTTTAATACTAAAATATACTGATTAAAATAATTCATACTTTAACTGAATCTGTTAAAAACTAACAAAGTAGACCTTTACTGCCACATTTTACTACCGTTTTTTCATAAACGAAAACGAAAACAAAGTAAATAAATACGTAAGTAACTTTGTATGGCACACAATGTGGACGAAAAATTCGCCGAATCTGAAATACGACTAACACCAGAACACGTTGTACTGTAACATGCTTTATCTCATTGTGAGATTAGCGTTAATTTATCAAATTACTCTAAAATGGTAGGAAACGGAGACGCGCAATTGAAATTAGCATTGATGTTCCAATTAAATCATTCGTCATCATCAGGTAACCGAGCGCAAGTATAGTAGCTTACGTTACGTGCAGGAGGTGCCGAGCAGCGCGCATACTAGTTTTCACCGTCCACAAAACGTTGTTTTTCTCGGTTTAATTACTTGTAAAATGTAATCGTGGGAAGCCGAGTTACTCAATCGAATCATGTCTGACGTGTTAATTTTCCTGTCGCGCCGTGAGCGAATCTTCCCGCGTATGTGCACGTCGAACACGGCCGGCCGGACATCAGTCACGAAAAACGAGGCGGTTGCGGGCACAGACACGGATGGACTGAGTAACCGACTGACGGAACATGGCTGATGATTAATATAATTAGTTACATAAATCCACCAGAACCCAACCTTTATCCTGTCTATTGCGAACGTTTCGGCAAACCGCTGCTGCCTTCGCCGGAACGACTGTCCGCCAGGTGTCGCTACAGTACAGTAAGAACAGCAAGTGGTCATAAAACAATGCGAGAAAGTTTGTGGGACAAACTGGACAAGGCTGATGATTACAAGCATTGGCGGGGGTCGCTGACGCCGGAGGGCAGCTGTGGCTGTGGGAATCGTAAAGTATATATAGCAGTCAGTCCACAGCAGCATCCGGTCCACTCACTGCTGGATTCGACAAACCGACTGAGTAGATTTTAGACGCCACAACGGACGAACACATCACACACTGCACGCTTCGCAAGGCCCGAACTCTACTTGTTTCCATTTCTTGTAAATTTGCCGTACAACATGCCGTACAAAAAGTTGTACAACAAATACACATTAAAATCGAAGCAGTGGCGCAGACAAGGGGGAAAAGCGACAGGGGCCCAGGCCCCCAATCTCAATTTTTTGGTTGAAATAAATATTTAAAATCCAGGAAAATAATTACAATTGTTACTATCAGATCGCATATTATAAGCCCAGGCCTATACTGCACCAAGTTTGATTTTGGTTGGGGTTCTACCCCAGGCCCTGCTGGAAAAGAAGGCAAATCCTTTTCCCAGTTCACATTTCTGGCCATGTCACTAAATCGAACGCCTGCAACAAATCCATAGCGTATAATTGACAAACGTCAGAATATAATGCGGCTCGTTGTACGACTTGTTGTCCAACAGATCCGCAACAAGTCGAAATAGTGGAAATGGGGCTTAAAAACGGACGCCCGAAAGCGCTTGCGAACACCATCAGACGAGACACGTATGCATCTTACCGGACTCCTGGCAATCGAACTTAATTCGAACTCGTGGCGGGAACCAGTAATCGGATAAAAACCAAATCTGAACTCGCTTCGCACCGGTAAGCGAATCGAATAAACCTTCGTCCAGTCGCAAAAATGGTATCTTTCTACTTTGCAGTTTGCAGGCATGACAGCTTTAGATTGAATAAGCTGGCCACGTAGGTGCACATGCTGACTTCAAACATGATAGTTTTCGGTGTCGGCAAAGAACAGTAGGCCTATGTAAAAGCCTTAACAAAAAATTGGAGCAAAGCTCATGAGACGTGCGACAGCCTTCGCAGTTCCCATTCGCAGGTTGTCTGGGTCTATCTCCAGCCATTTCGTCGCAATTCACCTTCAAAGTAAAAAAAACACTAAAACCCTATTTTGCAAGTTCAATACAACTAAAATGCTCGTCACCAGTACTTGTTATAATAAGCAGCATGTCTTTGCCTATCTGCACGTCAGACGAGCCAATATCGGCAAAATAAGCATTTTTTACAAAAGTACTTTTCTTTAACGACCGCGTGCGCAGGCCTCCTTGAACCTAGAGAATCGAAACTTGTATTTGATCGTTTGATGCTGAAAATTTCCCACTCGAGTTATCTTAGCTTATCTCCAGCCATTTTGACGCAGTTCACTTTTAAAATGTGTGTCGCAGCCCACAATCGCGAAAAATTCACTAAAACGGCTTACTGTTGGGGTCAAAGGTCGTTCAGGGTCATCGATGTTGATAGCCCTAAAAAGCTCGTCACCAGTGCTTATTATGATATGCAGCATGTCTGTGCCTATCTGCAACTATTTTCACGCTAGAGAGGCCAATAGCGTTAAAATAAGTACTTTTTAGGAAAGTACCCCTCTTTCACGCCCTCAACTAACGGCACAAAATTTTGTCACAAAAAAATCAGAATCTTTGTGGCAGTTTGCAGTTAATATGTTGTGATCATAGCTTTCGCCGTTTTGATACAACACCGCAGTGTGACAGACGGATGAACAGAAAGACAGACAGACGCCCTGCAGGCCATGGCTAAGACGCGCGAACATTCTGCCTATCGCGCGTAATAAAAACAACAGTTATACAGTTTACACAGTTATATGTAGCGAATTTCTAGCTTGACAGGTAATCACGACATAACGTATAAGCTACATCAATATCATCAATTATTAATCCATTATTGGAGCATCAAGAATCGAAATGAGCGCACCTCGACAGGTGTGTTACACACCGACCAGTAGACGGCTAGTAATTTGATTTTGTATCTGTTTCTGGACAACGCCAGTAGGCAAAAAGCAGATTATTCGGATAGTCACGTATCGACATTGTCATTGTCATCGACAAAATAAAAATATTTTTGAGTTTAAGTCGAAAAGATAACAATCTATGTAACCGGCCACGAAGGTCAACTCAGCCTGGCCATCCCTTCGTAGATAAGTGCAATGAATAACAGCGAAAGCTGGAACGTAAACAGGCACATCGTGCAACGCATAAGCCCCATACACATGTTCTCGCAGTGCAAGCTGGTGTCCGGCCATGGGCCCAAGAAACGGAGAGCAGCGACGCCGTATGAGTCTCGTGACCTGAGAAGGACTTTACTTACTTTATGCTTTAACGGTGTAATGCGACTGCACAAAGACGCCGTCAGTCGAATGCTACAGCTAGACAGCTAGACGACATGCGACGGCCACGAGTACTGCAAACAAGCTTACTTACTATAACGTACTTACTCGGATGTAATAAGATTTCTCCACATAAAATTAAGACTTTCTATAGAAATTTCTCGACAACAGTTTGCAGGCCCGTGTAGCACAGGAAGGCTTGGGTTTAATCTAAGCTTCCTCCCTTTAGCCGGAGCCAAAAAGCGTTGCATAAAAATAACCGAAACACTTTCAAGCTTAAATACATAAAAATGCATTTTTCGCGACTCCCACTTGAGAGCCCAAAGACCCCGTAGCTGGACTATTGAAAGATCGAACCGCCTCTAGAAATGTCGGGCAACAGGCCTGGTCTGTGTCACGTACTAAACGGTACGCTAATACGATTTTATATAAGCTATCCGCGGTATTCCGGCTGAGTTAATATTTGCGTCGGAAATAGGAAACTCGCCTACTGTGCGACTCATCCAACCTGTTGTATAGTCAGTCGCTGGTTAGTGTACAACGAAATCAATCCAAATCACTGGCAACATTGTTAGCTGCTGTTGCACAGTCCCGAAATTATTGGCTCGAGAAATATGCACTTTTACGTGTACCGGTACTAAAAGAAGGGTAATAATCCTGCCATGTTACTGTTGTAAGTGGTACTGCGCATGTAAGACGTAGGTATCTGTAATTTTCTGCAATAGGCACAGAGGTCGGGCTAAGACTGTTGCAGATTAGCACTTGGTGAAAAAATTCAAACTCGTTAAACGGAACGTATGTTGTTACAATATTTTTGTTGCTTTTGTTGTTGTTATCTTGTCCAGATGGACATACTCTGTCACGCAAAGTCTTGAAAGAAGCCTGCGACATGCCAGGCAAGCGTTAAAGTATGCGGCGAACAGCGCGATTCATCATAATGTAGCGTAAGCTGTCATCCACTATCTCGCGACGCAGTGGTTAAGCGTGCTTTCCAGCCAACGCAACAGACGCAAAGTACGCAACGCAAGAAACGCATCTGATAGAACGGAAGCAACCACCGCTTTTTGTCCTTGCGTATTGGCTGCTGCGTCAGCTGCGTTTGCTGCGTTGCGTGCGTTGCGTTGGATCGACATCACGCTTTGAGCGGGAAGTTTACGCATGCAAAACGCAGTGGCGACGCACAAACGCATGCAAAATCTCAGCAGCCCGTCGTGCATATTTTATTCATTGCAGCCAATATTTTGCAAATAACTCGAACTGGAACAACAGAAAAACGAAAAAACCAAAGCCGTTTGATCGATTGGCCACGATACGACGAAGAAATACATAGCACAAGTTCGGTGTACAGCATGCCATGAAACTCAGCAAAAGACTGATAAATACAAAAACTTTTGTCAGGCGCCCTTGTGTTTGTCTTAGAATATTTTACGGCGCCATACAAATTGTCGTATTATTATTAATAATTAGTATTACTAAGAACTAGAAAGCCGATTAGCGGGCAAATAGTCCAGTAATCTGCGAAGATAAACAGGAGAATAGAATATCAACATTTTCCATGCGGAATGACAAAAATCTAAAATAATACGTTATAAGTGTGGACTGAATTTTAAAAAAAAAACACGTGCTGAGTGGTAAAAGTAGTAAAATGAAAATCTTGGTGTATTGTATAAATCTTACAATGATTTCGAGCCGTCACCTGCCGTCTGTTAAAAAACACAGCTTAATAAGTTATTGATATACTGGCTTCTCATTTATCGTTCCCCTATAATTCACAGAAAATGTTTTTGAGCTAGTTGTGCTACTGTGCTACTTAAGTCTGTACCTTGTGCTACATTCAAAATTTGTTTTAAATCACTGACATACTACTTAAAACTTACCTTTCTTGTGAAAATCGTTTCATGTACGCTTGACGTAAGATCTGTACACTTTTAGCAAAACTAATGCCTACTTACCTACTTGTTAACGTAATCGCAATATGTCTATATTATTTGTAACAACGAATGCGTTTTGACATTTGCTGTAATAAAAAATGAATGAATGGATGAATGACTTTTTTGCAGCTGTCTTTAAAACAGTTCTATAGCAGCAACTTTGCAAGCGTTTGCTTGAACGACAATTAGCGGCATTTGTCTGGTGAAGACATCAGTATTTGTAAATGTTCATTTATTGAACACAACATGCACGGCGATAAAAGCCAAAAGTACACTTTTCAGCATTTTTACAACATTTTCAACTTTGGTACCGTTAGTATTTTAATGAGGATAATGGCAATAATGATGATAAAAACGATAGAAACAAAACCACGGATAAAATGATAATAACACTGCAGCCAGAAGTGATAAAAACAAATGAGCGCAATGTAGCTTAGCTAACCTGGCTTCAGCGACAAGCCTGCTACTGGCGAGATTTCCGACATGCTGGCATCAAAAGGCGAGAAGAAGACGAACGACAGCTACTGACAATCTAATTAGACTGCCAGTAGTCAGTAGTCGTCGTGTGACGTCAAGCCATCTCTATAAACCTAACGATGTGCGATTCGTACGTTAACGCCTGCTGACATCGTAGACATGCCGTATATAGGCTGGCTAGCCTTCGCTCATCAGCGAATCAACGGATGCGACGGACGGACGGACGGAAAGCATTGAGCGCGAGCGCGAACGCTTTGCTTTGACACAACTAGCGTACGGTAGTAACATGTCGACAGAGAGGTTCGACGCCCGCAGCACCGCAGCAGTTCTGTCGCTGCTGCTGCTGCTGCGTCGTCTACTCTCAACACACGAGCATCGCTCAGCACAGTGCTTGCTTGCACACGATCGCTCGCTCTCTTGTGCGAGCTTCTTTCATGTCGTATTCACTGGACGTCTGCGTTTAGTACCGACCGGTACTTTCAACCATGTGCCGTCGCTGATAAGATGATTCCTCGCAGCCCCTTTCACCGACCGACCGACTGTTTTAGTGCGCCACGATTTATGTCAGGTTGTGAACAGACTGACGCTGAAGTCGCTGCAAAGAATATTTATATCAGTGCGGTAAAATATGGTACATCGATCAATGTCATAAAATAGCTAAAACACAATTGTATAAGATAAGTTATTTATTTAGTTTTATCGCAGTACATGCAAAGTGCAAAAACCTACGATAAAATGGTTTGCTATACACAGTAAACAGAGAAGTCCAGACAAAGCAACAGTCTCCAGTTGTTTCAGTTTGTTTTGTATTATCTCACACGTGTCAGCGCTCTAAGACCCGCCGCACATGGCGTAACAAAATAAAATAAAAACAAATTGCAACGGTCGTCGTCGTCGACGTTGACTCAGCGGGTACCATTTGTCACAAAGCGAAAACTGGCCATGCAAACTTGCAGAAAAGTTTTATTTTAGTGAAGGAGTTCGCACATGCTAGAATAAAACAAGCTGCGACGTTGTAGGCCTACAACGTTTTACGATTGTTGCAGATAGTTTTCTTTTATTTTTTTGCACCATGCGCGGCCGGCCTAACAGACCACAATTCACAAAGATGTCTAAACGCAAGCTTTTCACTGCAGTCACACATGTCGCAGAATACGTCGTGCTTGACGCCGAGTATGCGTTACACGTTGCTGTTCCACTGCAAAGCATGAACGATCACGACAGCTTTACGCGTTAATCGTCACTGTCAGCCGGAACCAGCGATCAATCAATGAAAAACGCATTTATACCACAGGCTCCATCAAGAATCAGAAGCCCACTCAGTCGAACCGCAGACTCAATCAAATCCGAGCCACCGGCTTTACCGCATTGTGTCGTGCGTCGTCGCGTGCTTTCCATGGCGCAAAGGAGGAGAGCATAGAGACTGATGACGGCTCAGCCTGATTGCGGTCTGAAATAGAGTGTCCGAGAGGCTGAGGTGTAGGACATTTCCCCCAGTCATGTTCCCCCGGACGTTCCCCCTCTTTTCTGCTTAGGCTTGGTGCTTATTATGATTAGACCTATCTGTTGCTACTGGCCTAGGGGAAAACGTTCTAGGCACTCAAAAACAGGGGAGGAAAGAAACGTTCGGGGAGGAGAAATGTCCGAGGGGGCAAAACGTCCGTGGATGACAGGTTCATGGGGGGAATGTCCGTCTCTCAAGATGCTGTCACTCTCAGCCGCACCAGTGTCCAGACTGTTGTTGTTTGTCGTCGTTGTTTGTTGTCGTTATTGTAATTACAACGCCAACGTTCATCTTTTCCCCATCACTGGACATCGCATTTTCAATTCTATCGCTACCGACGCAGGACGCTGCATAAGCCCACAACAGCACTGCTACTAGGCTTAAGTGACTTTAATAGCCATCGTAAAACAGCTTTAGAATAACGTCTAGAGCATTTTACGGCGGTAAGATCTAGGCTGTAGAAAGAGTTAGCAATTTTATTCGCTACTTTAGCCGAAAGGAAAATAATACTTTCTTACGCTGTTTCGTTGTTTGCTTATTACTCTGTCTCTCTGCAAAGATATATTATCTGTGATCATTTTTGGGGGATAAAAATGTAGTTTACCATTGATTAGATTTTGATAAGGATCCAAATCACGATCAGTATCCAGGAATTTGTAAAGGATAAACGAATCGGTTACCAAGCTATTAACTAGAGCACGCCAGGTGGCGTACTGTACTGTTGAACAGCAGCCTCGGCAGAGGTTTACGCTCTTCGAGCGCGCTTTTGATAATTCCGTGCGTTGCTATTGCAAAAAAATTATAAATACGTAAGGAAATTGTGGTTGCTGTTGGTGTTAAATTTATAAAACGCCACACGCCGAGCTATACAGATGCAAAGTGTATAGGTGTGATCCAGGTTAGCAAGCAGCTGCTAATGAACATCAGCCATAATAGTTAGTGACCGGAAGCATCTGGAAAGACATAACGCCAACTAAAGCTAAGGCGCAGGAGTTTCTGACTGCAAGTAGGCCCAAAAGTCGCTGACCAGGAAAGCAGTCGGACAGATAGTGACAGATGAAATGAGCTCGTAATTCGGCGCTAAGTTATTGATTTTTCTCTACGCCACGAATACGCCGACTGACGCCACTTAGATACGCACATCAGCATCAGCAGCAGCAGCTGCAGCAACCGTCAATTATTTTCGTCGGCCAGTAGTGATGAGATACTTAAGTCACGGTAAATGAACAATAATTTAGAACATGTAGACTTCATTTGTTCGCTATGGCGGCAGTAACACAAGCATACACACAATATAAAAACAAACACACGAAGGCACAATGTAAGAAAAAACAACAGCGAAAATTCAAAAAAATAAATGAAATAGACAAAATAAAAAAAATGCACAAACGAATTTGTCTGCAATATATTTAGTTCGTAATATGCAGTTGTGTAGCTAAGATCGTGGCAGAGAACAGTAATCAACAACATTATCGATATCTGGGCCGTAGTTGTGAGTAAAATCTAACAAAAACATTTGCACGAATATTGTGCAAATATTTTTGTCACTGAGAAACTTCGCGCAGTGCAGTATATGACAGCGGCGTTCGTTTTAACATGACGCTAGGTAATTACTGTGTATTTGTTACATAGTTAAGCCTATCAATGCAGTGACATCAACGGTTTAACGGTGGACTGGTGACCCAGAGGTAACTAACGCAGCCACACCCGGTGGCGCGCCCTGCAAAAGTGCAACCTTGAACAAATTGTACACTATTGCGGTTTCAACTGCCCGTTACTGCTGGCAACGGATGGCCGTTAACACGCTGCTGTGTTATTAGCTGCTCATGCCAATCAACTAAGACTGATTCCTGTAGATAGCAGTCGTGCTGACCATTGTCATTTACTTCTAAGTCTACCTTTCAGTTTCCCGGTAGTCCACTGACTGCTACTTATTTTCCACTAATCGATAAACCTCTATTTTAACGAGAAAAGATATGATATGCAGCCGTCCGCGCATTTGGCGAGAGTTTCAGTCGTTGACACTGAAAAGGTCACCACACAAACCGAGATTATGCGAAATAATTATGTGCCAGTTTCTTAGGCCTACTCTTCGAGTCCGGATGTCAAACTGTCAAAAATGTTGACTGCAATACAAATTCGGTTTTCTCTCGCTCGTGCTACTGTTAAAGCCACTACTAATATTCATTTGAATTCATAAATTTCTTTGCTCTTTATTTTATCAGGTTCGCTTAAACACTATCCTGTTTGTTCATAAAATAAATTAATTGCTCTTTTCTATACGCATCATCCCGTGATTGACATTAAGTTCCAAAGTTATTTCATCAACCAACAACCGTTCTAAAACTTCTTTTATTCAATGAAGTGACATACTTATTTGATTTCAAACTGCCCGATAAACCCTATCAGAGTTGTTCTACACAATAATAAAAGTTTTTTGTGACGCTTAAAAATGGAAAAGAAGGTTGTTTTCCTTGCACCTTTAATGTGGTTAAATTGCCAGCATGCAGTTTCGTCAAGGCTGTAAAGATTACTCATCGGACCACCCTGTATGTAAGCTTATTTGTCGAGCACACATCTGCTTCAAGTACGCGCACTATAATATAGAACTATCAATCAACGTACGCGGTCAGTGGCACTCCTGTCCGATTGTAGATTAGCAGAAACACTCAGTAGGTGTTTTTCATAGAAAAATATGACTCGATCAAATGGAAGGCCCCGATCTGCTTCTACGATTAAAGCATTGAGTAAATAAGTGAAAAAACGAGTGCTACTTCTACCGTTTTCAGTTAGTGACTATTATTGATAAAATATAAAAACATTCGTTTATAATTATCAGTGAAAAAATGAAAAAATGGCTACCAGAAAACATCGGCCATTGACGTGTGTCAATGTCATTTATTCGTACAATAAACCGCTAACGCTTTCATCTTTAGCTTTTTTATAATTTATCAGATTAATTAATATCTCAAGTTGTTTGTTTATTTCGCTTAAAAATTGCCATTCAACAGAAATCAAATGCATTTCGTTATTCTGTTATGATATTATATTCGTTACTAAAGTATGCCCAACTACAACCATTCCTGATTTGATGTATTTGGTCATGATTCCCAGATTGTCGGATTCAAGGTCAAATGAAGCTGTAAAACTAAAAATGGCCGCTTCGAGCGACAATTCATCGATGGCAAAAGAACGTTCACTCTCGTTAACTTCAGCAGAAAGAAATGGGCGCCTGTAGACCTATATGTAGAAGCGGGTAGTGCCAGCTATATACGTACGCCGACAAGTCAATGACCCTGGCAATAAAAATTACGATGCCGTAGACTCGCATAACGTTAATTATCGCTCCCGTGATTGGCGGCAGAATTACTTGCCTTTCAGCTCCGGAAAAGCCTACGTCGACGGCCATCTTGACACCACCGGCTTAGCCGTGGCTTAACCAAAGCCAGATTATGGCATTTCTATCGACTTCTGCTCGCCTTGCCGTGGCTGATCCCCCGACGATCTAAATACCGGAACCACCAGAAAATTGCCCCGATTCACGGCCGTAATGAGTTCAGCTTAATTAAACTGTGATCCGTAACAATGCACGACGGCAAAAACATCAATACTCACGATAAGCAAGGACAATAGAAGCAGACCACATAGTCACAACGTTGTCTGCCTTTTTAGACATAGTAATACCGTGGCTTGTACATTAGGAGCAAAATTTGTTTTAATACAAGTTCAAATTTGCTGTTCGCGAAAGTGTAACTCGCAATTGCGATTCAGATTAAGGTCACGCGACCAAATGTCAAAATCACAAAAACACCGGGATACGAAATGTGCCATAACTAATAAGTTATTATTATAGATACTATTACTTCAAAAAATAATGTTATACAAACAACTTTACAGGAAGCGCAGAGCACAAGAAGTGCCGTGAGCATCGAACACCATGAAAAGCTGAACGGCAAATGCCACGAGAGAGCTTCCTGTTTTGCACGTTCGTTTCTTTGTTACAAACCTGTAGATTATTATCACGGTTCGTTTTGTGGCTTTTACGAGTAGGTCTACACATGTGTGTCTTCTGTTGTGCCACAGGTGGTGTACGGATGCTGCGAACAATTACCTGCCGTTAAGGTGTGCTAATTAATGGCAGAAAACGACTCACCTGCGACGCTCTGCGATGCCATTCGGCAGACGTCGTCGTGCGCAGTTGTCGTGTAGCTGCGTCGGTAGCGCGAGTTAGGTCGACAGTAGGAATCCGCAGCGTACGCCGCCAGCGGTATCTGAACACAAAAATTAATACAACCCATTCTCGGCTCATCATCATCATCATCAAGTTTGTTATCTTCGCCAAGCAAACGCAGTCAGCGACATCGTAGATTAAAAATGTTGGGGAAAGGGGCAAGAAGTTGCAGCTTTTTGATCGACAGCTGAAAAATTTCCGACAAAAAATCTAAGTGTAAAAAATTCAGTTTTTTCCTTAAATTTATTTTTTTCAGAGTGAAAAGTTTCAGCTCCGATATGTGCGTTTTTGGCCAAAACTTTATTGACCCAAAAAAATTTCCAACAGAACAACGTTTAGATGAAAAGTGGGCAATTTTTATGCACTTTCTTGCGGTCTTGCCACAACACCGTTAAACGGAGTAAATGGCAAATACCGTTTTTTTGGATTTGCATGTGTCTGTCTGTGAGCGGCAAACTAATCAACCAGACCAGTTTGGGTGTTAGGCTAAATGCCAATAGCTCCAAAATGGTCAAAGCTACGGATTTCAAATGTAACATGTGTGTTTACAGAGACATAATTTGTTGTTCTAACTCAATACTCATGCACTTGTGACAAACGACGCGCAAAACAGCATTGTCAAAAACAACTGATGCAACAAGAGACAAACAGACAGACTGCGTTTTAAGTCACGTTCGACAACGTATAGACGCACGCTATGGATAAATCACGACAACATCAGACAGTAAACTACAATGAAGATCAACGACTCTGCAAGGGTGGCTGAAAAGAGAGATCATTGAAGCATGAACGATCCTATGCATCGCCAACGACGCCAAGTCACCAACCCTTCGAACGACACTAAACGGCGACGATGAATATGCATAGCTTATTGCATAAAGCGTACACACCGACGTTGCAACATCACACCGATCCATAAAGGTAAGATTACACGTTGAAAATTACTGCTGCTTTTATCGGGATTGCTTTTCAGTAAGCTATGTTTCTGCTGGCGATTTCTCGCGGACAAGTAAAAAGCTGATACACAGTGTTAATCCAAAAAAGTACATTAGCTCACCGACAACGTCGACAATATTCAACGAATCTTCAACGTTCTTACACGGGCACGCTCTGCAGAAAATTTGCGCTAAAGCTGTCTAAGAAAACTCTTCCTATTAATTAATAATTACCAGGAACCAGAAAGACAGCTAAGTTTACAAAAATTCTCAAGGACCTTAGTAGCTTACGATTTGTAGGGTCTATTTTTGCTGAGCGTGTCATCAATCTCAGAAATAGTTTGCTTTTTCAACGTTTAAGCGTTTTATCAAACTCATTTCTCGTACATTGATTTCCCTTTTTGTTTCTCCGCCGTCTTGTGCTTATTGCTTAACGTTGTGTGAGATCTTTGGTACTATTATTTTCTGCCTGGTTGATCAAGCTGCATCATTACTGCTTGGATCTATGGGGGCAAAACTGCTTCGGCGGATTGACGACGACGACGAATAGTTTTGTACATTCGCCAGAGGGAGCCACGAACCGGAAACATGCGATGGACTTGCAAAGACACATTCACTTTAATCGAATTTGAAATGTGGTCCTCTAATAAGTTAATAACAATACATTATAGTGTACATAAGATTATCACGCTGTGACAGGGTCAGCAGCTTACCAGTTAACCCGTTGAATTAAACCAATGGAACGAGATTGTGTGGCGCCCTATCGATGTCACAACGACTGCCTTTTGCAAGTTTCGTTTTGTTTTATCACTACGCTTAATGCTTTTATGCTTCTAATTTTTTCTATGGGCAGTGCTTTTTAAAGTCTGTTTGTCCTTATCTTGCACTGCGTTTTACTTATGTAAACTTAGGTATTTTATCAAGCAAACTATATAGGCCTAAGTTAGCAAATTGCAATGCGTCGTTCAGCAGAACTGCAAAAGCTTTGAAATAGTTTTGGCTGGCCTGCATTTTTCTCCAATGGATTTTCCTTTGTAACTACTGCAAAAATTTCTAATCCTATGTTTGTGGCTTATTTTGTTCTAACGCAAACTCAGGCGTTGTTTTTAACATGCAAATTCATATCTAGCCTAACCAAACTATACTTCCTTCCTCGTTCTCCACCGGACCAAATAATATTTCACAGTTATCTCCTAAATACGGAGCTCTGTAAATGGAGTGAATTTTGTCATTATCGGGTGGATTCACTATGGAGCGAGCACACCGCCATGAAGAACTATAGCGATAGCCAGTAGCCATGAAAGCCACTGGTCGGCGGCAGAATGAAGTGGCATGAGACGCGTGCTCAACGTGTCGACTGCCTTGGAGGAGACCATGAACCATTCAGCTGGTTCTCGGCACGACACTTGACGACCAGCTCTCTCTCTCCCTCCGTCATAGTAGCCTGGTACCAGCGTACGTCGTCGCCCACCCCGACACTTTGCGTCTGCATCGACCGCCGTCACTCGGGCAAAAAGCGCAACGGGGACGCACGCTGAAATGCGAAAAACAAAAATGCAACACCGCCATGAGATTTGCGACACAACGGTGCACACAAATGCAGGGGGATGAAATGCAGGACAAAAATTCGACTGAAAATTAAGAACACTGCAGCACCGACGGGAAATTTTTCGTAGAAACAAAATATCTTCTGTTTGCGCTGCGACATGCAGTTGTTACTTTCTTCATTTTCCTCTCTCGTCTTTCTTATGGCACTTTTGACTGTGCCATTGTCTGACATATGTTTAGTCTATGGCTCCATTTATTGTCGCTTTGTGAAATGTTGTCACGTGTAGGTAATGCGCTTGCTCGAACGAAGCATAATATCGCTTACTATCGACTTTTATAAACGACATGCATGCAATAGCAAACATGCGCGGGTAATGTCGTATGTTGTCCGTCCGTCTGTCGGTCCGTCTGGTGTAAGGTTGAGGAACTACGATGGTCATATGAATAATCAGCTAACTATTTTCGCTTTTTTTACGCGCGAAAGCAGAATGCTTCGCGCGTCTTTGCCATCGTCTGGGCGTCTGTCTGTCCGTCCGTCCGTCCGTCCGTCACACTCGTGATCTGTATCAAAACGGTGCAAGCTAGGATCACGAAATCTTCACTGTGGGCTGCCCCAAGGTGTCTAGTTTATCGTGACAAAATTTCGTG
>Ga0056128_1001545_pt1 | contig 25939 bp, 17 predicted proteins | sample WorMetLIZISLAND2_FD_71113 | JGI IMG/M metagenome (GOLD analysis project Ga0056128, IMG submission 71113) | Marine gutless worms symbiont microbial communities from Max Planck institute for Marine Microbiology, Germany - Olavius geniculatus... ... | reverse complement strand
ACGGCTTTCCATAACTTTGAGGTTCCCCCGTTTTCCGGTCCCGCGTTTTCCACCCCTGTGATTTGGTGCCGGGTTTTCCAGTTCCGCGTTTTCCAGTCTCGCGTTTTCAGCGCCCCCCTCAACTGGTGCTGTCAGTAGCTACTCTGCTTCGTCGACGGCGAACTTAGAGTCGGGTGATGAGTTGACTGTCGCATTAACCATCAGCCAGACAGCCACAGTAAGACGAATCATCAGCACTGTAAGTTTACTGCGACAGAGTTCAAATTTAACCGTCAGTGTAGCTGCTGTCACAAATGAAAAGAAATTCCGGATTTCCTACGTTTCGTGTCTGTTTTCGAGTATGCGAGCCAGTACGGGACAGACAGACAGACGGACGGACAAGCAATACGCGTAATGCGGTCAATAGGACAGCCGCACAACAAACCTGTTTGGTGTCTGTAAAATACAGCAAAACGTGAGAGACAAACCGGGGACGCAGTCGAAGCTGGCTTCCAGGTACGAGACGAGTTCTGTGGGGCACGGTCTGGCGCTGTGTAGCGTCGACGGTAGGAATCTACAGCGTCTGCGGCCAGAACACAGCGAGCTGACGGTCGCCAGAACGTCGGCGCGGCAGCCAATGGACCCGTACTCGCGCTGTACGCAGCGACCTTCCTTCATGCGTCCAAACACCGCCGAGCGCACGAGAATGAGTCGGTCTGAGTGGCCGGTCACCGAGCAGTCAGCGTCGAAGTGTTCGCGTTCACAGTACTCGGCCACCACACCAGGCCTTGCCGACGTCGATACGGCTGCCGCGTCCGCCCTGGGTGATGAAGATCTGTCGGTTGATGTTTTCTGCAGACCAGAGCCTTCAATAACACATGTACCACACCGCGTCTAGTTACTATAGTTGTGGTTAAACAAAAAAATTTAGGAACCAATTTTTCGCATTCTGATACGCTTTGCCGCTAATGTTTTAGCCATGAATTTTCACTGGTTTTAACATTCATTTTTGAACATTTTAAATTTTTTTAGTTTAGATTTACTTAGTTTTTAGTTCGTGCTTGGTGATGATCTGCTAACTGACATAATGACATTCGTAGAAGATGCAGCAGCGTTGCACATGGATTGGAGGCTGTATAACAGGACGGCGCGACTTCACCCTGCATGTCAAGAACACCCGGACTTATACCAGCGACGTGAGTGCTTCACGAACATTCAGCCTCCAAACACCTGGTCTCAAATAGCTGAGACAAATGACTATAATAGTTGATTACGGTGTATGGGGTGCCCTTTAACAAAGAGCTTAAAGGTGGGCCGGGGTGGCCACAACTTATGAGTCGCGCAGCTGCACCGTGTGATCATTACTGAGTGGCAAACTCTTGCAGTGGCAGCGGTTCATTGACGGCGTCATCAATGGACGATGCGCCGGCGTCGACACCAGCTACAGTGCGTCGTCCAGCAACGACCATGACACAGTGAACCACTTAGTCTAACTGAAACTGTAACGACTACAAGGAAATGCGATAACTTAATGTGTTTGAAACAAAAAAAAACTTCTGCTAAAATAGCGTTAAAATTTAGAAAATAAAGCATTGCATGCTTGCAATTTGTAGAAATGAGCTAAAAATTATGACTTGAATTTATTTGCGTCAACAGGTATGCATACGACCTGTAAATTGTTTATCACAATGAAACTGCGCGTAAATCTAATACTGGAAGCAGATTCGTATCGATGACGATAACGCTAACGATAATATTGTCTGAAGCCATCTATATACGCAGCGCCCGTTCCGCGAAAGAGTCATCGTGTTTCATATAAACTGAATCTGAAACAGTTCAGCGTCGACTGGTCATAACATGCGCAGGGGCAGGGCAGGGCTGCAGAACGCGCGCCGATGGTTAAATGGTTGCTGTCATACACACAACATGATCGATCATCAACAGCGGCGTCAATATTGTAGCCTCGCATTGTATAGCGACTTGATGCTGAATCGAATCCGTGCAACTTTAGGTCGGTGGTCCAATATACTGACGGACGCTATCTGTCTGCTATCTATCCAATCCGGAGCTGATACTGGCGGCCGCGGGGCGTCCAGACAGACAGAACGACCACACAGCAGAATGATGAGTCTCTTGATGCACAAGTAGAACGATGGCTGCAGCGTTCGAAAGGTCCTCCTGCCCACCGGCCACAATCCTCTTCCCTGTTCTGTCGGCTGGCAATCAACTCTACACGACCCGGTCCGTCCGCAAAGCTATTCGACGATCTCTGCAGGCAACAATGCGAATTGCTGAAAAGCGCACATGGCGATTCAATATTTACAATTATTCATCGCATTTCGCAAAACTCGTTTCGTAGTCGTCCGCCAGATAGTGGACAGTTGAAACAGGCGGACACGATATCAACAAATTATCGTTGTGCTGTTGCGATTAGTAATTTTTATACTTGGCTTATTGCGTTGCTTCAAACTTTTTGTTCTCGACGTTTGTGCCGCATGATTTCAGTGTTGGGCATTGTGTATACGCTACTTGCATTACTCAACCTAATTTGTCTCCAGTAAACTATATGTCTAGTATAACGTCGTCATAAGACAAATCCACGCAACGTGCAAAAAAGACCAAACGACAGCCAGTCGGGCACGGGCGACCGACATCCAAGTGCGCATATTTCATCTTTAAAATCACTGAATACTACTGACCCGGCTGTAAAGTCACCAGGGGTTCGCCAGCTTTATCCGCCGAACGAAATCAAACGAAAAATTGACAAAAAAGACTAAACGGTTGATCACAAAACCGACTTTTTAGGTAAACTACCTCTGCTAAATAAGACAAAAAAGTTTTTCTGTCTTGTGCCGGAATACGTGCTGAAAAGCCACTATACTGGTGACTGGTGTTGTGTTGTCGCAGTGGGCAGAGGACGCAGCGGACCTATATAAACAGAAAACCAGTTGCACGGACAACTTTTCCGCGTGAGAAAATGGCAAGAGATGACACTGAAAATGACTCTTTGCAGATGTAAATGTTGACAATGACGAGGGTATTTTCATTCCCAGCCAATTATGGAGTCCCCCCGGGAAGCATCGTGAGCTATCCAGGCTTTACCTAGAACGCTTCTGAGAACTGTTTAGCCGCGAGGTAATTGGTCAGTCCCATACGGCACCTTCCAAAAGCTCACATTTGCATGAACGATTTCGAACGTAGCCTTCACGAGTCCGAAGGGAGCAGTTGCTCTATTTTCAGCGCACTGGCTACAATAATGGTCAGAGCACTGCTTTAAAAGCGCACTGGAAATGTTTGTAGCTATTCTGATACGTTAAAACAGACCTTGTCGAAATAAAAATGCGACCAGCATCCTGCACCACAGACCTATAATAATATGCCGCGGTAATAAGCCGCGGATGCTAGAGCGAATCAGACGCCGCAACAAGTAGCCTATTGACAGCCGGTTATAACAGCCTCAACTATCGGCTAATGGAAAATAATAGCGCTGGACGTTCCCCTCAGTTTTGCGTGCAATAAAAACGCGCGATGTCGTTCGGTGGCCTCCAGGCGAAGTAACCGGTATTTATTGGCGTTGTCGCCGCATCCCTAATCGTGCTGGCCGATCACGTATTCATTGACGTGTCTCTATGCAATTTTACGCATGCGTTGTCGAAGCACCTCGTGTTCGGTCCATTGTCACCCGCCACGTTGCTATATCGAACTTACGTCGCACGTCGCTCTGCATACGTTAGGTCACCATGGTGCAGCCGACGTGGCGAGCCATTCACTCAGCCAAGAAACAGTCTGAATGATTCACTCCAGTCTCCGGGTCGAATCAATACAACGCAATCGTGTTAACAAGTCATATAATAGAATCGGCACAAACTGCTTTACGCTGCGCTGCGATTAACCCAATCACGCGAATTCATGTGCTATAATTAAGCCTAGTTACGCCGACAACTGTAAAGTGCTTGGCTGAGCTTCGTTAAGTTTAGCAAATAAATGGAAAAGTCGTAGCTAGAAAATTGTGTGCTAGTCGTTACAAGAAATCTGAGCTAATGCTCATGAGACGAGCGAAAGTCTATAGCAGTTCCGGTAGCTGAAAATTTGGGTGTTCACGCTAAGTTAATATACAAATACCAAATTATCTATCTGGATCGCAAAACTATAGCTTTGTGGCGCCACCTTGTGAATCTTATAGACTTGTGTCGCAGCCCGAAATCGCCAAAAAATCCATAAACCCCCTATTTTGGCGTTCAAGGTCATTTAAGGTCATTGAATTCGGCGTCAATCGAGAGCCGGTGTACAACTTCCTATTAGTGATTAATAGTAAAAAACTTACCAGTTTACAACTGTGTGTAAGGACGATGTAATGATATCAGTCCTCTAAAACAGCAAAAATCATTTGGGTAACCGTAGATGTGTAACCGTGTGAAAGAGAGACAGACGGACAGACAGAATTGCGATGGCTAAGACGCGCTAAAAGCAGTAGCTGCTTTCGCGCGTAAAAAGATGAGAATAAAGAACAAGAATGTGATAGATGACAAAGGTGTCGACAAACAGCTGGCGGACACAACAACGTGCCGTTTGTTTTTATGCGCGACAGCAGCTACTGCTGTAGCGCGTCTTAACCATCGCAATTCTGTCCGTCTGTCCGTCCGTCTGTCTGTCTGTCACACGGGTGGATCAGTCAAAAACGGTGCAAGCTAGGATCACCAAATTTTCACCGTCCGCTGCCTGAAAGACTCTAGTTCCAGGATTAGTAAAGCTTTTCCATAAATTCAAAAGGGGTCACCCCGATCGAGGCGCTAAATTAGAAAGGGTAAGAAAAATTTGCGATTTTTAGCCAATACTAAAATTCCTGCACTGGATATTGCGCTAGGCGTCATCCGCCGTCGAGTCTAAATGAAACATCGTTGTGAGCTTAGATTTCGTTTGTACCGGGCCTTTACAGATGCATCGCTGTTGCGCGTTCCCCTTTGCGTTAGCTGGGCTTTTCTTGGGCAATTTCTTAGACGACTGCGTTTGTATCTATGAATCATGTTTTGAAGCAGGTTTTAATGCTATTTTGTCATACGGTGTCGTATGACCGGTATACGGTGTCTTGAGAAGCTGCCGTGTCCGACACGAAGCTTACGTAGTTCACGCTGCGATGACTCGTGAATATTTCGTGTTTCGGCGGCTGCGTTCGTTCGGTCTGCGGCTTCATCAGCTGATCGATGTCGCGTCGGCTGCCCGCCAGGCAAGCCGTCGGGCTGCCCGCCCAGTGAACGGCGCTGACGACAACGTCGACGACGCACATTTCATCGTTAGGTCGGTGAGTTGACTCGGGCCGGCCATAAGCCGTGCCTGCATGTCCTCTGAGGCCACTTCTCGACGGGGTTCAGCGCGCTCGTTCTGACCCGCAGGTTGCTGACTGGACGGACGCCCGCATGCAGCCATGCCTGTTCGACACTGATACGGTTGCTGCAGCGCGCCCGCCACGACATTCGATCATTTCCCGTTTTGAGCCGATGTCGACTCGACGCTGAATGTGTGGATCTCAGCGGGCGTCAGCACGGGCCGCCATTTCTTAGCGACTGTTGCCGTCACGTGACGTCTGACGTCATCAGCCGGCGCTGATAATGTAACGTATAGGTTGGCCGTTGCGGTCGCGTTGCAGCAGACATAATGCGATTCGCGTCGTGCGTCGCGTCGCGTGCCTGGTCAATCCCGAGTGCAATCGGACACCGACGATGCCTTCCCGCTGATCAATTAGGTCTATTAACTCACCATAATGAGTCGCCGGCAAACTCTATACGTCTGCTGTCTTACTGATCCATCTCACATCTCAAGCTTTTACTCAGCCTTATTTTCACTTTTTAGCACAAATGTGCACACAACTGTGCTTTAGTTCGATACGTTTGTTCCGAATTTAATGTACTGTGCATTTATAGTATGATTAATAACGAAACTATTTTTTATAATAGCACTGCTTGTCACATATCGGCTATAAAGAGTATGCCATTGGTAAGTTGACGTAAAATAATATTATTGGATAAAATGAAACATTTAAGCTAAATGCGATAACTCACGAACAAAAAATAGGCTTAGAAACGCATAACTGTATTTGGAAAGCACATGTTTGGAGAGCACATGGACAGCACTGCACTCAGGCGCTCAGGCGTCGGCCTACTACATGTATATATAAATGATCTACTGTGCTTTTGCAGCACAGTTGCAGTACCACAACGGCGTGACATATTCGAGCCTCACGGCAGGACAGTCGAAGGCGCTGGGGTCAATACAGCGAAGGTCGATGCGAATAATATTTGTGGACAGCGATTATGAGATGTCACTGATGTCGGATGGTCTGTCTGGAGACGCTCGAGACACGGCGTGCTCAGCTCACTGAGTGGTTTTTCCGGCGCATGCAGTGTGCTCTGTGAAGCGTCTTGTCTATTTACTGCCGGACAAGCACAACTTTTTCACTGAGTTACAAGCCGACTGCGTCACGCCAAGATATTCAAAAGGTTGCAAACTATGAGAAGATTTCGAAATTTGTTCATTTCTTATCGCTTAGTACATTTTGATTAGGTCAAGGACTACTAGCGTTTTGAATGTCCATGTACACTATATGTACTACTGTATAACTGTACTACTTTGATTATTATTGTACCCATCCAGGCACGATATCCAGCCACTAGGTGATATATGAAATCTATCTCTATCTCAGCTCCGTCATCAGAGCTGCAAATATTAACACCCATATCCGTCATCAAGTCATACACCAAGAAGTTGGCTAATCATGTTGTCATCCGGAACAACAGATTATCAGCCTCAGGCGCACAGACATCAGTCACTCGGCATTGCCATTTCCTCGTTATACGCTTTGTGTGGTTCATGTTATGTCCAGCCTCTTGACAGACCCGACTGCCATGGCAGAATTCAAGTAGCGAAAATATGCCATATTGAGTTTGTGTCACGTGGTGCATTGACGTCATACTTGACGCAGACAATGCAATCGCACTTAAACCATACGGCTCAGACGTAACCTGTTTGCCAATCATACACTATATCAGTGAGTCGCCGAAGCGGTCTCTTGACAGCTGCTCTGCTCACAACAGCGCGTTGTTACTGTTGTTGTGGGCTTCCATCACAAATGCGACATCATCATCAGCATCAGCAGCAGCACCAGCGGCAGCGGCGGCGGCAGCACAATATACAGTCGTCTTTGCATGTCTTGTCGAAAATTGAAAAAAAACAGCAATGACAAAAACGAAAAACTGCTGTGAAATAGCATTCTACGTATCTCGTTGACTAAATCTTTAACGACCGCGTAAAATACGACTGAACGTAAACACTACCGTATTTGCTTAAAACTTCGTAACCAACTATAAACTGCATTAACTACTTAGAGCATGTCGATACATATGCTGCATCATATAACTGAAAATAGACTACAGTATAAGAAATTTTAAACGTTATATTAAGTAATATATTTGCTCATATCTTTCTTTGGTATCACGGTGCAAGTACATGCTCCCGGTCAGTTTTACTGTAAGTCTTTATGTCTTCATTTCATGTCACTGTCTTGTTTCGTGCCAATGACTACAACATCTACGACTGGTGACTAATGGTAAGCATTTGAGACGAAGACGAGTGTATTCAAAACCAACTCGTGTTTAGTCGTTCGCAGCAGTAACGGACGTCGTCAGCCATTAGCACCTGCGTGCCGCCATGAGTGGGCGACGAGCGACACAAGGCGCTTGCGGACGTCGTCAAGTGGTTGACAGACAAGGCACCGAGGCGCGTGCGTCGACGGACAATTTCCTCAGCCAACTGCAACTGCAGTCGGTTGGTCGTCATATTCATAATGCAGTGAATTGCACACAGGACGCGTGTTGCCCAGTGGAGTCTGGAAGGCGCCACGACAGTGCTGCGGTGCGCTGCATGCCGGTCAGCGCAGACAGTAAATTGAATTGGCCTTTCGTCGACGGCGACGACGACGACGACGACTACGATCACCTGCACTTGAGCAGTTCGTTAATGCATTGTTCATTCAATCTCCGAGCGGACGCGCGGCCAGTAGGTCTGATGGAGTCGACATTGGCATGCGACCTACGGTCGATGGACTGAGTGCTGACTGGCTGGCGGCTATACTGCCGCATGCCGTAAGCACTTATGTCAAGTGTACGGTCCAGATCCACGCAGCATGAAAATGTCGCCATAGCTTTCGGCTGCGGTGCAGGCAGTGTCCGGCCGCATCAGCTGTTTGTCCAGTGACAAGTCATTGCTCTATAGTTTCTGAACCTTCATCGGTATCTAACAAAGCACGAAGCAGGCGAATAATCTGTTTACTTTCAGCCAACACTAACACGTGGCCATGTTCGTAAAAAGGAGTTGAAGCTTTATCAAATTTCTAGTCATGTCATTAATAGGCCTAATATTGTTTAAAAATGTATTTTGCTTTGTTCGAAGGTCTGCAGTTGGCTAATATTAATGTCAGTTTTTTTGCTGTGTGTTTTTCTGTCTTGTTGCCACAAGCGATCGTGATGGTCAAGTTCAACTTTGAGATGTTACGTACACAGGTGTTTGATCGATGTTCGAAGCAGACTTTGCGTCATGGGATGCAGCAACGTCTGTTGTTCTTTACTAAATTATAAATATTTACTTGGCCTGTAACAAAGTTTATAATGCCAGTGTTACAGTTGATCAGCTTCAACTTAATGTCAGCGTCAGCAGCAAGGAGCACGTCAGCACTCAGCTGTGACGAGATCGCTGTGTCAGTTGCAGTAGCAGTTGTACAGCGTTGGGCGCCGCAGCTGCTGAACCTGATTGTCATGGATAGCGTAATCACGTTGTGCCGCACGTCGACACGCACTTGCTTCAAACTCAATCGGTCGCAAACCCGTCTGATGTGGTCTGCGACTGCAGCTGTAGCGAAACCACGCCTACCGAATGTCAATGCACACAGCAGCAACATTCATAACGATCCTGGCGCTAATGGAGCCGTGAATAAATCCGAAGGGAGAGAAAAGGAATGAAAGACACACGGAGACGGACTAAGAGTCGAACGATAAGATTCGATCACGGCGTTGTACATTCATCAAATGCAAACGACGTTTTATCGTCGGGCGTGTAATGCGTCTGAATGAGCGTCTTGGTCGTGCTAGCTCTGTATGGCGGTTCATTAACGATTCCCAGCGCGGATGTCCACTGATGTCCAGTGCTGTACTTAAGCACACGCTGATGTAGTACTTCTGTTCAGTCGTCACACGAGCCAGGTGACTGCTACATAAACAAGTCCACTTTCATCTGGATGTTGAACGACATTGGAACATCTACATTTTTACTGCGATGAAGAATTATCATTGCCTTGCATATACGTCGATGAAGACCTCACAACAAAAGCCATTTTAGTTGTGAAGAAACGGAGTTGGCGGCGCTTGCATTCTGCAGTGTTGCATTAAACGGTCCGCGTTTATGGCGTGATCTGGATGAGTCTTTAAACTCAATTCGTGCAATCACGAGCGACCAGTGAAGATCCAACAGTTTCGTTACGTTAAACACAAGTTGGGCACATTTTTCTTGTAGGCCGAATGACAGACTCATTTGTTTTCACAGATGTACATCTAGGCACAAAGCGTCGCTTTGGCTACAGGCAGTTTATTTCAATTCGGTTTTAATCTAGGAAAAGCCGTAAGCTGCACCATCGGTGGTCGATGCGAGTACAGTACATTTTTATACAGTGTACTCTGTCTGATAATGCAGCTGTCGTTGAATAATGTATCCAGCATCATCATACAATGTATCTAACTGCTATACACAGTCTTCATTAAGACAGAGCTAGTGCGTCTATAGACGACGATACAACGTTATTAATGACGAGAAAGGAGTAGGAAGGGCACACAATCAGCAGACAAATTATGACGTCAGCGTCGTATGACGTCGGCCGGGTAATCAACAACGTCACGTGACCGCGTGCAGCTGAAAGCCGATGATGACGTGACGTCATAAATCGCCATTTTCCGCGCGCAATGCGGCAGGTCGGTGCGATAAAAGCTAAAAGGTCGACGAAGCTGTTTGTTGAGCGAATGAACGGACGAAAGACAACAATCGCCAGCCAGCAGCCACCGAGCGTTGCTGCAGCATCGTGACGCTGCGTGCTGGACTGGACAAGTTAATCACGCTAATGCTCTGGCGACACAAAGACACACACTGCTGCTGCTGCTGCTGCTGCTGCTTGGTGACGGCGGCGCTTCGTCGCTTGTATTGCGCTAATTGACACAGGACTCCGCGCCTCGACACGAGCAACCAGGTGCCCCGGCCACCCACATTTCCCCCATTTCGCCCTGCTCACGCTGCTTGATTCATTTGTAGATGATCTGCTACGTCTGCTCTTGATGATGATGTAAACTTACATGATGTACATGTACAGCGGCTGAGTGAGCAGGCGAGGGGTGAAAGCCTTATTCACTCCGACTCCATAGTCACCGTAATAGATTACAGCGTTGTAAAAATGTTGGCTAAAACAGAAAAACTAACAATCTCACTGCTAAAAATAACCTAGCTAACTTGATAAATCACAGGATCATGTAAATAAAAAACTTTATACAAAAAAACACGCTTCTCACAAGTCAGTGTTTATTTCATCGGCATTTTTCGGATTTCTTCATCTGTATAGTCAGTTGAACGTAAACAGAACGCTGCGTTTTATTTTGCGGTTAATTTTTGTTTTCTTCAATCCTGTAAGCCAAGTTTTGCAGTTGGGGGTCATGATATTTTGCAATGCATACCAAAACAATTCTCCAGTTTTACTATAATCAACATTAACTGTTCTTGAGATATTGACCCGGAAGCAGTAAACAAAAAAAACTTTAATTTATTAGGCCTACATATCGTTCACCGTAACTTAACAATCCTGTTTACAAGGCTACAGAACTGTTCCCAGGAGAATTCGGACGCATCGCTGCGAGCTATCTACATATAAAGTGTTGTCCTGAGATCGTGAGATCCGCCGGATATTCTCAGTGCGAGATAGCTAGTGGACGGAGGAGGGACGGAGCCGAGCGATAATGGTGAAGTGTTAGTGCGTGACGTGAGCGTCAATTGTCCTCGTGGAACGAGATGGCGACATGGTGCAGGGCGCGGGGCTGCGGCGCGTTTCGCGATCAGACCACAAACGTCGCTGTTGGCGATTGCGCCTCGGACGTGCGTGCGTGCGTGCGTGTGTGCATATCTCCGTCGACGTCGATGTCTGCGAATATAGACAGCTCTATTTGTCCGGCGGCCGGCTGTGAAAATTGTCCAAGTATTGACCGCGGACCGACCGACAGATCGGCCAGCGGGCTGCAAGTCGGCGTCAGCAGAGCATGCAGTGACCGGAGGCGACCAATGGAACCGCCTCGATCTCGGCCCACCCATGCTGCACCACCGTGTCTGACTGATGTCATTAATCCATTGCGCGCTCGAGGTCGCTCGCTCGCTCGCTAACAAAAGCTTGACGCCTGGACTCAACTGACTCGTCGCTGACAGTCGGACGAACGGACGGACGCAAGAGCGACATGGTCATCGGTGAAATGAGACGGCGCCAGCGAGTAGTAACGGACGGGGGGAGACTCACGGCGCGATGACTGGAGGGCATCGTGCCGGCGGCCCATTATAGGATCGCCCCACCAGAAAAGTCTCTCCCGGCCGACAATTTACCGGCAAAAATCCGCCCCGCCCGGCGGCCGACCGGGCGGGACGGATTTGTACCCGTAAATTGGCGGCCAAGGGGAGACTTTTCTGGAGAGCGATCCTATAATGGGGAAACTTTTTATAAGGCCGGCTATAATTTAATAAGAGAGGGACATAGCAAATCCGCGATTATCTCTCCCCGGGCGGATTTTTTTTATGGAGGACATCTTAATGTGACACCGGCGGCCTGCTGTACGCTCGACCGGACACTTCGTTTGTGTTATTGTTGATGTCGACGACGACTCGTCCGATGAGTTCTGGGCGTAAAAACGGACGGCGCCGTGTGAGTGAGGTCGAGCGAGGCGCGAAAGAAGGGCACTGACGGCTAGGGACACATTGGACAACGAACGCTCTGGTTTCAAATTCGTCGCCGCCGCCATAACACAATGCATTGCACTGCATGGCGTACCGACTATAGGCCTACGAACTCAGTCAAGATAACACTGTCCTCCGCTAACGCATCTAGGCCTAATTATCTCTCGAATGCAATCGCAGCTGCGATAATTCACTTATATTTGCACTGTGCGCATATAGGCCTAGGCTTATTTCACTTTCAGCTTTGTTTTTGACAAATTTGTAAAATGGATGCTGACAGCTTGCAGGCCATTTCTACACGTCGCTTCGCCACATAATTTGTTGGAATGTTGACCATATTTGTCAAAATTACACTCACAGAGATATCACAAAGTTTCGTCATAATGGTTTTGTTGTATTTCCGGTCACAGTGAAATGTGAATTGAAAGGCTCGTCCCATTCCTTTTCCTCTTCCCTTCTTTTTTTCTATCTCCTTTTCTCTCTCTTTCGTTCCTTCCTTAGAAATAAAAAAACCCTAAAATGCAGCTTGAGGGTCTGGGCCTCTGGGGGAGCTCTGTGAACTCCCCCGCGGGGTCTGGGGTGCATCCCCAGCCGAAATCGAATTCGGTATATTATGTCTTTAAAATATGAGATCTAGTGGCAACAATTTTACTTATGTTCTTGAGAACCAACCGACCAAACTTAGTGTAGTATAAACGAGTGCTTGTCTTGTCTGAAGGATTGGCAGGAAGGGCTGGGCCCCCCTTGTCTACGCCACTGGTTGGTCACTGTTGCAATCACTTGTTAACAGTTTTCCGAGCTCTACGTGGTCGTAAACTTCAGATTAACTGTTGAAAGTTCACGGTATATTTCAGTACTAAAGTTTTAAGTGTTTCTGGTTTCATCAGCTATTTTCGGTTGCCGGTCAATCTAAAGACACTGTCTTCTATCTCGCTGTGATTGAAAAAAAAACAGGTTTGCCCCTGGAATATTGATATATGTCATACTTTCGGAAAGTTGTATACTTCCAATTTTTATGGTCATAGGCCTAAAGAATATGCTTATTTTGGTAGGCTGTCTGTCTTATTCGGAATTATACTGTCTTTCATATCGTCACGGTTGATTCCCCAGGATCGCAGTTAAGAAGCAAAAAATTTCTGGGTTAGCGCAAAGTATTATACATTACCTCGCGACACATGCACACACGCCTTAGCAATGCAAGTAAACAATGCAAGTTGACATATAAGAATTAAAGTGACCACGAACTCGCTTCCATGAACTCAAAGTCTGAACGAGCGGGTAAAAGTAAAACATCTTTATTTCGTGCTACAGTCAATTGCTAAATTAAGCACAAATGATTCTGGGTTAAAAACTTAAAAGTAAAAAATAAAAAAGTACGTAAAATTAAGTAAAATTAATGGCAAAAAAACGTCGCATGTGTTCAACTCACCGAAGCCACGGCCTATTGTTGAAGTTATTATCAACCAGGTCAGCAGATAACCTGCTGCTGAATCAAAACAAGCAGTCATCGTCATCATTGCTGCTAGCAGTTCGCCCTCGCACTGGTCGTTGTCGTGTAGCATCAACTGACAAGGTTTGCTTACAGCCGCACTCAGAGGCAACAGTTACACTGCTCGACGCTGCAGCAGGCTGCCGTGCTGCGACGAGACATAACTTCTGTGTGACGTCAGAACCGACTGCAGCTACGACTGTCGCGCCGCAATACCAACCACCCTATAGTAAACTTTAGCCTGTAATAATAATACACACATCAGATGTCAGTTTTTACGCGCGACAGCAGGTACTGCTATAACGCGTCTTAGTCATCGCAATTTTGTCTGTCCGTCCGTCACAAGGGTGGATCAGTCAAAAATGGTGCAAGCTAGGATCACCAAATTTTAACCATCGGCTGCCTGGAAGACTCTAGTTTCAGGAACCGTAAAGCTTTTCCATAAATTCAGAGAGGGTCATTCCGAACGAGACCGCTAAATGAAAAAAGGTAGGGAAAATTTGCGATTTTTAGCCAATAAATCGCCGTATCTCGAAAACGGTGCGAGATAGGGCCTAGGTTACTATTAATCACTAATATGAAGTCGTACACTGGCTGTCGATTGGCACCGAAAGCAATGACCGTGGATGCCCTTAAAAGACAAAATGGGGTTTTATGGATTTTTTGGCGATTTTGGGCTGCGACACACATTTCAAAAGCGAATTGCGTCGAAATCACTAGAGACAGAGCAGGAGAACTTGCGTGAGAAATTTTCAGCATTAAACATAGATTTCAACGGTTCAAGTCTCGACTCCCTAGGTTCGACGAGGCCTGCGCACGAAGACATCAAATTGGGGTACCCACCTAAAAAGTCGTTTTTTACCGCTGTTTGCTGCGCGAGAACGGTTACGCCCTTTAGCGAGTGTAAATGAAACGCTATAGATACTACTACTAGCCTTCATAATCATCTTGTCGAATGTCTATTGCTAGGATCAGTGAGCTTTAATTTTGTTTGCAATGGGGTTTCATACATCAGTTTAGTTCAGTAAGAATATTTGTATAGCGCAATTAGGCCTATGTAAGTGTCACATGCACCGCTGTCGCGCGTTCTCTTTGCGTTAGCTAGGCTTTCTTGTATTCATGGTCGGGTATGTATAACAGATAACCGAACATTCTATTTTACGTCGAGTTTTATTTTTTTCACCGCACTTCTTTAGCCGTTACTGAACAGGAAATTTCGATATTCTGTCAGTAAGTAGGCCTACACCTCCATCAGCAACAATTTGCCCCCTGATCAGGCCCGTCTTCTACGGGTGGCATCTTGGCACTGTGCTAAGGGCACCGCGTCCCAAAGGGGCCCGCGCTACCGAGGAGTGATCGCTGCAACGGATGATGAATCGATTGATCAATCTAATTATTTTTCATCGAGTTAGGGAATAAATTATTGTCACAAGTGAAACTCAATTAACAGGTCTAAAAATGTTAGGGGGAACGGAGAGATAGTTAAAATCTAGGGTCCAAAAACTTTTTTCGCGAGCATAGCTCGCGAAATTGCAGACCTAAAAACACAGTATAGGCTAGGCCTAAACTACTGACTTAGACCTACCCATACGGTTGGTGATGTGGTGTGGTCACGGGTAACTATGTGGCATCAGGGGCCCCGCGGGTTAGTCAGTGCCAAGGGTCTCGCGCTGGCAAAAGACGGCCTTGCTGATAATCAAGATTAATTCGGTGTATGCCGAAAAACTAACAGACATCTCTGCTTCACAAAATTTATTTCCAGCTTCCGTATTGTGCTTTGTTTATTGCTTTATATTTCGTGCACCAGAGTAACAAATTTATTTTACTAGAGTGGTTAATAAAACGTGTATTCAAGTGTAAATGTGAAAACAAACAATTATTGGCTCGCAACGAGTCAGCTTAATTATCCCTTGTGCATTTAAAAGTTTTGCTTATTTTAAGACCTGATATTTGACCCTCTTCTCACTCGATTCACACGTCAGCTTGTAAATGAGCTTTTTTCAACTATGTGCTAGTCGTCGCAAGCCACGTCGCCTACCGGCTTGGCTGCAGACTCACCGAGCTACATTAGCATTTGCCGTCACGGGGCAAGTTATAATCGAACCTACTAGCTAGTGACATTGAGCTAGTGCAACACCGGTTGTTCCTGCATCCTGGGAACGTCCACAGCGATTTTGGTTTTCATGCCTTTTAGTCTTCGAGTTGGAAGTCCGTACGAGACGAACGGACAAGAAGCGTAATGTGGCCTATTAGGATGGCCGCACAATAAAGTAGCAAAAAACAATGTACATCACGTGTATCAGTGCCTTTGAAGCCATGACACAACGGCGCTCTACATTATTTATTATTATTATTTATGCTAAATCTTTATGTGTGATGTCATGTGCATGTGCCTCATACATATCGTCAAGCTTACAAGATTACTGAAAACAGTACCATTTGATATCTGTCAGTAATGTTACCTGTCTGCTTAATAGTGTTATGAAAAAATATGACCGAATGCTTGTTTCTTTACAGAAACTATACACAGTAGCCCACGAAAAAAAACTTTTTAATACAAATATTATTAAGAAGTGCAGGAGACAAAGCAACAAAACCAAGACCATTCACACACACAAACAGCGAGTGAATGTTTGACAGTAATAAATACACAATTCATTAAGACACCATAACAACATTGCTTGAAATGCAATGCATTTGATGTAAATTATACCTAACTGTATACAGCACTGTACGTATTATGGATAACGTGCTGAACAATGACATTATGCAATACAAAAAGCCATTGTCAGCATCACACACAGTTGTCGCAGCAGCAGCAGCCAGTCTCACACGATACTGTACAGACTTCAAATATACACCACAGTATAATGGCTTCAGCACTGAACAAAAAGCACCAAGTCCACTTATTGGGTATAGTAGTGAAGAATGCCACGACGTGCAATGACTGTATATAATTTAACTACAAATAATGCCGCAGATGCAACAAAGCATAAGCACAAAGTTTGTATGCCTCAAGACTTGTCAACACAGCTGAAGACCTGCTGCTTTCGACCATGCTGCCTACGTGCACTGTGGCTACAAGACCAACGGGCACCACCCTCCCACCAAATTGAACCCATTAATAAAGATGGAAAGTTTCTGCTGCAGTTCCTGAGATATCGCTTGATGAAAGATCCAGAAGTCACAATTTTTAGTTACCCACAAACCAAGTCAATCGTCAGCACACAGCAACAATTAAATGACACTGCACATTTCTGCACGAAGTGACAGCTGGTGGTAGCAGAAAGAAACACAGCTGCCAGCATTTACTGATTTATGTAACAGCACAATCATTAATGGCAGCATTCTGCCAGTGGAACAATCAACCAATACCAACTGAATTTCACAGACACACAAGCACACACATCACGCAATCAGCAATTGCCTGACCAGCTGAAATTTATGCCTATCATGTAATGGGCCCAGTTTCCTGAAACCGTGGACTGCATGCCCTTCACGACGCTGCCAATCACCAAACAATACATCAAGACTGAACTAGAACTTGTCCGACTCTTGCCTGGGTGTCTATTCCAAGCAGTAGCTGGCACAAGTATGACAGCAGCTTATGCAGACACCTAAGAAGCAATTACCATGAATCAAATTTAATGTAAACCCAGAAAAGCCAATAGGTGAGTGAAATCCAACTGAAGAACCAGTCACATTGTGGCAATAACTAAAATGATAACATTGTGCTGTTATACCAACAAATGACAAATACCAATCTCAGCCCTGCAATTAATGTAACAAAAAAACTCCCACGCATAACAACATTATACATAAGATAACACACAAATGCAAAATTAATACAACTAAAATGCACATGACAGCATGTCTGTTCAGTAACATCACAGTTTTAATCAAACAGTACTATAAAACACACAAGTGGGATGAACATAATCTAATAACAACTTCTGTCTCATCACACTGTGCACCACCTGCATGTGTACATGTACAAGCATCAACATTTTTCGTTAAAATATTTTATTAAGAAAATGGACATTTGACAATGGGGCAATATATATACAAGCATGCTAAGCATCGCTTGTAAGAACAACTGCATAATATTTAATAGCTTATTCGATATCGTTATGGAAAAACACGTACAATCTATTCTCTTTGTACAGTTGTATTTAAGCAGTATAAAACACAGGATGCTTCAGTATAGACAGCGGACTTCTGTTGAAACATATGCTGGAGCAAATACCAGCACAGAGTCACTATAACAAGGTCGGATCAATACGCTAGCGAAGTCACATGGCTGACATCATACCGAATCATCTGAAAAACAAATGCAACATCTTACCGATCAATAAATGACAAAAAAGTGCGACTGACTCATTTATGTTTTCTCCTTCCAGCAAAAGTACAACTCACTCACTGATTCAAAATGTTATCAATACATAAACACCGTGCGAATGGCACTGTACGCACTGCTATTTGGCAGTTACTCCAAATTAGGCTCAGTCCGCAAAACAGAACTTTGCTCTTCCCAACACTCATTTCTACGATTGTAAAGTGCTTCTGGACGTGAGTGTGACTTACATTTAGCAGCAAGTAGCATACCTTTAGCTTTTAGCAGTGCCAGTTGTCAACAGAACAGAAGAACTACTAATTTTAAAAAGCCACAGCTTGAGATACTTCTGTTAAATAAAGGAAATTTCCTACCATATAACTAACAAAACAACGATGCACAAAGCTTTGCTAGTAAACATAAAATCTTCACAGTTACCCACCATGATACCACCATCGTGTTTTCTTTGGATTTTCGTTGCAAGTTCGGATGTAAAATGCATTGTCTGGAGGTCGTTTCTGAAACAAATAAAAACATTTTCAGACTATAATATGCTAAATAAATAAACCAAACTATAAACAAAACCAATTTCTACAACTACACTGTATTTTTTTCTCTTATTACTAATATTATTTTTACTACAAACACCACTATTACTTTCAATTTCTGTCTAACTAAACTTGTTTTGGTCAATTACTCGAGGTCCAATTACCCAGTTTGGCTGATTCCCCCACGACAAACTTTATGAATTGTTGGCACAGTACTTTTTATAGCCAGGTAGGCTGCCTGTCATACAACCAATGGTCCAACACTGTAGAAGCACTAAACACTAAATATCTACTAAGACTACAAGCATTTTTATAATTCAACAAAAAATATTATTAGATTGTGACCAATCTAATGTACTCCTCGTGCACAATATTTTCTCCTGCATTCTTCTAAGTGCTTTTTCGTTCCTTTCGGCTTGTATTAGAGACCCGGCATCTATTTGAGACCCATCTAATACTATACTAATAATGACTGGCCTTAAGGTCATTATTAGAAATTGTCTCCCCAAAGATCGTAAAATATTGCCCAATTTTATGAAATGAGGGAAAAAAATTTCCAATAAAGGTCGATGATGCAAGTTGCCATTCGTCTTGTTATACCTCGACACATGCGTCTACCTGGCACTGTTATTAAGATATGATGCCTCAAAGATAATGGAGTCACAACCTCGACCTTTAGCGGTCACGTGACGTCATCGGTCACGTGACCATTTGACTCGCGGTGGGCGACTTCCTATGGGTGGTCCACTGTGACCATGCATCTATCTTGTACCGTTATGAAGATAGGGGCCTATAGCCATTTAAAGTTCTTCCAGGAAGGCTCTTCCAGGAATGGAGGTCGATTGGTCGCTGGTTGGTTGTCGGTCAGTCGGTCGGTCGGTCGTCAATATTACACTGATCTCATATACTCTTCACTACATTAGGAACATAGCACGTGAGGAGTGAAAATGCATTATTCAACTGTTTATTAGCACAACTGTTATGTAATAACTAGCTCATAATTCTTAATTGCAATCTAATAAAAATGTGTTTAAAATTTTGTCTGGGTAGTGACAGTTCATTACTTTAAGTGCTAAGAAACAACAGCTTTTTTCTCTGATAACCAGATTATACAAACATGTAATAATTACTGCATGCCAGAATCATGAGCAAAAAATGATCAACCAGTCTGCCAGATAGCATGAGCTGTCTGAAAGTCAGAATACAAGATTTGCACACTGAGTCTTCTTTGTTTGACTCACACTTTCTGTACCGGTAACTAATTTTGTTAGATTACCATGAGTTAGGCTGGTTCTCAACTCACACTTGAGAAAACCGTTGTGGCAGAACTTTTACAGGTAAGATGGAAGATGCCCTTCCTGTTGCCTAACCAACAACAACAAAGTACTGAAAGATGACTCTAAATCAATAATCCCAACATTTTTGAAGCTCAGACCACTTCCCAAGTTCCCACCTTTTACTTGTCCTGTTATATGCCAAAAGTAGAACAAACCTAGTGAACACCCTAGAGTCTAAATGAACAGTGATTATCGATTTATAAAAAAATCATGCATGCAATACTGTACCCATTTACCACAACACAGTTTTAGTCTTGTAGAACAGAATGGCTGAGAGCTGCGCTAGCATGCACAAACCTTTTCTTTACAACTGCTCAGCATGCTGACAATGCTAAGGCAGACAGACTGAACGGACAAAGCAGGCGACCAGTCATCCGTCAGTATCGACAGACAAATATGGCCGTTGCTGTATATGTGTGGATGTATCGGGATGTTTGCACCAACAAATACAACCTGCCACAACAAATGAACGCCACAACTGCTTTACACTTCTACCAACAAGCATGGATGTCCTACGCTACTTCGCAACATTCAACTGCACCGCAGTATGTCAATAAATCAGATTTCTTGTTAAAGACATTGGCATTGCAGTGTTGGCATCCAACAGTAGTAGGCATCAATTTCACTTATTAAAAGTGACAATGAAGAACAAATTTTGCTTCTAATCAATTGTCACTTGTCCTATGATTAAACTGTACCAAAAAATTGTAAAAATTCATCTACAACAGTACTCAGAAATAGGCAACAAAAAATCAAGCAAAATACAGTTTTTTTGTGTCAAGTTATAATATAAAAATTTACAAACACATGCAATATCACATCAGAACATTTACATATTACACATACTGTTATGAAGTCAAAATAGTACATGTCAAAATGCATGTTATGTAAACTGTTCATTGTCAAAAAAAGTTAATGGTATCTAATAAATAAAAAAGTGAAGAGACAACCTCTGGTGAATCAAATGGATATCTTGCACCGAATTTAAATTGTAGTTTGAATCTTTCACCTTCATACAGAGTCCCAGCAGCTCCAGTAACATCGACTACCCACCTACAATTACAACATAAACAAAGTATCAATGTCAGATTCATCTACCAATATACATGCAATACACAGTACATGTTAAGTGCAGAATGGCCAACACGTTAGACACGAACCCAATCCAGTCTACCTGGGAGTTACCTTAGATCGGACTCTGTCTTACCATGCACACTTAAAAAAGTCTGCAGCTAAAGTTGGCACTCATAACAATCTCCTCCGGTTACTGGCTGGATCATCATGGGGAGCATCTGATACAAACCTAAGAACGTCAGCTTTGGCTCTCTGCTATTCCACTGCAGAATACTGTGCCCCAGTCTGGGACAGATCACCTTACACTAAACTGATTGACATTCAGCTGAATTAATCCATGCGCGTTGCCTCTGGAGCTCTATGCCCAACACCTCTTCCGTGGTTGCCAGTCCTCAGCCACATCACTCCCCCTCACATCCGGTGAATGGCAGCAACAAATCAACTTCTCAGTAAGATCAGGTTCTCAACCGTCACTCTGCCTCTGATATTAGACATCGAGTCCCATCCTCAAGTGTGCCTTACATCAAGATGTCCAGTATGGCTCCAGGAACCACAACAGGAAGAAGTGTCACCATAACAGAAATGGACTGAAGAGTGGGCTGCTTCAGATGTAGTAAACCGCTCTTTGATCGTGGACCCTTCCATTGCACCTCCTGGATTTGACCTACGCCAACGCTTGTGGTCAACGTTGAATCACTTTCGCACTGGCCAGGGTCAATGTGCAGCCAAACTCATCCGCTGGAATCAGGCTTCAGATCCGTCCTGTTCCTGTGGCGCACCTTCACAAACTATGTCGCACACTGCGAATGACTGTCCAGATACTAAATTTCCCGGTGGTCTGTCAGCCTTACATTTGGCTGATGAGAAGGCTATTGCCTCGCTCGGCATGCAGAGCATACGCTAAGAAGAAGAAGCAGAACAGGGTTGTTAACAGTTACCCGGTTCACTGCTTAACTGGTCCTATTGTGGAGCCTAAAAGTGCCGGTCTGGTTAACCATTAATAGATGAGCCCAGTGATGCCACGACTCTTCTCGCCCGCCCGCTCCTTTCGCTGTGGGTGTTACCAGCTGTGATAAAAGCTGAGAATGCCTCAGGTGAGGGGGAGCATGAGGCTTGACATGTTGAATGAATGAATGGGCGAGTTGCTAACTGGGTGAGACAGCGTGACCCAGTACATAATAGCCTAGATATTTATTGCAGCAGTGGTGAGCAACACGGATAAGGACAGGCACTGTGGCCAGATCATGTAGTCGAGTGTGGCATTGCTATCAACTGTCAACGAAGTGGCGTGCAGTGTGAAGTGAGTTGTTAGTGCACTCACGTGAGTAGAGCCTAATGTTTCTAGGCTTAGTCCAGGGGACAACGTCGTTCACTGTGATGCACCCACTGACTGATCTTGTGTGCATTTCTGCACGTTTGATCTCCCTCCTTGTCTCTGTTCCTGTCTCGGTCTGTCTGCCTAACTGTCTATGCATGATCAACGTCAAAGAACACTGGAGCTTACTGGCCTGCCCGGCCATGTCAATCGCTGAATGTGGGAAAGTGTTTATTAGTGTTTATTAGTCCGCCCGGAAGCAATAGCTTGCGGAGCAGACTTAAGTTTTAGCTCAGATGTTTTATTTTTTTTTGTCAACGCGAGATCTCCGAGATGCGCGGGCCGACTGGCATGAAATTTTGCACGATGGTCAGTACTAGGCCCAGTTTTATAATGCCAGTCCAAAATTTTGAAGGGCACACCCCAAAAAAATTTCAGGGGCCAAAAACATGCAAAATTTCGCCTGATTTTGGACCACTTCGAAGTTCGGCGGCGAATATCTCCGAAACGGATGAAGATATTCAAAATCGGATAGTCATTCCGTCTACCGCGATTCCTCCTGCGTTAGGCGAAACAAGTATGGTGAAGTTTGGTCCAGTAACCTTGGAGATCTCGATGTTGAATCGTACCCACCCAAAGTGCATTTTTCAGAAGACCATATTTCGGCCCCTAGGGGTGCCGTGCCCCCAAATTTTTACACGCACTAGAAAATGACCAAGTCTTACTAGTGCACTTCCCACCGGGGATGGGGCCCCCTTACAACTTTTTTCAAAGGGGGGTCAAAAATTGGCTAAAAATGCAATAAAGGAGCGCTTATAACTTTGGAGTTAGGGGGTGTAGCCCAACGAAACTTTGGCACTTGACGTGTCTCTAGGTTGGGGTGTTAACGCAAGTACAACATTTGGGGGCACCGCCCCCCTTAAAATTTGGGAGGGCAAAAAACGTTCAAAAATCAGTGTGATTTACGACAACTTTCGAGTTTGACCGCAAATATCTCTGGACTGGATAGAGATATCGACAAGCAGTAAACAGCGTTATCAAATACGGTTAATTCCGCATTGAACAAAAAAATGTGTAAACTTCAGTCTTCTACGAACCAAGTTATAAGCGCTCATGTTGACCTACCGTAAGTCGAATAATTTGGAAGATTATATTTCAGCCCCTAGGGGGTGCTGTGCCTCCAAATTTTTACACGCACTAGAGAATGACTAAGTCTTACTAGCACACCCCCCACCAGGGACTGGGGCCCCCCTTACTATTTTTTTTCAAAGGGGGGTTAAAAATTGGCTTAAAATTTAATAAAGGAGCGCTTATAACTTCGGAGTTAGGGGGTGTAGCCAGACGAAACTTTGGCACTTGACGTGCCTCTAGGTTGGGGTGTTAACACAAGTACAACATTTGGGGGCACCGCCCCCCTTAAAATTTGGGAGGGCAAAAAACGTTCAAAAATCGGTGCGATTTACGACAACTTTTGAGTTTGAGCACAAATATCTCTGGAATCGATGAAGATAGCGACAAAATCTAAATGGCGTTGACGAGAACTATCTTTTCGGCGTTGAAGAAAAAAAATTTGTGAAATTCCGTACACTACGAACAAAGTTATAAGCGCTCATGCTGACCTACCCTAAGTCGACAATGCACGTTCGGCGTATGAAAATGCATTTGAGTTTGGGGCACGTGACTTTGGTGCCGAGGAAATTTTACCCCCACCTCTAATTTCCCCCCAGTCGGACTTAGGGCGCCGGGTGGACTCACGTTGGGCTTTGCCCCAAATTTCTAGTTATTATTATTATTATTATTAATGACATTTATATGGCGTAAATTCGAAGAAAAGAAATGCAGCAAATGCGCCAAGTCAACTGTTACACGCTGTCAGTAGCTTCTGTCATGAAGAATGTTTTCAGCAGCCTACGAAATATGGACACGGCGAAGCTGCGGTCACCGTAGTTCGTCGTCGTGCATGAAACAGATAGTTGTCCAGATACGGCAGAGCGAAGGTGACACCGACCGTCATGTGATGACGTTGAGATGCAGTATGTCAACAGGTAAGACGGAGCCATACCGTGCCGACACTTGTACACCAACACGGCCGTCTTGAAAAGAATACGCTGCCGTATTGGTAACCAATGCAATTGACGCAGTATCAGTGTCACGTGTTGAGATCTTCTGACCTCAGTGATGAGACGGGCAGCGGCGTTCTGGATGGCTTGCAGCCTCTGGAGCAACTGACCACTGATGCCGGTTAACACACTGTTACAGTAGTCAATTCGGCTGCTCATGAAGGCATACATTAATGTCTTCATTGCCTCTGGTGTCAGTGACTGCTTAATTGACATCAGCTGCCAGATGTAGAAAAAACAGGAATGGCTGAGTGCAGCAACATGATTGGCTAAGGTAAGCTGGCTGTCCAGTACAACACCAAGGTCTTTGACTGCAGCTGAAACTGGACCGTGGCGTTTGGAAGAGTCGACGCTTGAGTGCTTAGCTTGTTCAGTTGCTGACGAGTACCCAGCCAGATGATCTGAGTTTTCTCTTCGTTTAGCTTTAAGTGACTGTCGACCATAAAGCCGCGAATCCGCTCGATCCAGCTTGCCAGGCGTTCCATTGCGTCGATGTGGTCACAGGCTGGTGTACTGAGGTAGACCCCAGACGATGGCTCCTCACAACCACCCACACTCAGTGCTGGCATGCCTTGCCCTCTGCTTCCCTCTCTCCACCCTGCATTCAGTGGTCAAGTGGGCACCTGTGCTTCACTTTGCATGCCCGACCGGCATGTGCCGCGTGATCTGAGAGTCTGTATCGCTTTCAATCACTGACTAGCAAACTTGACGCGGCACCCATTAATAAGCGCTTGTAACTATGGTTAACCAATTAACTGGTCTTTCTCCTCACAATTAAATGGTCAAAATGAATGAATGGTCTTAACAACCCTTATGTAGAGAGACAATTCATTGGTACTACATCAATTGCATCAACAAGAAAAAATCAACCACACATTTATACTGTTCATTTATGACCACAAAACAATTTCATGAAGTACAATAGTGGATACTTACTCAGATAAATTGTTGCTAATCTTGTTCCCATCTAGGTGAACTCCAGCTGGTGGATCTTTCAGTAATGCAGTCAGTTCTTTTTGTAATCGTTTCTATCGACACAGAACAATACTTCAGTAAGCAAACGATATGCCACAACTTATTACCTCAATGAAATAAACATACTGAATCACTGACTAATATTCCATCATAATATGTGATGTCTTCATCATTAGATATTAACCTCTATACCAACCCACAGGTGCAACCACTTCCTAAAATTGATGACACATTGGCCAGAAACAGGCGCCTGTTTCAGACGCTGGAAACAGGCACCTGTTGTCTGAGCCAGAAACCATGACACACTTAGCCAGCAAATGATACCGACAGAAAAAAACAAAGATGGATTCCGATTTTACAGAAATTTGTTTTTTGTACTGTTCTACGAGTTGAAAAATACTTTCATTACTCCACTTCATCTTTCATTTTTGTTTACAAACAAACGAGCAATGCTATCGTCTGGTCAGACTGTTCAGCTTTCCAGCTGGTTTCCCGCACAACACTGAACATTCACCGAATTCACCGAAGCCACCAGAACTACTGGTAGCCTAAGTAAGCACAGGCAAAAGCCATATAACGCTTACTATCCTAATAACTAGATTAACTGTGTGTTTCCAGTTGCAATTCCCGCTTCAAACAATTTTTAAATTGATTTATTGTATTACTGGTTACACACGCATCAGACAGTGCATTCCAGTGATCAACTACTCTGTTGCTAAATGCATACTTTCTCAAATCCAATCTACTGCGT
>Ga0056128_1001543_pt1 | contig 25950 bp, 15 predicted proteins | sample WorMetLIZISLAND2_FD_71113 | JGI IMG/M metagenome (GOLD analysis project Ga0056128, IMG submission 71113) | Marine gutless worms symbiont microbial communities from Max Planck institute for Marine Microbiology, Germany - Olavius geniculatus... ... | reverse complement strand
GGTGACATCAAGCCAGTGGAGCTCGTCATGCATTAATCGCGACAAACCACTGTCGTACTTCCGAGTGTCAGTGACGACGCGGGCAGCTGAATTCATCACTCTCTGCAACTTGTCTGTTATCACTCTCGGCGACTCAGTCAGCACAGCATTACAGTAGTCGACGCGAGATGTCACAAATGCTTGCACGAGGGTTTTAGCCGACCCGACATCCAACGACTGCCGGACACGACGAATCTGTCTGAGATGAAAAAGCAGATAGCACTGACGGCTGAGACATGTTTCTCAAGACTCAAATCAGACGACATTAACTCCTAGGACGCGAATGTGTCCGCTGGGCTCATTAGTGTCAGAGCCAAGCTTGAATGCCGGATCACGACCATCGAGTTTACCAGACTGTACTTGGAACCCGACCACAGGAGTTCTGTCTTCTCTGTATTTTGCTTGAAGCGGTGTGCCGACATCCAGTGATTGATATCTGTGACACAGTATTCAAGTTTCCCAACAGCAGTCGGTGTATCATCGCAACGACAACGCTCATTCAACTGCGTATCGTCGGCAAAAGCGTGACAGTTGACGTCGTGCTCATCAGCCTTCTCTTCGAGATCAGCAGTGTACATGATGAACAACCGCGGACCGAGTACTGAACCTTGTGGCACAGAGCACGTGACGTGAACAGTATACGACGTACTACCGTTATAAGCGACTTGAAATATTCTGTCACATAGATACGACTGGAACCACTTCAACACAATGCCACGCAAGCCGAACTGACGCTCGAGTTTCAGTAACATGAGGTCGTGCTCCAAGGTGTCAAAAGCTGCTGTGAGGTCAAGGGCGGATACGTCCCCTTCATCAGCGGCCTGCAGCAACTCGTCGAATACCTTTGTGACAGCCGTTTCGGTACTATGATACAGACGGAGGCTGACTGTCTTACAGGCATCAACGCGTTGTCGTCTAAATAGGCCTGAAGTCTTCTCTGTATAATCATCTCCAATATACTTTGAAAAGAAAAGACAGGTTAGACACAGGTCTAAAATTCTTTGGGTCGCTAACGTCGAGTCCGTTCTTTTTTAGCAGTGGACGAACCACTGCTAATGCATGAAAACACATTTTGTTCACATTTTTGACACATTGGCCGACATTTTATCTAATTGTTTTCTTTTTCAAATGCCTGCAGCAAAATTGCTCGAAATGTCAGCCCATTGTGCAAACGCAGGCACAGAGACGATTTTTCCATGCATTGACAGCAGTGTCGATAATGTTCCGCTCCAGACTAATCCAGACTTGGCCAGTTGCTTCTTATTGAATTCATAAACCTTCTTGAAGTCAATCTGGTAGACACACTGATGCATGACAGTCAAACCTTGTATTCAATTGGTTGTTGGGGCCACAGACGTGGATAGATAGAATTTATCAACGTTTTTCATTCATTTTAACGCGCATTTTGCTTGCTCAGATTTCCCCAGGGAGTGCAGAAACAGACATTGGATGAGGTGAAAACTTAAACAAAATTTTTAATAACCAAATGTGTCATAATGTGCTAAAATTATTAAAATCTGTTAATCTTTTTAAAGATATAATGGACAATATTGGGGATGTTTTTTCACGTTTTTGTATATTTTAACGCATATTTCGTTTAGTCTGCTTTCCCTAGATAGTGCAGAAGTAGACATTAAGTGAGATAAGAAACTGAATGGTTATTTGATGGCAAGTTGTGTCGGGAATATTCGCGCTAAAATTATCAAAATCGGATAATTTTTCTTCACGTTACAATCGAAAATGTCGGGATGTTTTTTGAGACACAGTGTAGACCTAGTTGCGCAACGCAGTGAAACGCAACACGGTAAAAGCCTAAGAGCGTTTTTGTGACGTGGTAGTGAAAGCAACATGAATAGCAATGATGATGTAACGTGACTGACATTAACACGCATGCACAAAGGTCTGTCTATCCATTATAACAGGAAACATGCTTTTCAGATGAACAGACAGTCACAAGTTACAGGTCGTCGTGCACACGCATTCCTGCAGCAGCTGCTGAATGGGAGTGACCGCTCTTTATATGGTCATCGTGGTGGTGTGCGGCTGAGCAAAATGTGCGCACATTCACATTGTAACAACGTACATCACAAATAACCAAGATAAGACAACTTATTATTGATATCAGCCTACAAAACGCTAGTGAGCATGTCACTGCAATGTCAGAGACTGCAATTTTTGGTGATATCTTTAGAAAATTAATAGGCCCACGTCAGCAATTGCACCGAAAACAGCTCGCAAAATTTCAAAAAGAAACGTTGCATATAGATGACTGTTAACGATACAAAAAATTACTGGATGTCAGCTTTTATTCAAACATGAAGTTATTTTGACATGTTTACGAGGGCTGCTTTTTCCGGAAGCAATGCCTATAAGCTGTCGACCGGCACGCATTCTGAAATTGTGATGCAGTTCGCGGCGCAGTGAAATTATTCTGGCATGCGACTCTCTCACTGTTCAGTAGTTAACCTTTCCTTTTAACACAAAATGTTATGAAATAAAAAGTGTTAAAATAAACAAATTATTTCCCGTCCCAACTTTTTATTACAAGAAATTTTTAGGTTTAAACATATGTTTAACATTTTCATAGGCTACGTCATACCCCGGTCGGGGTACCCGGGTAGAAGCGAGAGGCCGTGTATGCTGAAACAACGCAGTTAGCGCTCGCATGGTCTCAGCCTTAGGCCTATATATATGCACTAGAGTCACGAGTAACAACATTTTGATTAGACATTTAGCTAAAAGAATGTCAAAGCCACAACTAAGGTAATCCTCATCCTATTTGTCACGTTAACTTATTATCGAAATGATATTTTGTTCAGAAAAAAATTATTTCACAATTCCGAGACAATTCCTCGGCTAAGGCAATATCTAAAATTCTTGTTCAAGTATGACAAAACTGAGAATTATTTCAGCTCAATTTGTTTAATCGTTTTGGTATTAAATAGTGCATCTTCAAGCACAAAATATAAGCCTCGAGCCGGTTAACATGGAACATTTATTTAGTAATCATTAACGAGATGAAAACTTCAAAGCGTTTGCAGTAAGCTATGCCACGGGCGTATGCAATCACCACTCTAAAGAACAAAGTGGGCATAGTCGGTTCTATATAATTCTAATTACAATTGGCTCTGTGCTGTGGAGACTGCAGATGAAACTACCGTGCAATACGTACTCAACGTACGTGCGTTCATTAATATCCAATCAGTCCAAGTCATGATTCTGCATCACGCCAATAATCTCCAGTCTCGTCTCCGAACGTCTTCATCTTGATACATAGGCAGGCCCATCGAGAGCCAAAGCGGGGCCCGGGGAAACATTAATGCGGGGCCCTCAAACATTCTCACGGGCCCCTCTGGGGAAAAATTATTTTTTTTACAAAATGGTTCGTTTTGGCGTACTTTATAAATTTCTGGCCGACGGCGGGGCCCCAAACGTCGCGGGGCCCGGAGTAGCTAACCCCCTACCCCACCCTCTCGGCGGGCCTGTACATAGGCCTTATATGTTAGGGCCTACCGGAATAACCGATAGGCTATTTATACGGCTGCCGGATAAATATCCTACGCACAAAAATAATGTTTATTTTGATGACTAAATCGAAAATATTTCACAGCATAACTTATCTACATAACTCGTCACAGCCGAATTACTATAGGCGACGTAGGCCTACATAATAGCGCACGCCTGTTTTGTGCAACTTATACTAGGGCCTACTTGAAGCAGCTATTTAATCCATGCACAGACGTTAACGGCCAAAACTGGACGTTTATCGGATTCTGATGTTGTCTAATGTGCGATGCTTTGCTCAAGATGCTGCAGCTGTCGTAGCTGACGACGATAGATATTGCACAGTGGGCGCCTAACCAGTGGCGTAGCCAGAAATTTTAATTGGGGGCCTCGTCTCCCTTCCCCTCCCCTCCCTTTTCCCCTGTTGTCATTTCCCTTCCTGCCCTCCCTTTTTACCCCGCCCCTAACTTTACGTGCCTTTCCTTTTTCCCTCCCTCCTTTTCCTTAGAAGTAGGACCCCCTAAAATCTATCTAGGGAATTTGGGGAGCGCTGTAAATTTGGTGCATTTTGGCTTTAAAAGATGAGATCTGGTAGCGACAATATGAATTATTTTTCCGAAAATAAACTGACCAAATTGGCAAATTTTGTGCAGTTTATACGTAGGCCTATGCTTATGTACAGGAGGATCATTTATATACTGTATACATACGATTTACAGCAATTTTGTTCGATCTCCGACTGTCGAAAAGTTTAACCCCCAAGCTAATTTTTTTACAATTCAAACACTGGGCGCAGTGGCGTAGCCAAGAGGAGAGGAGCAGGAGGCCCAGCCCCTCAATCCTGTTTGGTCACACAAAAAACAATTATTAGTATTATTGCAAAAAATCGAATATAGCAAAGCTTACATTTGAACTTTACATTTTAAACCAAAAAATATTGCTAATCTTAATTATTGCAAGCAGTTTTGAATATTACAACTGTTGACGAAAATGTGGTGTTACGTTATGGTGTACGAACAATTTTTATCTGTGGGGGGAAATTTGATTTGTTTACACTTAACATCTAGTCAGGTCGTCTAAAAATTATGTCTTCCACCGATTCTGATTACCCGTACTTCGTACGCACGTCTGATTCTGCTTTCTGGGAGGATCCAAAACGTGTAAAAACGTTGATAGAAATGTATCAATCACAGTGCCGGCGTTAGAGAGTTGGAGGCCCTCAAATACAAGTGTGAAGCCCCTATAATAGGGGATCTGGGGGCAAAGCTCCCAGCGGGGTCCAAGGGCAGAGCCCCTGTACAGAGGGGCAAAGCCCCCATGAAGCTGAAACACTTTTGGCTTTTGGACGTTTACTAAAAGTCAGAAATTTGCCCACTTTTAAAAAATTTAAAACGCAAAAAATCAGATACAATTTGTTTCGTCTTTTCAAAAAAATGACGTCTATAGGCCGCAATACGTCACAGATTACTGTAAAGTAATGAAAAGTAATAAACTTGTTCACTTTGGGTAAAATTAAGGGGTTTGGAAAATACGAGGGGTCAAATTTGGGGTTTTCCCATTGAAATGGCTGGTCACCCTTACAACAGTGCTGCGCTACCGCGCAGCCTGTGATAACGAACGAGCAACAGACCATGGAGTCCTATCCTTGGACAGACACATGGTCGCGGTGTAAATTAACAGACTTTTATGATTATCGACGCTGTTTGTCAGTGTCAGAGACGCCCGCCCAAGGCTCTCCTGTCATTCTGTAAAAGATCCGCTGCACTGAAGTGAATTATCGTTCCCGCCACCGCTCAGCGTGCGTCTCAAGTTGCGCTTACTGCAAACACGTAAATCGTCGATTGTATGACATCTTGGGTGGTAATACGCCAACGCCACTTGCGTACAAATACTTTGGGCGGTTCCTTGGGCGGTGGTCTTTTGTTGTATGCCTAAAAATGAACATTTAACGAAACCTGGTATCAACTGGCGAGAATAGTGAGTATTTCAAATTTCTACAGTATCAACTTTTTTTCACAACGTCATTTTTTTAAACTTTGAAGTTTGTGTTAACGCTCATAAGTAATTAAGTAGCATGGGCGTAAAGCGTCCATATGCTACTTTTCGCGTACTGATGCTGTCAGTGCCCTCCACAACTCTCCTGCCTCCCATGTCCGCAGCCACGGAACAATAGAAAGTACCCAAGCAATCCGACTACCATCGCCGTCGTCGACATCAGTCATCGATGTCGGTCAGCGGCCGCGAAAGGCCGTGTCCTCTTACGCCATTGCCGCCGCCGGCTGAATGCTAGTGTCGGTCCGGTCGTCTTTCCTCGCGTAACGCCATCCGGCCGCGCACATCGAGAAACTGGTAAGCTACAAATTGTGCTAGTCGATTGGTGGGAGCTAGAGGGATTGGTCGCCGTCGCAGTCGCATGCCTTGAGGCTGGCGGGCGGCTGTTTCTGCTTGCCTGCTGCAGTAGTCGGTCTAAGTTCGATCATGGGATGATTAGTGCACTGGTCGTGGGAAGACAGGAGAGTGAATGCCACGAGTGCTGTTTTAATTACGGCTAATTCTTGCCCCTGTGTTCAGTTCATATGAAATGCAACGTAAACTAACTATGCCTGAGAAGACAGCGTTAAAACTCACTGGCGACGTACTGGCCTATGACGAGAACCAAGTTCAGGCTTACAATATATTTTCGCAAACAAAACGGCATTAGATCGGGACATAAACTAGTGCACAAATCATTATAGAAGGTGCACGAATCGTCTCAGTACCGGTATGGCCTACGCTAACGGGCGGGCGGCGTTCGACAGCTGCATAGCGCCGTCTAGCGGGCGACGACAACGACGAGTCAGTCACTCACACAGTGGCCCGCAGTCTCCGTCTCTCAGTCAGTCAGTTGCTCGCTGAACGTGTGTACCGGTAACACGGATAGGCGTCAGGTTGCGCGGCACGATGCAGTCAGTTACTCAGTATGCGCGTCAGTTCTCATAGTTCAGCATCAAGCGGAGTCGTCGCCGGAACGTCGTCGCAACGCAGCCTTGTCTCTTCGCCCGTGACAACCAACCGTACGGGCCACCACCGTTTTTGATAAGGCTTCGACGATATTTTATGCGTGAATAATTGGCGCGCGGTAACGACGGATGATGCGATACTGCAGCGCATGTCCCGCGGCTAACTAACATTGCCACGAACTGCAAGTGAGATTCAGTCACGTGATGACACTTTCATTGGCCCATTATTAGTCTTCGTCAACTATAGAACAGATGACAAAACAAAGTACGAGGAGATAGATGTACTGTCGTGCCGCTTCCGATAATGTGTCACTGATTGCGACGAGGAAATCTGACATGGTGATCTGAACACTGGATTCATCCTTTGTTACAAATAACTCTAAACGCGGTGAGTTCTACACTTTTGATTACATCGCTCGAAAGTGTTGACGCTTCGCAGTATTTTTTGTAGCGTTTACAAGAATTTTACGAATGTTTCACGATGTTTTGTAAATTAGTCTTCAATGTCGTATGATGATGACTCAAACACAAACGAAAGCAGTCTGAAATGAGCTGATTCTCTTCTGGCATATGAAGATAAGGTTGTGCACTGTGCGCAGTGATCACACCAGGATAAGAGGTTCGTAAATTTTTACCCTCAGTGCGAGTGAGGGGACAATGAACATAACACCAATTACAGCCTTGGCATGGCGCATCTGCTGCTGTATCTGCATTATAATACGGGAGATGAGCGCATTATGACACTGACGATAGATAAGTCAGTTACCGCGGTGTTACGTGTCATATCTGCGCCAACAGACGCCACGCCTGGCCAGCATCATCGCAAACACAATAACCTTGCACTGAAACCTGAAAGTATTAAGTGAATAAGTAGCCTATAAGTACGTATAACCAGATTCTGCCAACGGCATAAGTGGTATAAGATGCCGCAGGAGCAGTCTATACTTACTTAGGCCTACTTAGTGTGAGATCACTTCCGCGTGAAGATGAGTGTCGCCCAACAGTTAACGCATCATAATGTACCACACTATTATCGTATTATATATAGACGTTTATATACTGTTCCATACAGAGGAAGAATGTGGGTGCATTACAACGTCAGTCCGTTCATCGAATGTAACAAGAAATTTGTGATAATGCTCACGAGACGCGCGAAAGCCTATAGCAGTTCCGGTTCACGCTAAGTTAATATACAAATACCAAATTCTCTATCTGAATCGCATAACGATAGTAGCGTGGCGCCACCTTGTGAATGATATAGACTTGCGTCGCAGCCCAAAATCGCCAAAAAATCCATAAAACCCCCTATTTTGGCGTTCAAGGTCATTCAAAGTCATTGAATTGGGCGCCAATCAAGAGCCAGTGTACGACTTCCTATTAGTGATTAATAGTAACCTAGGCCCTATCTCGCACCGTTACTGAGATACAACGACTTATTGGCCAAAAATCGCAAATATTGCCCACCCCCCATTCATTTAGCGCCCTCGTTCGGGGTGACCCCTTTTGAATTTATGAAAAACCTTTACGGTTTCTGAAACTAGAGTCTTCCAGGCAGCCGACGGTGAAGATTTGGTGATTCTAGCTTGCACCGTTTTTGACTGATCCACCCGTGTGACAGACGGACAGACAGAATTGTGATGGCTAAGATGCGCTGAAAACAGTAGCTGCTTTCGTGCGTAAAAAGTCATGACAGCTGCGAGATGTCGATGCACAAATTGCCCGCGTAATGTATGTTTTCTCATCGAGTGAAGACAAACAGAACTCGGCTATTGGAGTTGTGTGTTGTCGCCTGACGATGTATGAGGCGTGTCACGCGCATTGCTTTAGCAGATTAATCTTAAATTCTCAGATTCAGAAAGAAACATCGGCTTGTCAAAGAACGCCACTGATCCGACTTGAATGCCGGTCAGTTGACTGTACAGGGTGGACCAAAAAGTCGCACTCTTTTGCTATTCGAGTTTTCTCTTTTGTTAGATGCATTATATTTGCAATTTCCGTCCTCACATAGCCTACCATTTTTATTAAATGACGTCGTGTTTGTCTGCCGATGTAGACAAGTTGTGTTTTGTGCGAATTAGTTGCATATTCGGCATGTTGGTTAAATTAACTAACGACGAACGCTGTTTGGTTCATAATGCCGGTGGAGACGTAGGGTAAGGTTGGGGAGACGATTAGGTTTAACTATAAATAGCGGGCCTTGGTTATAGCTGATCCTAACCACCCAGAATGTAGTTAAAACGGGTGTCACTTTTTTGGCGCACCCGGTATGGATATGCGCGCTGCAATCTGCAGTCTGTTGCTGTAGCGCTATTCAATCACGTCGTTAATTGGCAGCGGTGTCGACGTCGTCACAGCGGGATAGCGGACCGTACTGTCTCTGTCTGTGACCGGCGGGGTCATGGGCACATGGGCGTATTGACCATGTTACCCGGGGTGGCTGACTGGCTTGACGGCAGTCTCAGCTTTCGTCCGTCCTCACCTCTCGCTATCATATACCGGCCGCCGTGAGCAAATATCCTGCCTGGTCCGGTGCCAGCTGATAAGGTGCATCAACGATAAGATACGGATGGATGTCAACCGTGCAGCGATTTGGTACGATTCGGTGTTGTCTGCCAACAGACACTGCACACAGATGACAGGCGAGGGGTGCTCAGCGGCATCGTTCACAGAGAATTGGGAGTTGAAATCCCACAATGTATTACAATCGCAAGAATTTTAAGAAATTCAAGAAATTTGACACCACTGAAATGTTGCAGTGATTAAAATACATTTAATTGTCACAATTATTCCACACATAAGTTTGTTTTTTTGCCAATTCATCAAGTGCACCATCGTTAACATCAACGGATGGTATAATGAATTTATATCTAATTCATTTGACTTAGTAGATTTGCAGCAAATTCGTTAGGCCTAGATCTGAGGAAAAAGTTATATGCCAATAATTAGTTTTATCCTCAAACCCCTACAAGGGCTCCGTCCTTGACACTTGCTTGGGGTTACGCTCCTACCCCCGCCCCTTCAAAGTTCCTCAATTTTCGATGCAGAGTTGCGCCCCTGGGGTGATCCGTGGGTCGGCTGTATGTACCTGGATGCTTTATGTGCACTGCATAACAGGGCGAGTCTTTGTGTAAGACTGGCAGCTGTGGGAAGGAAACAAGTCAAACGGAATTAATTCTCATTTCCGGCGAGTTGTAAACTAAGGACGATCTGAGTAATGTCATCACGTTAACACGCTTAGTCAGCATGTGCGATAAAACCGAAACCAAACGGATTTCGTAATCGCATGCATAGAACAAAAACTTAAAACTTAAAACAGCACTGCCTGCGCGATTTGGGCCCGCCGTTCCAAAAGTCTACTATTTCCACTAACTCTAAGCCTTACCTTAAAGCTGACCCTATCCTTAACCCTAACCTTAGGTTAACCCAAACCCTAGCACTGTAGGCTAACGCGTAAGTGCACAGTGGACTTTCGGAATAGCGGGCCGGTATACCGCCTGCGCTTGCGTTGAAGTTGCAAGGAACTGGACAGGAATAGTAAGCCTAAAACTGTCATCGGTTTTGAGTTTTTCGCTTTAGTTTTGTCGAGCATTTAGACTCTGCTTTTGTGCGTCTCATTTCCGCTGATGCGTGTCGTAATTAACTTTCTTTCCCGATAGTATAAACTTTACTTGAAGACACATCTTCGATAAAGAGTCCGCGCGTACGATTTACGGGGCTTTGGGTTCTTAATAAATCGCGAAGAAAATAGGCCTAACTGTATAATTGCTACAGCGTTAAGAAAAAAACGAAATTTTCACTTCCGACTTTGGAGATTGGCCTAATGATGATGCGGCGGTGCCTTGTGCAGTCATCCATGTGACCGCAGACCGCATGCGCTAGAATACCACAGTACAACATGCCGATTGCAGACACGTCATTGTGCCTGGTAGCCTCAGTATACATTTACTTCGTAACTATCACGTAAGCTACTACTCATCATCGCCAGTTTCGTTAAGTGCATGTAGGCCTATAGAGGCTGCACGCCGTCTCCAATTAACAGCAGCTAATTAACGCAGTGACGTCGTGGTTAAGTAGTTTGATCTCCATTCGTTAACGGTGCGGTGTGTATACTTAAACGACAGTCTCGTCCAGGGGTTGCAAATCAGAATCAGAGTCGTGGTAGTTGGTTGGTAGGCATATAATTTACGCGGCTGATTGGTCACAATAGTTGGCGAATATAATATGAAATTTAGCGTCACCAAATAAACAAACATTCTAGACTATGTATAGACCTCTTTAGTTCGTCCGGGAACGGTAGTTTCCCGGCGGGATTATATTTTGCTGGAATTTATTTCTGCGAGTTTTGCGTATGCTAATGCATTGAGTTCGGGTCACGTGACTTTTCTACATGGGAAATTGCAGCCCCCTAAATTTTCCCCAAGTAGACTCACGGCGCCGGGCGGACTCACGTTGACGCCTGCCCCAAATTTCTAGTTACTTATCATTTATCGTGGTTTAGTCACACAGTGATATTTTAAACGTTGCAGGTGCATGAATGCTGATTGGTGCATTACTGACAGTACAGCTGACTGAACGACTGATGATGATGTTGATACAGTTCATGAGCATCGTCATTCTCTTCATCGTTTTTTATTCCGCTGCACGTGACGTCACACCATCTGTGGCTGCTGATAGTGTCGTTACCACCTCTCCACTGCCCGAAGCTCTGTGTGAGTGTATGCAGGCTATTAATTAGTCTAATATCCATCCTTCTAATTTTACCAAGCAGATTTTGTTGTAAAACGTAATAAACGATAGGATTTTTTTCACTAAAAAAGTTAAAAATGCGTTTTAGTTGCAAACAACACTGGTAAACATACACTGCAGAATAGAAACTCGACTCTTTAAACATGACGTAAATCATTAAATTTTCGTCCTTTTGGTCTTGTGGACTCTATTTCTGAACCGTCAGATCGAGGTTCATAATTATAAAGGTTTAATATGGCTTTGGAAGTTTTAGCTTTATATAATACACATATTGGCGATATTAGCTGTACTTTTGGCATTCGCTCGAAACAGTACTTTTTGTTCTGGCGACATCAGGCTGACACTGTATAACGGTGCAGCTCCGCGGTCTTTGCAGAACCCTGCTTGCTGTAATGAGATAATGCTGGTGCTAATTAATGTAATCTGAATGACAGTAGCTATACCTAGAAATGCAGAATTATAATATTTAACTCCCCCTCTTGCCCACACCCCCCTTGGAATGTTTAGCATGTACACCGTGTCCGGAAAAATTCAAGAAATTTAAACTTACTTTTATAATTTTTGGCACACATTATCACTATGATACACTTTTCTAAAACGTCTAAAACTTATCTTTAAAATTTGCTTTTCGCTACGTACATCTAATGTAATCTTGACGTTATCGAAAATGCCATTTTTGCGGAAAGATAACGTCTAGATGAGCCTCTGCAATACGAAAACAGGAAAACTGATAAAAGAAAATGGCAGTAAAAACCTGAGAGATTATTGGCATAAAAATAAGTTACCTTTTGTCAAAATTTTTTTAATCTAGTCTTGTTTTTCGCCATGCTAAGCGTGGCCGTCGCGTGCACTATGAGAACGTCGTTGTGCAGCAGCCGTTATCAGCAAGCTGCGCCATTTCTTCAGCATGCGTTAAGCCGTGTTCATAGCGACAAACTCAACTCAACTGAACTGCAGTGACTCACATTTTAAGCAGTGGAAGAGCGCAGAGCGCCGCATTGCCGCGCGTGGAATTTCCTAAGCTAATACAAACATTATAGCTCCAATATGGTTCGATGCAGTGTAAGAAAGCGTAAAACCGTTGCGTTGATTTCCTTATTTATTCTGTTTAGAGTTATAAAAAGCCGTTTCTAGCGCGGCGCTACAGACAAGGTATATATAGTTTATTACGCGCGAAGCTTTGCGTAAGCGAAGGCCTTTAGGTGCCGGCATTGTAGTTTCACAGCACTGCGTCGCTTGCAGGCAAATATTTACTTATTTATTCCTCGCACTGGTCTGGAAAACTAAGTAAGTTGAGTTGAGTTCAGTTGAGTTGAGTTTTTTTGCTTGTTCATAGCGACAAACTCAACTCAACCAGTTGAGTTGAGTTGAGTTTGTCGTTATGAACAAGGCTTTAGCGTCGCTGTAGTGCGCATTTGTAATAAAGTTGTTGACTCAAAAGTTGGTTAATAGCAAGTTTTGTTACCGTTGCTGATAAATAAAACAGCTACAGGCTAAAAAGACTATTTTTCTGCATTTCTGTTTATTTTGGTGTGGAGCAAAGTAAGAATACGAAGAGTTTTTTTTATTTTACACGGTAAAGTGGCGTCAGTATTCGGGCGAAGTGGACTATCAGTACACTGTCAGTTGCACGTTGCTTTTTCTTAATTTTGCCGACAAAAAATTATAAACACTTGTTCAAATTTGTTTAAGTTATTAACCGAAGCACCGTTAGCTTTTTTCACCTCGGATACAACAAAAACAGCATTTTTGATAACGTCATAATTACGTCAGCTCTATGTAGTGACTCTACAATATAAAAAGAAAATATTTAAACTGTTTCATAAAAGGAATATATAGGGCTGCTCTTGCCAAAAATTATGAAAATAGGTTTAAGTTTGTCAAAGATATGTCAAAAATACCGTAGACTCTTTTTTCCGGACACGGTGTATATGCATGTCATTAATGCAGATACCCGCTCCCCATTCCCCACCACCTCGACGCCTATACGGCGCCTCGTTCTCGGCGCCTGCGGCGTCTCACCTTGAGTTGGGGGGACTTGCTCCAAGGACTTAGGGGAGGGGATAGACGTCCCTGAACAACGATATTGCAAATTTTCCTCAGAATGTTCCGGCAAAAGGGTTTAAAAGTCGGACAATATTTGACTAAGTTATGGACAAAAGTTTGAAGCTTACTTTTTCGCCAACCTTGCAGTAGTCTGCATCACGTGTACAAACAGGCCCGTCAAGAGGGTGGGGTAGGGAGATGGTAAGCTACCCCGGGCCCCGCGACGTTTAAGGGGGTCCGCGCCCCGCCGTCGCTTAGAAATATAAAGTACATCAGAATGCACCATTTTCAAAAGAAAAATTCAAAAATTTTCTCTCCAGAGGGGCCCCGCAAAAATTTTTTGGGGCCCCGTGAGAATGTTTCCCCGGGCCCCACTGTGGCTCTCGACGGGCCGTGTACAAAGAACGCCCAGTTAATCAGTTGTTGAAATACATTGAAGCTGTATACGTCACGGTGCACGCCATCATCTGAAACATTTCTTTTTCGTCATCTTTGACGTTTGAAGTGCATTCCATTCGATTCGTTATATAGCACACGTGACATGTAGCTTTTCTTCTGCGCCGCGAAATCGCAGTTCCTTTCAGATCCACGCACGTTCGTCAGGCAAAGAAACTGTGTTTGCAACTTTCGGGTGTACGTGCTTTCGCAGATAGCGCGAGAGTATCTGGGTCGAAAAAAGAAATTATGCATGCGTTTAGTAGCCAAGGCAGTCTGGTTACTTTTTACCAGATTTTATTGCTGTTGATTTTTAACTGTGGAAGATAATGACAACATAGTCCACGCGTATTGCAGCATGCTGTATATACACAGTACAGTAGTATAGCCTGTAAAACGTATGGCCTTACATGCATAGGCCCCGTAGACGTTCTTATGGCTATTTGTGCTGTATGATTTTATTGGCTGTGGCGACTGGCCAGTAGGCTATAGAGTTGGTCGGCGAGATTAATAAGACCAGATGACGTAGCTGGGAAATACTGACCATGCGTCTTGACCAGTGACCACACTGACCATGCATTGCGGCTGCATGAAGTATTGACCACGACCTCCAATGACGACGACTAGGACGGCGATGATGAAATAGAAGGTCGTTCTCTGCTCAACTCCCACAGGCCTACTACACATTCCCTTCCACGCACACAACGTAAAAACGTAAGCGATCGGCTGGATTACTGAGCAGTATTATGTCGAGTCGACGGCAAGCGCTTGCTACTAGTACTAAGCCTGCAGGGATGCTTTACGTTCTTTTCTGTTCTTCGCGACATTCGAGATGACGCGGCGTTTGAGTGAATTTTATTCTCGTCAATCTATTGTATGTCGACTATATTGAAATTTTTCCATACGGTATTCTCAAAACACCGTGCTGCGTAGAAATTGTCGGAGAACAAGAACAGTTATGGATCAAGACGAAGTGACTGCTTAAGCAACAGCAACGTCATAGATGTAAAAAAACGTTTCAGGAAAAATAAAAAAACGTTAAAAAACGTAAAAAACGTAGCAAGAATAAAAAACGTTGAATAAAAAACGTTGGCCATAATGTGTTCAACTTCTTGCCAAATGCCTAATGCTGTAAGCGCAGTATACCTGGAATAATAGTTTACATAAAGAGAACTTGATTTAATTTTAATTCAGCTATGTGGTCGTATGACAACAGCATTAAACTAACTAAGTATGCTAGTTAAAAAAGTTTTATTTAGTATATTTGGACTTACTAAGTAAATTATATCACTATAACCTATATTAATTCGTTTTTGCTGTCTCAAAAGTGCGTCACGAAGCTTTTGATGGGATTTTCAATGCACGTTTTTAAAATAAAAAACGTTGGGCAAAATAAAAAACGTAAAAAACGTTTTTTACATCTATGAGCAACGTTAATTAACAGTAAGTAAGCAAGTAGGCAAGGTACACTGACTGACTGCTTAAGCATTTCTTCCGTCTGATAACGTACCTCAATTACTTTATTTGCATAAGCCTCTTTGTACTGCGGCGGGCGCTCAATGTTGGAAGCAAAACCAAAATGTCAAGTCCAAGACCAAGACCGAGGCCTGTTTGAGACAAGTCTTGTCATAAGACCGTGATCTCAGAGCCCAATGGGCCTACTGATGAAGAATTAGCCGAAGACACCCCACGATTACATGCGAGACAGAAATCTCACAGTTCAGGAACTTGAAAGTAAGAAAGTCACACTGAACTTCATCTGTCGCACTGTTTGACTTCAAACTTCCAAACGGTTTAACCTTGAAATAGATCTTAGTTAATTATAATTGATTACCTGATTGACAGATCACAGTCGGGCATGATACCACTGGGTCACTGTGTCTGTGCGCGTAATAGCAGTCAGTTATTGAGCGTGTCCTTGAACAACGAGAGATGACCGTGCAGTTATTAGGTCGAACTAGTGCATCGATCGGCGGTCCAGTATTTAATAGATTGAACGTCGAACGTCGAGGGTGTTGGGAGCCTGGAGGCGAGTGATCGCGAACGGTAGGTGAGTTAATATACGTCTTGTCGGCGTGCCTGTTTGGCAAAGGTATACGTGCATTAATGCTCATGCAGCATACCAACTGCTTGAGGCAATCGACAAGAAGACGCTGACCCACTGACCACGGTGGCACGGTCACTCGCTGTGCCGAGCGTGACTGACCATTCGCCGGCGGGGGGAACCATCTATTAACGGACTGCAGCCTGCCGAGTATTGAGACGATCCATGCACCTCTTTTGGTGCTGTAGCAGGACGATTCGTGCACTGTGCTTTGTGCGAAATAGACAAAAGCCAAAAAATATGTCGTATATGCTTATCGTCATACGTACATCACCAGTGAGTTCTAGCGCTGTCTGCGCAAGCCAGGTTAGTTTAGGCTACTTTGTAATTCTAGTCATCTGTCGGTTGCAAGAATTAACCATGGAATAAAACAGCATCTACTCGTGGCATTTACTATGCTGAACTCTTCCCGCCCAGTGCACGAGTCGTCCGAACTCCGAAGCCGGTAGTCAAAGGGACAGCACGAATCGTCACATAATCGCCTGGCGTGCCTAATAGGGTGTTTACGCGGTCCAGCAAACGTCAGCAAACCTTTCCGAATGTATTCAAAATATACGTGAATTGCTGGACGTTTGCTGGATCGTGTAAACACCCCATAATGCATCGGTGCGTAGTTGTCGTCGCCGGCGTAGCCTATACTCCTTCATTCGTTCTGCAAGCGAGCGACCGGCGCGTGAGACGCATGCCAATGACCGTGTCGATTGGCACCGCACTCGCAGCCGGGTGACATCAGTCAACGCCAACTGTTGACAACTTGACACTTGGTCATCTAGCGGTCAATATCCACCGTGTGTTTTGCCGTGTCGCAGTGCCACCGAATGCTAACTAGCAGTAACAGTCGCGTTCAGTAATGTTTGCGTCTTCGCCGCCAGCAAACATCGTCTTGGTCCGTCGTTTGCAGTGAAACTGTGCCAGCGATATTTACATGCATGCATATAAATAAAATCTACGCAATTTATAGCTATCGCATGCCCTTCTGTTTTGCTTTGTTGAGTGACTTCAAGCAGTTGTCTCATTTTGCAGCGGTTTTTTCTTGGTTTACGTCTTCCCATTTCTAGGCAGTCTGTTTTTTTTCTACCGTCATCGGTGAATTAAAGATTGTCATAAATGTTTTTTTTTCTTAAGTGTAAACAAACTCGATTCTGCTGGGAAAAACATGGCAAGACTGTAAAATATGCTGACTGCGAGGCTGCATATACAGCGGTCAATGAATAGTCATGAGTGGGAGAGCTTTGTTGCGGCAGGTTTTAATTTGTACGAGAAGTGGCTTGCAGAGATAATTCATCTGATATAAGCTTACCCCTGAACGTCGTCATCGTCTGTCAGCGGAGCTGCATCCGTGATCCATGCCCCGGCTGTGCAGGCAGCAGTAGCGTCGTAGCAGGGAACTATGCGGCATTTGCTCTTCCTCCTCTTTAAATTATGATTTTCTTCTTGTCGGAAAACTTTGGTCCAAAAATACAAAATTTGTGGCTGGAAATTTCCAATTTAGGGAAAATTCAGTGGCAAAGTTGAAATTTTGAGCATCCACAATTTCCTGTATCGGAAATTTGCAGCCATCTGTCGGGAAGTTGCAACTTTCTAACCCACCGCATTCAAACTTCTTCAACCCAAGACGCCGCTTCGTCCGTTGACTGTGTACCAAGTCCTGTTGTAAGCGGCCTGCGAGAATGCTTTCTTGCCGATATGTGAAACCAATTTCTGTTTTAAATAAAAACTGCAAAATTAAATTGAGAACTTTGCTATAGAATTTGGTGTAATACGTATTGCGTTCTTACCTAACTGTGCACGCTTTCAGTTTATGAATGGTCTAAGACTAGGCCTATGCAATTTCTTTCTTGCACACAGTTTTTGTTTTGTAATAAATATTGTTTTCGTTGGTTTGTTTTATTTTTTTACTTTTATGTATATATTAATTAATTATATATTAATCATTTGAACTCGTTCATTTAGTGATCTTATTATGTTTTGCTATACGTGTTTGAAAATGTTTATGCTTTGTGTTTATTGTTTTATATTGCGTGCGATGGTCACTTGAAACACCGCGCGTCGTCTCCTGTAGATATGTGTAAGTATTTTGGTTCATAGGCTAGTAAGTAATACTGGCAGTGTCCTACAGTCAAATCAAACAGGTTTGATTTGACTTTTTCAGCTGTACTGTGGTGCATAAAATGTTTAGTCTGTTATATAATTTCGTAATTTTATTACAATGGTCGTATCATTTTTAAAGTATAAAAGGCGAGAAGTGGCTTATGCTCTCCGCACATGCATTAGCTTACATACGTATTTTTAATCTGTTTTTCCCGTTTCATAGATTTATTTCAGCATTTTTGCGTTTTTTTGTTTAACTCGATGGACGGCCGGGCGGGCAATACCTGTAACGCGGCCTATTAGTTAGAGCGGCCGCATAATAAATGCGCGAATTATTTTGGTTGTCTGGTGCGTGGTCGCGTAGCTCATTGTCGGCGTGACCTGGGCATGCACTCGGGCGAGATTCCAGACTCTGCGATCACAGCCAGTTCAGCCTATGACGACAGGAGCGTCGGACCCATTCACGCCAGGTAGGTTAGGGCCGTCACTTTGTCTGTGCCGCTTGGCCAGAAAGAAGTTTATACAGTTTGTTGAACATAACTTTGACAAGTTTGCGTATATTTTCGCCATTTTCTGCGTGATTTATTTTTTACACCAAATTCTAAACGGTGTCGCTGAAATTCTCTAGAAACTGACAGTCAGGTGGTCCACTGATTTTAGTGGACATCGGTTTGAAATGATGGTCAGTAGGCCTAATTCAGCGGCCCTATGCACTCACCGCGATCCCGGCCGGGATCCCGGTCCGAATGAACAAATGGGTTTTTTTTGGTTCCAGCCAATCACACAACAGACAGCCACGTTTCTAGAGCAACTGCATTAAACATATAATAAACAAAAAAAAGTTAAAAAAATAGTACTTTTACTCATCCTTACTACTTACTATCTGAACTTTGCCTCTGAAGCTGCAGCCGTCGTCCGCCCCATGGTTAACACGTGTCTGCCGTGTACGGCTTAAGATTTCAAGTTTTTTGTAGCCCTTTCGTTTTCGACTTATTTTCCTGTCCATTTCGTCATTAAAGACTAGATTGTAGCAGCACATTCTCCAGCTAGCTAAAAGTTGACTTTCGTGGGCGGAGTGACAGGCCTTAGTGACCGCCCTCAAATATAACAGATGCACGATTGTCGCGTCGCGTACCAAAGATTTCGTCTTGAAAAAGAGTAGGGCCCACATTTCATAATGAAGGCATATGAAACGAGTTCACAAAAATGTTTTTTTTCAAGTAAAGAAATGTATAATCTCCTGCTTTCTTTGTACGTCGCCGCATTATACGATAGATTTGTGGCAACAGTGTATAATAAATCGTACGATTTCGCCGTAAAATTTTATTCAGTCACTTGCGCCTCAGTTGCCTGTTATTAATCGATATTGTATTCGACTCTGAAACTATCAGCCAATTGTCTGTTTATCAACAGTAACATTAGAGCTTCTCACGTCCTCTTAGCGTCGCTAACTTTAGTTACAAAATCGTTGTCTTCATTTCTATGCTATACCATTATCTGACGAATAAAGATGTATGTATATATTATGCGTTCAGGATCCGGACGGAGCAGAGTGGCGGCGCCTGGTGCCCGAAGCGGCAGATAACTCGCGACGTCTACGAATGGCTGCAGGTTGATCTCGGTAAACTGAAGGTCGTCAGTCTTGTGGAGACGCAAGGACGCTTCGGCAATGGACAGGTTGTTTCAGTTCTACTTCACTAACGTAATCAATTCACCGGTCGGTCCTGCTTTTCCGTTTGTCTGCGGTCACCTTCGTTATCGGTAGGCTAAACATCTTTAATTTGTTGTGCGCAGCCAATAGCTGGATTAAAACATAAACACACTAATATAAGAGTTTTTTTTAAAAATATACATGCACTCAAGTTAAATTTGCTAAACAATATGGTAAGAACGTTTTACATATTTAACGAGCATTACCTGTTTTGGCAGTTTATATAGCAGTATAGCATAACTATTCTTTGCTAAGATTTTAATACAATACGTTTATTATCTCGTTTGATTAGATTTGGGTCTCATTGCGAGTGCGATAAAGCAATCATTATTGTTGGTTGGATTTCAAGGGACAAGAATACACGACCAAGTATCGCTTGGAATATCAGCGAGAGGACAACGGCCGCTGGTTTCGCTATAAGAATCACAACCGATCTGAAGTAGGCTATTTTAAAATCACTACATTTTTCAGGTTAACTCAGTATCCTACCCTCAGCGGGATGAAAAAAATGAGAAATAGCAGATGGCTTATACGGCGAAGGTCTTAGTGTGGCTGATTGTGGCGGTGGTATATCTGCTGTCTGCATTGAGGTCATAGTTGTTCGTTGATGCAGACATTTGAATTGCTGCATGCATAGTGTTCTGCGGTATCATTAGCTTTTGCCAATCAGCTGCCACTTCCGAGAATGAGTATGACTCGTGTAAGCAGCAGTATATCAAGTACCGGACTTTCCCTTTTGCGAATAATTTTGTAATAAGTGTGACATCGTTATTTACATAACCACCAGAACTTCAGATGCAGAGTACAAATGCGAACAGGACGGCGAGGCTACGAACATGTATCCTACGGCGCGCCGCGGCCTTTACGACAAAATGAAAATGGCATTAAAATAACTAGAAAACATACAGATATCAGAACAACTGCACGAAAACGTACACCTGACGATCAAAGATTATGAAGTTTTCTAGCAGTATATAGACTGATGCATGTACATGTATGTCTGCGTTTGTGTTGTTCGTCTATCCATTCGGATGATGACCACGACAAACTCCCTCTTAAGTAAAGGGTGCAAAGTCTTTGTCACGCACGAACTATTTTAAATGACCATGCATAGGGGCCTACGTCCGTTCGTCATATGCCAACAGTCAATGTAGTGATGTAGTTTCGGTGAGTTCGATTGTGACTGAACAGTCCAGTCGCGATGGCTGCAGCGTCTGTACTGTGTAGGCGTTGAGAGGTAACAGTAACACGTACATCGCGGAGATGCGTGAACTGCGGCCACCGATCATTGCTCGACGTGTGCGCTTCATTCCAATCAGCAATCACCCGCGAACCGTCTGCATGAGAGTCGAACTGTTCGGCTGTGACTCGCAAGGTAATCAATCATCAGTCATTCACGCACCGATTACACACTGCATGGCGTATTTAGGGAGGGGGCAACCTACCATGCCCATTGGCGCTGAAAATTTGCCCATTTTGCTTGTTGAAACATTAAAGTCACCTAATATCTCTTGGCCCCTCTCTCCCTTAAATTTTAAATACGTCACGTACCTATAGAGAATACAGGTCTTTAGCCAAGGGTTCCTGTCAGCCAGAACAAGCAAACGCTGCATAAAAATACCAAAAACAGTACAACCAGATGCAAATTCGAGCTTGAAAATGCGTAAAAAACTAAAAATGCATTTGCGTCAGTGCTTTGTCCTGGGCCGGTCCTATTGGGGAGCTTGCAGCTTGCAAATTCAGCCGTTTTGTTAAAATAATCTGCACATTCGTAAAACTGTTATCGTTTGTGGCAGCCTACAGCTAATTTTCGTTGAAAATGTAGCGATCGCAATTTTGGGGGCCGATGGTGTAAATTGGGGGTTGTGCCTATAGGAGCTGCCGAGACACGTTTTTTGAGCTAATAAACGCCACTATATAAGCCCACAGGATTCTCTACTGCGGTACAAGAACCTTCCCATTGAAAACGCATTACGCGGGGTTAAAAATTGGGGTAAAATAGGGGAACGAGTTATCAGATTTATATCTCAAGAAACTCGATCTTACTTTTCGGCCCCGAATTACTGTGCAGTGTGACAGAAGTGATTTTATTACGCGCGAAAGCAGCTACGCTTTCAGCGCGTCTTAGCCATCGCAATTCTGTTCGTCTGTCTGTCTGTCTGTCCGTCCGTCTGTCTGTCATACGGGTGGATCAGTCAAAAGCGGTGCAAGCTAGAATGACCAAATTTTCACCGTCGGCTGCCTGGAAGACTCTAGTTTCAGGAACCGTAAAGCTTTTCCATAAATTCGAAGGGTGTCACCCCGAACGAGGGCGTTAAATGAGAGGGGGTGGGCAAAATTTGCGATTTTTGGCCAGTAAGTTTCTGTATCTCAGTGACGGTGCGAGATAGAGCCTAGGTTACTATTAATCTCTAATAAGAGATCGTAAACTGGCTCTCGATTGGTGCCGAATTCAATGACCTTGAATGACCTTGAAAGCCAAAATAGGAGGTTTTATGGATTTTTTGGCGATTTCGGGCTGCGACGCAAGTCTATATCATTCACAAGGTGGCGCCACGGAACTATCGTCATGCGATCCAGATAAAGACTTAGCGTGAACATCCTAATTTTCAGCTAAACTACTGAACCGGAACTGCTATAGGCTTTCGCGCGTTTCGTGAGCATTAGCTCAAATTTCTTGTAATCTGTCCTTGGCTATGCTATAGCAATGGGACAGATAAAAAGAATTAACTAAAAGTCGGATTTGCTATCGAACATTTTCATGACTTTCGCGGTATCACGCGTGTATACAAATCCGTGCAGTGCTGTCACGATGGTTTAAGCTATCGTTGGGTCACGCTGTTATTGCTAGACACAAACGAACGCAGAATAATAATTCGTTCTCAGCCTGAAGGCGGATTGTAGATTGGTGCCAGCGCGAATCTGGTATCATAATCAGTTCCATGTGTTTTACCAGTTTTTATGGCGATGTTTTTGTCGCTCTCGCTTTGTGTTGCCAGAAGGACATAAAACGTATAATCTGAAGCAAGCCAGATGCACTCAGAATGTTAGCAGAGCAAATTTATGACTCAATGGAGGCCTACGTACGTAACCAAACTTTCAGCAAGTAATGCTGAGCTATGGACCAAGCACAAACCAAAGAAACACGATCAAGAAATAGGCTACTTTCAGAAGATGAAACTTTCCTTGGAAAAGGAAGTTGTTACTGACAGTTAACTTAGGCTTGGCTATGTTCAGACATTATGCAAGGTCAGTGTTAAGGTCACTGTAGAGTAGCGTAGGCTGCATGCCATTTGCATGGGTCCCCAAAGACAAACCTGAAAGATAAGTTTGTTTAAATGCACCGAATGACCCGTGGATTCGTCATTCCAGGGATCGGTTGTGTTTACTGTCGGCTGACGATGCCATTAAGGAGATATTTGATGATCGTGTATGAGCCACCAGAGAGTTTACTGTCGTCGCGACGTCACTCTTTACTTTGTTGGTTAATTGGTTGCTGATGCGATTATGTGTCCTCAGTGTCGGGGTGCCGAGGGACTATATGAAGCATGGCATGTGATAGGGCAAGGACAGTACACCTAGATGCTATAGATCTAATAGTCTGTGGATAGGGTGTGGCTGGCGCGTGCTGTGGTAGGCCTATGCGGCCGAGTAGTAGTAGATCTATGACAGCAAGAACTGTGCCACACCGACTTTCAGCCGTTGTAGACTCACTTCCAAAAGCATCTCTGTGTTCATAGTCTTTCCTGCAATGCTTTGAGGCCTTTGATCAAATGACAGAAAGGGCATCTGGTGAAAAAATCTGGCTGGATCAGTTCACAAGCAAATACCTTGAGAACCTAACTCTAACCCAAAATTTGGGTAGGCGTACCCTTTTACAATGCATTATTATTTTATTGCATGTTGTAGGCCTACACTGATTTCCCAGGAGGTAGGCAGCACTGATGCTGTCGCGCGTCACATGAGCATTGCTCAGATTACTTGTTTCATTGACTGATTGGTTTGTGAATGTCAGACGGTGTCATATCGTACAGCATGCGGCAAGGTGATCGTCGCGGCTCGGAGGTCGAGTTTCTCGACTTCACCTACGACGGAGATGTCGAGGACGGTCGTCTGTCTGGTGGACTGGGTCAGCTGGTCGACGGCGATGAGGGAGTTCCAAACTTCCGTGTAGACGCACAGAACGTCGGACGGCGTGGATATGAGTGGGTCGCGTGGAAGACTGATGGAGTGAAACCGACGGACGCTAACCCTGTTGAGATAGGTCATCATTTAATCTCCATTATATAGGCCTTCGTTCTTTATTTTTGTTGTTGAAAAATTATTACATCATTGGAATAGCCTTCCCGAGTCTATACTGATTTCATTTTTAGCGTAATTTTATCAAGTGACGGTATGTACGTATTTCTATAGATCTTACAAGTTTTCTCAAGTGTATTTTTAAACTTTTTTGTGTGTTTTGCGTGTCTTTTTTACTCTCATCTTTTCTGCTGTCACCTGGCGTGTACAAATAACTAGAACATTTTTGTTCTTCTTCACCAGGCCAGCAGCACCATTTGCCTTATCTGGCAATAATAAGCAGTTCATCGAATTTTATCCCGGATCCAGATGCTGATCCCGACCACGTCTAAGCTGGGTCAAGTATTATTTTGCGTGAAATTTTCAGCCAAATTAGACTGCAAGTTTTTGTGCATTGTTGCTGACAAACAAAAGAGTGAACAAACCAACAGACAGATAAATGCTGGGTATCACATAACTTCCTTAGCGGAGGTTAGTGGCGTAGCTTAAGTCCTGATGTAGGGGGACACTTGAGAAGTGGAGTGTGGGGAAGGGTATCTCTCCCACTAGGGGAGGGTTTGGGAAAAAGGGAATAGAGGGTTTTTGGAAGGGAGCTGTGTTTCCTTCTCTGAAATGTTTCAGATTTTCTGCAAGAAAATGAAACGTTTTGGTGCATTTTGGCACTATTTTTTGAGTAACTGAGTAGGCTTCTAGGGGGCATTTGCTTCCAGTGCCTTTATAGCTACGCGAGAGACGGTGGTAATTAAATAATAATGATGATGCTGATGATGCTGGTGACAGTGTTTCGACTGGACTCGACGAGGTCGCTGACGGCCGTTCGCATTCACTGTAATAACGCGTTCGGTCGCGACGTCGGCGTTTTTTCGTCCGCCGAGCTGCACTTTAGCATCGGCGGCAAAGTGTTCGACGTTCGCTCGCAGCCAGTGTACTACATGGCCGCGCGTGACGCCGTGGTCGAACAACCGCGCTACGTCACCGTACCTATTGAGCCGCCACGCGCCGCGCGCTTTGTACGACTTTTGCTCTACTTCGATCGACGCTGGATCATGATCAGCGAGGTCCACTTCGACACAGGTACGTCTGGGCATGCCGTGTTTACGTTGAAAATGCGAGAAATGGCTGGAAAGTGCGAGACAAGAAATGCAGGGGACTGAGGTGGGAGTTTCCAACTTGTGCTGCATATTTCAATCCTGCATTGTGCCGCATTTTTTTCTCGCATTTTTAGTTGCCTCGAAAGTCACACCAAGCAGTCTAAAGTAGATAGTAGATATATTCAATAGGCCTAGCAAGTATATGTTAAACGATGATTATCTTCTCCGGTGTATATAGGCCAACGTTAACGGCTTAATTAATATTTAGTCTGTCTGCAGGACTGAATAAAACGAACACTTACTGACTTTGTGTCTCACTACTGAGTTTGCGAGAGCTGTTATAGCTAGCACAACTGCCACCATTCGTTTTAATTGAAATTTACCAACGCTAGTTTCGTTTGAGTGCTGTAATTCGTGACAATGTTGCGATGTGGACAGAGCCGGTGAATGAGAATTATGAGGATGAAGATGAAAACGGGAAGATTTCGCTGGTTACTAAGATAACTGCTACAGCGACAACTGATGCAGTAGACCTACACCGCGCTGCTGTTGCTATGACAACGTCGCCTCGTTCTCATCGCAAGGATTCGTCAGTTGTCGAGATTGATCTGCTTCACCAAGGTTATTTAGTACACCAAGCTAAGACAGCGCATAAAACTATGACTGATGAGTAAATATTTACTATATATAGCGTATACACATCACTTGAACAAGATTTAAAAACCACACGATTATTATTATTAATATATTATTATAATCCGTTTATAATGAACATCTTTATTCACCACAACAGATGGTAGCAATTACAACGTATTAACAATACAAACAATGAGAGAAAAAAGAAAAAAAACATATCAATAAACTGACAAATACTGAGTGATCAAA
>Ga0056128_1001542_pt1 | contig 25950 bp, 21 predicted proteins | sample WorMetLIZISLAND2_FD_71113 | JGI IMG/M metagenome (GOLD analysis project Ga0056128, IMG submission 71113) | Marine gutless worms symbiont microbial communities from Max Planck institute for Marine Microbiology, Germany - Olavius geniculatus... ... | reverse complement strand
AAAGGTAAATTTTTCCGTGTTGACAGAACGCTGGGCGCCGATATTACTGTCAAAGTTATCATAAAATTCTGCACTTTCAGGAAAATGGATAAAATGTATATGTTAATTTTGGTGACCACAGACCTTTAATACAAGCCCATGGCTTCTGTTACAACGGCTGACTTAGAACCCCATCTTGGAATAAAGATCTGGATTTTCTAAAATAATGCCAACTTGCCATATTTAATTTTTTGTGTATGCATCATTTAGTATTATAATAGACCACAAAACATGTTTGTATTTCATTCTATCTGAAGCATTATGTGCCACGACATTGACCTATCTCTGCACTAGCTACTGGTAGCTCTGCGCTATCTGGTAGTTAGTTGCCACCAGTTGCACGCCCAGCTTGTATTGAAACAAGTGACCTAGAACCCCCAACGTGTATTGAAGGCTTGGCTCACTGGGTGTGCGTCAATCATGCTAAGCCGCGCCCACTCTCGCCTGGTCTGCAGCACCATTAGTTAGTAGCTAGCACTCGCGTGGTAGCTGCGACAGCGAACGGTCATATCGAGTCTACGTAAAGATGTTGATTAATAAGTTGTAAAGAACGATTGAGGTCTTCAACGTTCGTAGCAAACATGATCCGAGACTCGTCTTGTTTTAAAAGTTTTATCAGTACATGTGTGTTGTTGCTTACAGAGACATACAGGTGCAGCTGAGATTCTGTCTGTTGGAAACAAGCTGCGACCAGCAGGATAAGTTTCCGTCAGGCATCGCTGTACGCATCAACAACAAGCCAGCACATCTGCCGGTGTGTTTTCATTCTGTGGTTCTCATTCTGTGGATCTGTACTTTCTGTACTGTTTGTACAGTGTAAAAAAGGTAAAGGGAGCGATGCCCCAGCTGGGGCGTAGGCAGGGTGCTCATCTCCCACTCGCGGCCGTTGAACCCGTAGGTGGATAAACCACTTGAGTCTGTGACGCATGGCCAGTGCGACAGCAGACCTACGGTTACCTTCCCAGCCTTGGGGTATCACCGCCCTTTGACCGGTACCAAATTATACTGCTTGTTGACAGAGGCACGTGTGTGAACAACTTGCCTAAGGTCGTTACCCAGCAGTGTCCTGGTGCAGAGTCGAACCTGCGCCCCTGAGTGACCTCAGGATTACAATTCCGGCACGTTACCGTTAGACTACCGAGCCACATTTAGTACAGTGTGCACTGTGGAAAAGACCAAGTTGCCTTTGTGATGTCAGCTTGCTGTAAGCCTTGCATAGAGTGTGGGTTGTAGCCTTCTTTCAGTGCTCTTGTGATAGAGGTGGGACATCATCTCTTTTGGTGCATGCATTACCTGACTTGTGATTGGGAACAGGAAATTGCTTGTCACATAAAAACCATGAGTAGTAGGAGCATTAGTCAGCAGACAGCACCTTGGGTAATGTAAGTTTTTTTCAAACCAGGTTCTCTTAAATGCTACGAAATGCACTTAATTTCACTACAAAGAAGATTGCATAATACTTTGTCACTGTAAATATATGTAGAAAAAGTTACCGCAGACTGAAGTTGCAAGGTCTTCTTATGATAACGTAACTTGCCCCATAGTCAGCGTCGCCATGTCACAGCTTAGCAATCTTTGGGTCAGTGCTCTTTCCATTTCTAAGGCCCTGAGCCAGCAGTAAGTGCAAACACAACTTAGCTTTATGGGTGGCAGGCCACACCTCTCTAATATACTCTCCAATATACTGCTGTTATGTTTCTGGTGGTGATTCCAGTATCAGATTGTACTACTTGGTGACAGAGGCACCTATGTGAACAACTTGCCCAGGGTTGTTAACTGGCAGTGTGCTGGGTTGGAGTCGAATCGGGGGACCTCGCGGTCCTTAGTTTGACATGCTACCACTACCAAGCCACACCTTCTTTCGATACAGCGGTAAAACACAAAGCGTATGACTGCTATTCCACTTGCACAGCAGATTCAACCGGCTTGTTGCGTGTGTTGCCGTGTAGCCCCAGATACCAACGAACAAGCTTGGAGTGGAGCCGAAGCGTCCAGGTCTTCCAGTCAACATCACACCACAGTGTCATCTGTCAGCCGCTGCTCCGAATCACATACATGTCACCTGGACGCCTGAGATCGGACGTGTGAGTACTGCTACCTTGGCTTACTGGGAAACTGGTCAAATACGTCGGCCCAGTGCTGACACGTTGTCGGACCATCCAACTGGAGCTAAACTTTGCTAGCACTATGTCTGAGCTTGAATTTTGACCTTTTCAGCTGAAATTTGGTGTTTCAATTGCTCCGACTGTGGTAATGTTCACACCAGTATTGTTTTTTCAGTGTCTTCTTGTTTTTGAGTTAGAGGCTTATGCAAGTTTTACGTATACACTGTGTCCAGAAAAAAACATCCCGAACATTATCGATTGTCACTTGAAGAAGGGATATCCAGTTATAATAATTTTTGGTATTTCTGGCACTGCTGGCCAAAAAACAACCATTCAGTATTTCACCTCACACAATGTCTGTTTCTGCCCTACCTGGGGAAAGCAGAACCAACGAAATATGAGTTAAAATGAACAGAAATATGTCAAAAAGCATCCCCAACATTATCGTTTGTGACTTGAAGAAAGATTGATAGATTTTAATCATTTTTGTTGCAAACATTTTTGACACTACTTTCCATCAAATGTCCATTCTAGTTTCCACATCACCGAATGTCTGTTTCTGCACTATCTGGGAAAACCCGAACAGGCAGAATTGGACGAAAATGCAATATTTTGTTGTTTTTGTTTCTCCAGATAATGCAGAAGCAGATAGTGGGTGCGGTGGAAAATAGGACAGCCATTTGATCGCCAGTTGTGTCGGAAATACGGGTGTCAGAAATTATTAACATCTGACAAAACTTCTTCAAGTTACAATTGAAAATGTCTGGGATGTTTTTTTTCCGGACACGGTGTAGATGGACAGGCAGAGACTTGTGATGTTGCCTGTTAGGACGTCCACATAACAGATACATATGCGACCAGTGTCAGTGTTGTTTTGACAGAGCTTCTGTGTTGCGGTGTATCTTGTGCGTCAACTCAACTCGGACATCCTGATGCAGAGACTGCGACACAGTGGCAATAGACATCAGTTCCACACTAGGGCACTTGGTTAGCATTCTGCTGCACTGTTTGATTTTGCCATTTGTCATACAGTGTATTCTTGTTCTGTACAGAAAGCGTTCAACATTAATACCTGTTAAATGTTTTAGAGATAATAACATTGTGACGTAAGCTGATTTTACATTCTGTTCTGCATTCACTAACAGAATAGAGAATAGCTGGTTGTAAACATCTCACTGTGTCAAGATTTTGCATGTTACATATTTTTCGTCCAATTATAATGTATTTGGTGGCTTGATGATGTAACAATTGTGGTTAGGATGTTGGACTCTTGATCAATAATAATAATAATAATAATAATAATAATAATCTGACTTGTAAAGTGCCAGTATGTGCTAAAAAAAACTTCAGTGGCGCTGGCGGACAGAACTAGTCGCTGAGGTTAAAAGAGGTCTTGGTTTTGACTGCCATCGGATCGTTGTGCTGTACCAGTAGACCAACTAGTATGCTAATGCGGCATTTTTTGCATTTTATTCTATTTTAGTGAAAGAGAAATTGGCTGTTGATCTGGACAGTGAAATAGCAACAACTAGTCTGCGCATATCGCTCATGTGTCCGGTATGAAACCTCGCTCCAGATTACTGCACTTGTGTACAACGGTACAACATGTAGACTATTCCATTATGTTTGTGATGATTGACAGCTGGTAGTTTTGGAACATATAGTTTTATTGTATTTATTTTATTTTATTTTATTGTATGCTTCATATTTTTTGTTGCTGTGCTGTGACACTGTATGCTCATTTTACCTGTAGAATGTCTTGCAGCAGCAATTACTTAATGTTCATTTTTTGGGGGCATCAGAAATATGAAAAGTAGACCTATTCAAGAGAAACCATTGGCCAATGGTCGTAGCAGTGCATTGTAATAACATAATCACGTTTATTGCTGTCATTGTCTATTCAGTTTTGTAGCTTTGTATTATTGTACAGGGTGAGCCAAAAATGTGCCACTTTCCTTAAAAAACATTTCAGACCAACCTTGCAGTGAAATGGTCTGTATGACACTAGACTGTTAGGGTATAACACAGCCTAGTGTCCACACAGTCTAGTGTCATATGAATCAATTATTGCAATGTTGGTCTGAAGCGTTTTTTTCATTTACCTAAATTTCTGTTATTATCGTTAGTGTTTGCTTACATTTATATTTCACAAGGTAGTGTAGAAACACATTTACCATGTAGTTGGATGTATAATAATCACATTATTTCAAATTGTCGGCAGAGTGTGCCAGAATTTTGAAAATCGGTCAATAATTGGCGAAGATATGGACATAAGTAAAGTGGCACGGTTTTTATGGCCCACAGTGTAGATTGCAGTCTGTTTAAAATCTTTACAATGTTTAAAATCTTTCAGACCACAAAGAGCACCATTTGTCTTATTGTTAAATGTGCTTGTGCTAAATTTTTTGAATTTTCTAGCTTTCCAGGAACTTTTCTAAGATCTTCCTAAATTCATACCCCTAGGTCATAAACTAAGGATATTATGAGACTTCATAAGTATTCCTAAGTTGGCTAATATGTTTTTCAAACTCTGACTCAACAATTTTCTGTAAGATAAATTTTTTTTTTCAGAGATTTATGTAAGTGTGATTTTTTCTTAAGATCGTTATAAGTTTGGCACGAAAACTGTCGAAAGTTAGCTGTGGCCGTGGTGTTGATGTTGGTTTGATGTTGAATGTAGCTTGGTAAGGTGCGAATGCGAACTCCGTGCCGGGCAAGCACCTGCTCTCACCTGCAGTGCTTTGATGCTGCAACGTTTCTTCAGATGAACGAGAAAAAGCCGACATGGATGTGTCCAATATGTGACAAACCGGCGGAGTTCTATCGACTTATTATTGATGGGTAAGACATTGGCTGTGGAGTTAACTTCATACTTAGTGTTACATTTCACAATAAAATAATTATTTTACAATAAAATAACCATACTGAATGCTTGTTGTGGCAGTTACCTGCTGGATTGTTGTCTTATTTCTGTGCATTGTCTTCATGCTGCTGCATATTTGTATTCATGTGTTTTTCACATTTAGTAAAGCTTAGCTGTAGGTGTAGTAACTTTTGACAGTTTGGTTTGTCATTTTATGATATTTGTTACCAGTTAGTATTATTAAGCAAGATATCCTGACAAAAACGTGTAGATAGTGATTTTAATGAAACTGTGTAAGAGCACAAAATGCCTTTGTCATGTTTGTAACTGTTATTTGTAGGCTTTGTTATGCAGCTTAAGCTAGTTTCGTAGAAGAAACCATTACACAATACTGTAGGTAGGTGTAATAAATACCAGCGATAGCTGGGACAAGTGCAACCAACTACACTATGCACTAGCTGGTAGCCGCATATCTGTTACTTCTATAGAGTATAACTGGTGTTTGGTAATTATAAGGCCTTTCTGCTCGGGAAGGTCTTCATGTTACATATGTGCCACACAGTGTTTGCCATTACTTTGTTTAGGCCCCTGAAAACTGAACTAGTTGAAGCTATGGATAGTAGTGTGGTTGATTTGCCGTGTTTGTACAGCTTGTTTGCGGAGATCCTAAGCAAGGAAGTGAACTGCACAGAAATTCAGTTCCGCGAGGATGGCAGCTGGCGAGCGATGAAACCCGACAGTGATGAATACCTCATACCAGACAGTCCTTCAGCAGCCAGGACCAAGGATACCAATGTTGAGCCTGCTGCCACAGCCGTCGAATCCTGCTCTGCCACCGGCATGTTTCTTGACGTTTCTTGAGCTAGCAACATTTTGACAGAAGCTGCCACTATGTTTGTTTAAACCTTTACTGTTTCAAAGCTGTGAAGGAGTATCCAATAGAATATAAAGACTCCATTTTAGAGGAAATCTACTACGCCTAGACCTGCCATCCGCTCAACCCGTGTTTCTTGGTGCAAAAAAACTATGGACCCTACATTCACCAAATTTTCAGACATTGTAGAGGAAGTCAAAGGCTAGCAGCATGTGAAACTTTGAGGGAGTCTGATAAATGTGGGTTGTGAAGAAAAAGGGGAAAGAAAACTTTTTAACCCCTCGTAATATTCGTATCTCCCCCGTCAGGGGAGATAAGGGCAAAAAAATTTTCTCGCAGATGGGGCACTACCAGTCCCGTACGCAAGTAAAATTTCAGACCCCAAAAGTTTACGTGGGGTGGGGAGAAATGTTAAAAAAATTTTTCTTTTTTTTTATCTAGGGGTTAAATGCACCGTGCGGCAAATCTCGGAAACTGTAGGTGATATCAATCTGCTTTTTGTGCCAGGTTGTTGATTATATCTCATTAATGTTAATGTGGGGGTAAAATTTTAAAAATTGGGTCCATTTCCAACAAATCGCCCTCCCAAATGTAACCCAATTTTTTGACGATTCATGACAGAAGTTTTCAAAAATCGTAATTAATTCAAAGGATGGCCCAGAAAGTATGTGGGCCAAAGCTTATGATTGTTATCATATTCGACCGAAATGCTGACCCTGATCCCCATCCCCTAAAAATTTTTGGGGGTCAAATCTTTTCGTCATTTTTTCACTTTTGGCTTCACAAAATTTAAACCAATGGTCCTTAAAATTGAAACATTTTTGACGAGTCAAAATTTAACAAAAGATAGAGACTTATTAGTAGTTTGCAGTGAGGTACAAAAGTGTGGGGTGGTCAAAACATATCTGGGTATTGTGACCCACATGATTTTTTTCAAATTTTGACCAAATTTTAAAAAATTGTCATTAATTCAGGGGATGGCCCAGAAAGTTCTACGTGTGTGTGTGGACATTGGTTCAGTGTCTTTACCACATTCAATTGAGATACCTACGCTACCACCCCCACACCCTTAAATTTGGGGGGGCAAAATTTTTGTCATGTTTTTGCTTTTTGCTCAATCATATTCAAACCCATTTTTCTTGAGATAGGTGAAAGATTGACGAAATGATATTTTAACACATGACAGAGTATTCATAGCCCTTTCCAACGACGTATAGACTTACGGGGTAGTTAAAATACATTCGGGGCTCTGAGCCCTTAAAGTGACCCACTGTAGGTGATATTTTGAATTTCAACAATTCTGGTGAGCTCAGTTGTAAACTTAAAGCCCTGACGTTGATGCCAGATGATAGGCCAGGCCAAGAAAAACAATGTTTGTCCCTGTTTGGCTAGAGCCAAAAACCCTATTTTTGACTGGTTTGTCATGAGAATAAACTAAGTCCAGTCATTTGATCTTAATAGCTAAAAAATTTCAACAAATAATTATGTTTCAGACAATTTGTTTTGATGTGGTATGTCTAAAAAATGTGCTTCTACGCCATGCATATTCGGGACCCTAACCACTCATCAGGGCGGCCGATTTGGCATGAAATGTCTACTTTGGCCACTTAGCAACTTCAGTTACAATGCCGTCAGGCCCATTTTCCGCATTTTTATACACAATATATGTAAAAAAAACTTAACAGTTTACAACTGTGTGTAAGGACGATTTGATGATATCAGTCCTCTAAAACAGCAAAAATCATTTGGGTAACCTTAGATGGGGCTATGCATGTGGCGTCCTTACAAGCTGATTTTAGTTGGTAATCATAAACGTAGACTAAAGCCTTCTTCATTTGATCTTATTTGTCCTATTAAGCCTACTTGCCCAATGGTTACCGATTTGTCCGAATTTGCCCAATTTGCCCGGCCATTGCACAGTCTTATAACCTCGCCGGCATGCAACTGAACTTTGACTGGACCGATCTTCATGAATTTTTCACGCGATATTCTGTTGTCGATTCCCCCTCTGCAGTTTCAGTAACACCCTACCCCCCCGAAAAAAAATTGGGAGGAGGGTAACATTCCAATTTTTTGACTTTGCCATTTCTAGCTACCTCACATCGAAACTTAGCACCGATGTCTTGTACCTGCTTTCTGTTCGAGGTCGGCGTTACCCCCTCCCCTTGACTCTGAACACGCTGTTCTTTTAGCAGCAGGAAGGGCATCTGGCCTATAAAATTCCTGAAGTCAGAAGTCAGTAAATCTGGTATACAAAATCAGAAGCTGATGTTTGTTGAATGGCATTGGCATGTGCATTATTCAGTATATGTCCCTGATGCATGTAGCCTTCTCTGATAGCTCTGTTTTCTGTGTTTAATTAGTTACAAGCAATTTTCCAATGTACTAAATTTAGTTATTACTTACCAGTTTCGATGAAAAATGGCAAGTTTATAATGTTTGCATTATTATCCGAATACCGTCATATACGCAATTCTAAATTATTCCCAGATGCTGCTTTTAGAGAATTTCAAATCTTGGGTCAAGAGTGGGGTCATTGACTGGCATTTATTATGATTAACTTTTAGTTGTCGATTGAAAATTATGAACTATGTTTTAGCAGTTATTCATTTGACATAGTCACTGACTCATTTCATCATAGACAGTGGTTGGCCAGTTGTATTGTGTGTAGCTGATTTATTTGGACATATGTCTACTGTTTTACTAGGAGGAGCAACACAGACTCCGCTTATTTCGGAGACTATCGACCTGACAGGGACTGACGATGAAGAAGAAGACGTGGATGATGCAAGCAAGTCGTCATGGCCGTCACTGTATGATGCTAATATTGATTCCGGCCGACCGCGCTACACCAGTTCAACAGTGCTGTCACTGTCCGACTCGTGTGACCCATTGCCACAGCTGTATGCCAGCCTGTCTCGGGAAAGTTCATCACCATCAATCATCACAATCGATACTCCGCCGCCACCAGCACACTCGCCCTACTCGTCACCTCGAGCGGCTCTGTCCACCATCTTGGATGGTCCATCTGTGCAGCCTCCACCGGCCCACTCTCACAGTAGCCCGTCTGTCAACAGAGGGTCACATGATCGGTCGTGGGTGGTATGTCGACCACCTGAGGCAATCTCTCCATTGGACAGTGAATATGTACCACTCTCTCTGACTCTGCGTCGTTGCCCCATCGATGATACGCCATCGGCAAGCATAACGTTATCATCGTCATCATCATGCGCATCTCCATTTGATGCATCATGACTTTGGCCAGTCAGTGTCACTCACAGTGGCTTAGCACCGACTTCTCTTGGTTGAGAAACCAGTGCTAAGCCATTGCTGTTTTGTTTAGTTGTTTTCCGTTGTTGTAATTGTCAGTTTTGTGTTGGAACTATTGCAGTTGCTCGTCAATGGGTAGTGACTTGCAGTAGGAGTAACAGTTACTGTGGTGGAGTGATATGTGTTGGCTGCTGAACTCCGCAAAATTTTGTTACGTCTACATGTGCTCAGTATATTTACATGAGTCATAACAGATTCCGTTTTCTTGTCAGTCTACTGTTTGTAGTTAAGTCGCATTTTGACATACGTTTTCAAGTGTTGAAGCAGTGCTCGTAAAGGCACTGCAGCATTTCTCTAATTAAAAGCTGTGGTGAACTGCAAATATACACGGTGTTTCATAAAGAAAGCATCCTTTTCTTCAATTTATAATCCAGTCAAATGATGATCAATTTACACGAAATTTTTACCACGTGTAGTTGAAGAAATACTAATTCAAAATATTTGGACAAAATATGGCTGTTAGTTAAGTATTCTTTGCTAGTCGTGATGTAATGCTGACGTCATAATGTGTCGTGAGTACAAACTGGCTTGTCTCAACTGGTTCTGTCATTTGCTACCCTGCTTCGATGGTGAACTTGATTTTGTTCACTGGTGAATAATATTCATTGTATCAGCACTAAGCAACATGGGGACATAGATCAGGCATCTCGCAATCCCAAAACTCAACCATCTCGCAAGCGGTGCTTGCTGGTGCACTGTCTGGCTGTAAGCTGTAAAAGTTAAGCTATTCCCACAAGTATGTGAAAGTGATCGTTTTGGGCGTTTTTGTGGCTACAATGGTAAAACTTCAACAGTTAGTCATCGATTTACCAGATAAAGCTTGCCATCGACACAGGGGAGCTATTCAGCAAATCTGTCAGCACCGTTTGCGACAAGCCAGTTTGTACTCGCGGCACACTGACGTCAGCATTACGCCACAAATAGCAAATAATATTTAACTAACAGCCGCATTTTTCCCAAATATTTTGAATTAGTATTTCTTAAGCTATATCTGGTAACAATTTTGTGTAAATTGATCATCATTTGACTGAATTATGAAAGAAAGAAAAGGTCACCTTTTTTATGTAACACCGTGCATATGTGTGTATTAGGATGTGTTTAAGTAGAGGTGCCAGTCAGTCAGTATCACTCCTTTCACTGTAGTACTATTTTGAGTGTGATGCAGGCCAAATAAGATTATCCATAATCCTCATTCACTGTTACTGCACAAGGCCTACTAATGGGATACCTTACTGGCATGTTGATGCACAGTGAGGAAAGTGAGATTAGTGAAATTCTTCATCTGCTCTTGTCATTAATACATTTAATTTCATTTATGTTTTTATTTATAGCATGCTGAAAATGAGTTTTTGGGGGTTTGTGACAATTGAAAGTATTGTTAATTTCAGCAAGATGAGGACACCATATGTTGTATTTTCATAAGTTCAAAGCAGATTACATTATATTCAGTTGAAAGCAAGCACATTTATAAATAATGTTAATTGCATTTTACCATTGATATAATGCTGATTTAGCCATAACAGTAATTACAGGATGACCACTTATCAGGAAAACTGGAAAATGTCAGGGAAAAATTCTTGACATGTCAAATTGCCCAAAAGCTACCAAAAAATTGCATTAACAGACTTTTTAGTATCACTCACTTAGTACCCTTTGCCAATCATTTTACTGTTTGTTACTGAATTTTGCTTACTTGCATTTTAGTTTCTAATATTTATATGTATGTTATATTTTAGTTAGTACTAGGGTTAGGTTATCCTAGTTTAGTACTGGTTACAATGATGATGAATGCTGTGAATCATCAGGGAATTTCATGTCCAGAGTGGTCGGCCTGTATTTAATTAAGTTCTGAAAAACTTCAGTACAAGATGTTGATACATGTTTGTAATCAGTAACATAAACGTGTGTAATTGTACAGATTTATGTATATTATGCCATATATTAAGTTATTATATGTGTAATTGTGGATGTTGCAACAATGCCTGATGTAACCAGTCCTAGTGTAGTGTCTGCAAGTGTTTAAATGTATTCAGATGTGTATGATGACATACTATTGATACCACTCAAATTAGGTAAAGCATGGTACTCTTAAAACTGTATTGCAGCTGTTGTCTTGCTGCAGCATTATATCAATCTTTTTGCATTTTATTTGTTTCACGGTAGAAACAAAGGTTCTGTTGTGTGTTGAAGGAAACAGAAATGACGGCTCATTTGTCGTTTTTTTCTGTGTATCATTGAAAGATTTATAGGACATTTTCAGATAGGCATGGTTTCCTGATAGCGAGTTTATGGCACTCTAGGGTTTCTCAGCAATATCATGTACTCAGTTCTTCATCTTGCCTGACAAAACATCACATCGCAACTGGAAACTAAAACAGTCTCAAGTATCAACTGTTGGAACAGTGTCTCTCAGGATACAGTTGATTGGTCGAGCATAAGCTTTCAAGAACCACTCTGAACAGCTTCAACTTGTTAGATGGCATTTCTTATGGACCGACGTCGTCCAAATCCAAAGGCAGCACGACCAGTCTGGGAAGTAGTATCCCCAGGTGTAGCCTTCCAATTTACATGCTTAAACTAACAAGAAAAGCCCAGCTAATGCAAAGGGGAACGCGTGACAGCGATGCATGTGTGAAGGCCCGGTGCAAACAAAATCTAAGCTAACAGCGATGTTTCATTTAGACTCGATGGCGGATGACGCCTAGCACCACATCCAGTGCATGAATTCCAATATTGGCTGAAAATTGCAATTTTCCCCCCCTCTCATATAGCGGCCTCATTCGGGGTGACCCTCTTCGAATTTATGGAAAAGCTTTATGGTTCCTGAAACCAGAGTCTTTCAGGCAGCCAACGGTGAAGATTTGGCGATTTTAGCTTGCACCATTTTTGACTTATCCACCCGTGTGACAAACGGACGGATGGACAGACAGACGGACAGAATTGCGATGGCTAAGACGCGCTACAGCAGTAGCTGCGACACGCGCTACAGCAGCGCTACAGCAGTAGCTGCTGTCGTGCGTAAAAATGACTTCTTGTGACTACATTTGTTTTTTCATAGCTTTCATATGTCGCCATTTAACTGTTGTTCTACTGCATGCTAAGCATACCAAAATAAAACAAACATTTCAAAATTAAATACATATTCTGTCAGATAATGTCAGTTTGGATACAACAGTTGCACTGTAAGCCGACAAATGGTTTTCTGTGCTGCCAAACATGGAACTACTGCAGTGTACTGTTTTATGACACTTGTATCCCAAAGATCCGGGCATATCTAATTCCTCACACAGTGTACATGTAAAACAACTGAATTGACAGCCGCTGAATCGTGCGGTTTGATGGATACAACTGTCGTATGTGACTTTATGACAGTTGTACTTTGGATGGCAAGGAGTTAAGCTATACATGTACAACAGTTGTAAGCAGCTTACGACTCTTGTGCTATGAACTCATATGCATAAATTTTTTCATGACCTTTGCATTCTGTTTAATAAATACAAATTTATTTGCAACACAATGAAAATAACTGCACCATTAGATGCATAATGTCAAAATGGCCAAAAATTTGGTTTATGGCAGTTGTATCCGTGAAAGACGATAACATGTTCAGCTGCAGAAAGCTATGTACAAAGGAAACAATGATCAGTGACTGATCGTGGCAACTGTCTCTTTGACAAGTTATTACAAAGTCGGTCGGTTAATCTCCACTAGCGTGCCATTTCAACCAATGAGTTGAGGGACACGGGTGACCACATGCTGCCATTCAGAGCAAAGATAACACCTCGGTCGACGTAGATCTGCAAGCGACCAAAGCGATAAACCTGTTTCCCTTCCTGCGTACGGTTCGGAACAGGAACAAACAAGATGTTGTTTTCTTCTGCGCGTCGTTCCATCAGCTCTCTGAAACTAGAAGGAACAGACGAGCTGGCAGTGAGGCTGTGCGCAGATAGACCACTCTGCAACAGAATGTCATTAACAAGCTCACTGATAACACCCGTTCACAGAGCATTAAACACCAGCAAAATCTCTGGTTTAATTGGACAATTTTATCCGAGTTACTGCAAGAATGGATGGATCCCTGTTGTTGCAGTGGTGCAGCTCTGCAATGTGATGTGCTTCATATCACCCAACAAATACTGTCAAGACACAAGGTGTCTGTATATCTCCCCATAACAATTCTTAGCAATCGTTGTATGTTGCGCATATAAAATGTCACCTTGGCAGACATTGGTTGACATGATACAGTCATGATCTGTGCTTAACAACATTAATAGACAAAGGTGGATCTGACAGAAAAAATCAGACAACCGATGCGATTTTTGATCCTTTAAAAATTCTGTGTTGCATGTAGATTTGGCTGTCAAATTAAAGCATACACACTCATTCAAATCTAATCAATACCAGACGCTCTTTACTGTGCTCAGCGGCATTGTGAGTTGGAAAAAGTAGGTGGGACAGGAAGTTGCAATTTTTCAACAGACACTAAAAATTTCCGACGCAATTCTGACAGCTGCAAATCTTGGACAGAAGAGGTTATGGGTGTTCAAAATTTCAACTTTGACCCTAAATGTCTTTTAAAGTGAGAGTTTTCAGCCCCATATTATACGTTTTTGGACAAAAACTTTATGACACCACAAAATTTAGGGAGCAGCTGCCCCTTGCATCCCCTGCCCCGATGCCAGTGACTGATTCTAGAATACCTCCTGTGCAGAGGCTGTGGCGGTAGCTGGCGCTGAAGACTCAAAATCTCGGCGTCTTTCGGTAGAAGCAAGGTACGCAACGTTCTCACGTGCACCTGGTTGTGAATGTCCACCGACGACTGCACTGTTCATCATGTCCAGCGCCTTGTTCAGCTGCTCTGTACCACCAGACAATTAATCTCTCTTCAACTGGTGACAATGGCAAGGCATCGGACTTACAACCACACGGTCATGGGTTTCACTATGGTCAAGTCACCATCAAGTGGTTATTTGGTAATTACATGGATGGGTAACTGTCTGCAGACAGGTAAATCATCTCTGTACATGAAAACAACAACCAGGTCAACTCAGCCTTCCATCCCGCTGTGGACTGGGTTACGTATATTCATAACTGGCCCATCTGGCTGGATTGGGTGCACTCATCTGCTGTTCCACGGTGATCTTATATCAGTCATATGGCATTTCATATTTGTCACAATTTATACTTGTCACAATTGCTACTCAAAACTAAGATGCTGAATACTGCTGTATTTTTCATCCACAACCAAACTGCAAAAATTTTGAATGTTACATCCTGTTTGTTTCATACCGCGTTAAAATGTGAATACGGTGCTATTTATTCTTCACTTATATTTTTTTTCACAGGTAATAGCAATTTATCTGGCCCAGCTAGAAATCTCAAGTTCTTACAATGCTCTAGAAACTGCTACTCAACATGCAGACTAAGCACATGATTTAAAAGTTGTAGAAAATCTGAAGCTGTGATACATTCTGTACATCACAGAGATATATTAACCCAGTAAAAATGAACTAAGTTACAACACAATGAACACAGATGCATATCATTATACCTTTGATGGTACTATCTGAGAGCAACTGTTGTGGAAATAAAGCCTTCCAGCCTTGGTACCAGCTAGTGACTTCATAGTAGTTGGGATTTGGTCCCGACAGCCACGTGCCAAGTACTTGGAGCCACCGTGGAAAGAAATGTTTCTCAAGCAATGTGACAAGACTGCTATGAGGCAGCATGTCGACCCACGACATCACCCAGTTCCACGGCTCTGCAACAACAAGTAAACAAGGAAGCGTAAATTTATATACAGTGCACAATGCTGGCGAAAAGCCAAACCTCAAAGATGTGGGTTTGATAAGTAAGTAATGAAAATGCTTATGAACGTCTAAAGGAAGGGTATTCCAAACAGTGGAGTGGCTAGTGCAAAGCTATGAGAACCGAAACAGACATAAGCGAGACAAACAAACTGAAGTCCAATAAACGAATGGTATGAGATGAAACATAATATTTTAGTAACAAGTGTAGATAAGCAGGCTGCTTGGTAGATAAGTGCTGTAAGTGATGCAGGCAAATTTGCGTTCGTTCTTCACTAAATATGGTCAAGCATAAAGTTCTTTCTACAACAGTGGGCCCAGATAAATGTAAATGCAGCTCAGTCTGACACCGACTTCCCAGCTCAAAACACTGCAAAGATCTTGGTATCTATGTATTTCGTCTGGTCCAATAGCAGTTCATGCTTTGAGACTACTGATATAGGACAAAAACAAATTGCAGAGTTCACCTGATAACTTTGCCTGTACTCATTAAGCAAATCCACTCAGAGGATGGCCAGCCTGAGTGAACCTAGTACCTGTTGCATTCCTAAATGGTTTAGAAACTCAATCATGGCCATTACCATCCCACTATCACCCGGGCTCTATATGGAACAACTTTGTGTTACAACTATGTCAAGTGGATGCCTTGTATTCATGAACATCTGATGCATTTATTTGTTTCTGTCTTTAACTATGCAGCAAAGACTACACTACTTCTTCGTATCATTAACACTCAAAAACATCACAAGCACAAACCTAGCTGTTGCTGAGACGGGTTAATGGTAAACTCTTGTAAGCAAAGCGTCAGCTTTGGCACAATGTTCTTTATGAGAAACGCGTCCCTGTGACCAGGACGAAAGACGGAGCACCACGGCTGCAGAATGAGTCGGGCTGATGGGTCTGACGGATGCCAGTTTGTCAGTGCGTTGGCCAACTTGTGACGGATTGGCGCATACAAAGGCTCAAGGCCCTGATCTACAGATCAAATAACAAATCAAGTTCATTTAAAACTAGAAGGTGCTCATAAGAGTGCATATCTCCGCCAAGTGAAATAATTTAAACATCACAACAACTACTACTACTACCACTACATTGTGACCATGCGTCTAGGCACCGTTATGGAGATATGGCGCCTCAAAGATAATGGGGTCACGACCTTGACATTTTTGGGGTCACGTGACGTCATCGGTCACGTGGACATTCGACTTGCTGTGGTCGACTTCCTATGGGTAGTCCATTGCGACCATGCATATATCTGGCATCGTTATGGAGATATGGCACCTGAAAGACATGTACAAAGACAGACAGACTCACACATACAATGATGGACATAACGACCAATCTCATAATCTCCTCCAATGTTCACTACGTTCACACTTGGCGGAAATAAATATGTCACCACAACTGCTAGACTGAAGCAGTTACAAAAACAAGTTTAGGGCCAAACAAGTGACAATGGAAAATGTATATTATATAACAGATTAAACCATATCTAAAATCAAAATTACAATGCTGTATGGGTAAGTCTATTACAGAGCAACTGATAACACATAACTATGAAGCTACTGCTACTGGTAATATTACAAATGAGAATACACAATTCAAAATCTGCCTAAAAATTGCAGGCTTTCAGGCTTCCAAAAACTCAAAATAACTGCAAAAATAAATAATCTAAAATCTAACGTGTTCACATGAACAACACTGTCATTCATTCAACAGTTTACTGCTCGCAAGTAAACTAACAATGTCAAAAATGAGAAATGTAAACAACTAGTAAAAATGCACATACCACTAATCAGAAGACTTAAAAACCTTCATTGGCAGAGCTATTGCACAACTTACCAGTCTTTTACAATATATTTTTAAAAATACTACTACAACATTCGTGTTTATCAGGAAATTATTTTCCATTCTGTAGTTATTACATGTCAAGACACCTGAAGCAAATTTACTTCAGGAATAACTATTTATTAAAGATCAAAAGAAGCAGAATTTACGTCAGCTAATGAACAAATAATGCCGGCTCACAAACCCATTAACGGCAGCCACGGATGAATCCAAGCATGAATGGGAACGGTATCCGTCAATGGGTTCCACGCATCCACTTCAGCCTGCAGCTTGGGAAATACGAGTTGCTCGAGAACGTGCGTTAACATCCAGGATGGCATCAGACTCTTCCATGCTTCCAACACGGCTACCATCGGATCGCACACTCGAACGTCCCATATTCTGCATGCACAGTACAATATGCAGCTTATTAGTTATACACTAATATATTACAACTAGAAAGCAGTCAGAGCCAAGGCAATGTTGTTCGCTAGGTGGCAGCACTATATTCCGTTTTGCAGCGGTTTCCCTTATGCCGCATTGAAAGCAATGGTAATGAAAATTTAAAAGTGATCCAGAATTCAGGATTCCTTCCGGATCACCCCCAAAATTGAATCACTGGTAGTTTGTGCCATTCCCAACATACCCGCAAAATTTCAGAAAGATCCGTCCATAACTTTTTGAGTTATCTTGCAGACACACAGACAGACAAAGTCTGGCAAAAACATTACCTCCGTGGCGGAGGTAAATATCAAGTTTTATTTAACTGTCCATGTCTGCATGTGTTCAAACTAAGCCAAGCTAATAAGTAGACCTGCGAGTCGCTGAGGTACAGAAACTTGACCCAACTTGAGGTTAAAATGACCCCCAAGTCAACGGCGGTCGACTTGAGCACATCCGACTCGACTTGACTTGACAGCAGCACGTTGACTTTGAGACGTTTAGAAGTTGCGATGAACTTACGTGAACACTGTGTGTATACTGTAGGCTATTCATAAGTTGTTTTATTCTTTCGGCAGCGTCTTTTGTCATTCTGATTTCTTGAAAAAGTTCATACAGACAGTTAGGCCTAAAAACTGTGTGTTATGTGACTGTTTTTGATGCAGTACAGCTATGTACCAGTCACTTCTTGACTTTGCAAACATTCCTAAACTTTATCTGGTAGATACACTGCTGCATGACAGTCAAAGCTTGTAATAGACCAGCCTACAGATTAGGACAGATGGAATTTATTGACGTTCTGTCATTCATTTTAACATGTATTATGCTTGGACTGCTTTCCCCAGGTAGTGCAAAAGCAGATATTGGGTTAGGTGGAAACTAAAACATGTATTAAATAGCCAGTTGTGCCAGAAATATTTTGGCCAAAAATTATTAAAATCTGCTGATCTTTCTTCAAGTTATGATCGATAATGTCGGGATGTTTTTTTGAGGGTTTCTGTTTATTTCAACACATATTTCGCTTGATCTGCTTTCCCTAGGTAGTGCAGAAGCATACAATGGGTGAGGTGGGAAAATAAACAGTCATTTGATGGCAAGTTGTGTTAGGAATATTCGTACCAAAAATTATTAAAATCTATTTATTGGTTTTCAAGTTACAGTCAAAAGTGTCGGGATGTTTTTTGGAGACACAGTGTAGTTGATTTGCATAGAAATTGGTAAATATACTAATGAGTTATGCAGAGGCTGCTGTTCAGACACAGCCACTGATGACATACCTAAGTGTAGTTCTGATGTAAGGCATGACAACTTCCCACATCAGTCGATCATATGGCTGCAACAAGAACTCATGAGTGGACTGTGCGACACGGTATGGCTGATCTATACCTTCCAGCACAATCTTCCACCTTTCCATTGCCGACAGACCATGACGAGGCCGCTTCAGAGGCTCCCAGCCTTCAAACTCCTTCTTCATCTGTTGCAACAACAATATATTCAATTCATAACAGTGTAAAAGACTTTCACATAAAATAATCATAAAATTTTGAATGCCGTTGTTACTGGGTATCTGTTATCTACTTCATATCAGTTACGAGGTTATCAATGTTCGAAAAATGAAAAAGACTCCCAAGTATGTAATGCATCACGTCATGTATGATGTATGTCACGTGTGTACCCGCATTACCACAAAGTCAAACAAGAAATTTGAGCTAATGCGCGAAAGCCTATAGCAGTTCCGGTTCAGTAGTTTAGCTGAAAATTAGGGTGTTCACGCTAAGTTAATATACAAATACCAAATTCTCTATCTGGATCGCATAATGATTGTTCCGTGGTGCCACCTTATGAATGATATAGACTTGTGTTGCAGCCCGAAATCGCCAAAAAAATCCATAAAACCCCCTGTTTTGGCGTTCAAAGTCATTGAATTCGGCGCCAAACGAGAGCCAGTGTACAACTTCCTATTAGTGATTAATAGTAACCTAGGCCCTATCTCGCACTGTGACTGAGACACAGCGACTTATTGGCCAAAAATCGCAAATTTTGCCCACCCCCTCTCATTTAGCGCCCTCGTTCAGGGTGACCTGCTTCGAATTTATGGAAAAGCTTTACGGTTCCTGAAACTAGAGTCTTCCAGGCAGCCGACGGTGAAGATTTGGTGATCCTAGCTTGCACCGTTTTTGACTGACCCACCCGTGTGACGAACGGACAGACAGACAGACGGATGGACAGAATTTCGATGTCTAAGATGCGCTGAAAGCAGTAGCTGCTTTCTCGCATAATGAAAACCAACAGCTGACAACATAACAAAGATCCATGATACAAACTGACAAAAACAAAAGATAACACAGCACCACATTTTACCAGTGAACTAGACTGGTAGATGATTTAGCTCAGATATCAGAATCTCAGAAACTTCAACTGGATGGAATCAAACAACACAGAATTTTCCTTATGTTTTTGCCACTGATAACTGATAATCCTGGACTTATATAAGTCACTAATCAAAAATATTCAACATGTGGCAAAGCATGTTATTGGTAATCTCCAAAAATGTTTCACAAATACATAATATATACATTTATTTAAACAGATTAGTACACGGCATAGGAAAAAAACTCTTATAAATAACAGCCATGTAATGACAGACATTCTCAACGGTATATGACCACTTATCCCACACCCAAGATCGCAATGTCTGCAGTGGTATAATGGGCTTACAAGTGCACTCAGTTCAGTTCCATTCGTCAAAGCATCTGTGCTCTCTGCAGTCTTATGAATAATAAACATTATGAATGATGGCAGCACTGATGCATAGTAGCCGCATAGAAAAATCTGCATCCTTATCTGGCACATGAACTGCCACAATGAAGTGCAACCAAACAAATGACAGCGTAGGCTGCACAACTGAAAATCAATGGGCATGCAATCAGTGTGTTAAACCACCAGGTGGAATGGATAAGACTGTGGTTTCGTGTGCAATCAATGACTGTACACTATGACAGTACCAGTGGGTAAACAACGGCGACAGCGAGTGTGGACAGCTCGTAGACACGGTATTCCTCGTAATAGTCGCCCTGCAGGCGTGCAAACAACGACGCACACTTCTCCAGCATGTCCAGCCGATCGGATTCACTCTCCGCTGCCGAAGCCACTCTGCTCATCTCTTCACATCTACCACCACACCAGCATCAGCAACATCAACAGAATCATCGGCAGGTTTAACTTGAACAAAATCAAAAACCTTTTCCAGGACTGCACCAGTGCACCGGTAATGTGTAGCATGAGTAGGTCTGGGTATGAACGATAAAACAGGAAAGTCTTGAGATGCTGGTAAAGAAAAGAAAAGGTAAAGATCGTCAATTTGTATAGCACATCGTCGCGTATACACGCCTCTAATGCACTTTTGTCACTGACAATAGCCGCCAGCTGCACAGCCACCGCGTGCAGCCTGCAGACACAGGCTAGCGCAAAGTGGTCACACGGCCATCCATCAGCCTAGCACAGGATAAGAAAAGTTTGCCTAACCACTATGCTATGCCAAAAACCTGCTGCCCAAAAACCAAATGTTACAGGGCAGAAATAATGGCTCATGCCATAGGATGACATTAAATGCAGTTTAAAAAAGCCCTTGAGCTGACCGTAGCAAGAGATCATCAGTACTGTCAAATGGTTGATAAAGACTGATTCAAGTCTGTGCTGATTGAATACTTCAGCAACGGAAGTATATATGAGGATATCTCATTTGGTCATTGTTTAGCTAGCCCATTTTCATGAATTATTCCAGAATAACTAACTCCAACCTAGGCCAGTGGTTAAAAACAACAAACTTCTGAGAATTGTTGCGCCAAAATAGGTGACACAATAATACAGGTGATACTGACATAAAATTATACCTAAATGATGTCACAACATAAAGATTACTTGAATATCTCCCATGTCAACTTATGACTGAAATTATCAGAGCTCAGCTTGGTAACACAAAAAAATAGCAAAAAAATCAACAGCTGTGAAATCAAATAATCATAAAAATACGATTGACATTTTCATTTTTTTTGCTTATCAGGGTATTTCTGCAGTTAAAATAAAGTGCAACTTAAGAGAGAACCTTTTAAAACTTCTACTGCAAGTACTTTCACAGACTAGATGCCATTCTTGATGCCTAAACCAACAAAATTTGCCAATTAAGCAATGCTTAAATGCAAGTGGTACTTAACTAAGTATCATTTGCACTTCAGTTCTGCTGATGAAACGCACCTTTAGAACTAACTTTAAGCAAGTTTTGTATCAACATTTCAAACACTTTTTCATGTTACTAACATAACAAAAAAACAAATTAATGCTATATGCATATGAACTCAAAACTCATCAATACCGAATAATTTACTACTTCAACAGTTAATAGAAAATCTACAAAATTTTGTTAATTCATTTAGTCCCCACAACTGAAAAAGACTGCTAATACATAAAAGCTGTAAATGCATACTGCTCCACAATCTCAAGAACTTCCTTGAGACGATTTATTTGAGTTGCTTCTTGCTCACACAGTGCGGCCATTTTCTTCTTCTCAAACTCCAGGTTCACCAGTAAGTCTTGCTTGTACTTCAATCTACCACAAATCAGCATTCAGCAGATTATGTTAATGACGAAAATAGACTACAGCAACAATGATTATTGCTACTGCTTCCTGTTCCTGTTTGACCAAGCTCTTTTCTGCAGATAATCAGGTTAAAATAATTTTTAAAGTATTACTGGATATTGTTGAAAACTGCCAGTGTATCTGCAGCCATTTCATCACAGTTCATTCTTGAAGTGTGCGCTGCAGCCGAAGATCACAAAAATCAATAAAAACCCCTTATTTTGGAAGTTTAGGGTCTTTCAAAGTCACCGTATGTTGACAAAACTGAAAAGCTTGTCACTAGTGCTTGTTGTGATAGGTAGCATGCCCGTGCCTATCTGCAACCATTTTCATGAAAGACTGGCCAACAACGGTAAAATAACGACTTTTACAGGAGTTTTTTTTTTTGATGCCCTCATGCGCAAGTTTCCTTGAACCTAAAATACTGAGACATAAACCGTCAAAATCTACGTTCAATGCTGAAAATTTCATATGCAGCTTCTCCATGTCTATCTCAAATGATATTGGCATAATTCGCTCTAGAAATGTCTCGCAGAACGAAATCGCCAAAAAATCCATAAAAACCCCTATTTTGGTGTTCAAGGTCATCCAAGGTCATTGAATTTGGTGGCAATCAAGAGCCAGTGTATGACTTCCTATTAGTGATTACAATGTAATAGTAACTTGCACTGTTATTGAGATACAGCGACTTATTGGCTAAAATTCACAAATTTTTTACCTACCCCCTCTCCTATAGTGCCCTCGTTCAATGTGATCCCATTCGAGTTTATGGAAAAGCTTTACGGTTCTTGAAACTAGAGTCTTCCAGGCAGTCAATGGTGAAGATTTGGTGATCCTAGTTTGCACCGTTTTTGACTGATCCACCTGCGTGATGGACGGGATGGATTGAGCTGATTTCGAGCGGAAAAAATTATCAAAATTAATCAATTAATTTTGATAATATTTTGCAGATTAATCCATAAAAATTTTTTAATCCATTGCAGCTCTGCTAAAAAGCACAAAGACATGTTGACTCTGTGCTGACATACTGTGCAACCATCTGCTTAGAAGTCTAACGATAACCATACTTTTTCAATGCCTTTTAGGTTCCACATTATGAGTCCAGATGGGACAGCGAGATACAAAGGCAAAACCTGTATTGCATGCCATTATGACAGCTGCATAATAAATGAATTCGATTGATGGCAAGTTATTATACCTTACATCGGAACTACACTTAGGCATAAATTTCTGTGCTTCAAGTTGCAGCTAGCAAATAACAGAGATGGGGGGTGGCAGAAACATTTTCAAAACTATTTATTTTTATATCACGATGTGTCATATAATATGTGTAATATTACCCAACAACTCACAAAAAAAACTGACCCACTAAATAGTACTCATGAGAACTTAAGCGAAGATACTGCAACATTTCAGTCCAGATGCAAACAGTATTTTTCAGTAAAACTTCAAAAGCTTACTAAGAATGGCACTGATATTTTTGAAGGTCCAATAAAAATTTAGGGATGTAGGTTTTTTCTAGAGAGAGACGGCAACCAAAAGCACAAGAATTTTTTAGGCCTTAGGCCTTGTCATCAGTCGTCCATGTCTGTGCTACAACCTGTTTGTAACTTATTAGAATATTTTACCAATTTATGTGCAAATCATCTGGTATAGCATTTCTGTGATAATTATATCATGTTGCCTGAAGCAATAAGTTGACACAAAACAAGAAAATTCACCGTCTCATTTATAGCAATGAAATTCATGTATAATGGCAATTCTTACTTCTTGTGGTTCTGGATGAGCTCAGACTCCGACATCTCAACAAGTAGGTCAAGGTTATGCAGCAGCTCAGGAAGGTCAAACTGGCGACGTTCTTCAGTGACAGTGACAGCATCTTCAGTTGGTTTATCATGCTTCACTGACAAAGCATGGTAACCTAGCCAACAAAAGACATTTTGTTATTAATATAAGCTATAAACACATCAAGTCAAGAATATTCATTTACCAACTTGTTCACGTTTTGGCATATCTATGACAAACCGTTCACTGTGGCGACATCTAGCAATGAACAGAAATTGCTCTGAAAAAGGCAAGCGTAGTTGCTGCTAAAACATCAGCAAATCAGAAATAAATTAAAGATCAGAGCACTATAGCATTAAAGTTCACAATCATACTTTAAAGCCATGCTTGAAGCAATTACCACTTGTGCTAAATACCTCAAAACCAAATCACACGGAAATAATAGACACTTTTATCAGCAGACCCTTTGGAGTGCAGACAAAAGCCTTAACAAACCAAAATGTGACGCTTGTTAGCAATGTGACCAAAAGTCAAACTGACAAAAGCTTGATCGTGAGTCTGATGACATGTTCCATTATACCACCAATGCACCTATGCCACTTATGCTGCTAAGTACTAATAGCAGGTCTCTGATACCTGAAAGGACCCGCTGCTCTTTGCCTGTCATGTCAATCACTTTGACCTTGGCCAGTTCACTCGTCACTTCGGGCAGCTGTCTTTTTGTCGGTCCAGTTGCTATCAGCTCTCCGGCTGTCTTGTATACATATTTTGGCTTCTTTCTTCTTTCTCCCTGTACAGCAAAAAATACTGAATGATACCAGCCATACATTATAATCAGAGCTGTTGAAGTGTTAATTTTCTTAACACATTAACGCATTGCGTTAATTTTTTAACGCATACATTAACACGTTAATAATGCATCGTTATATATTTCTCATATTGTGGATGAACTGCACTGAGAGAGTGACTGGAATGAGAATGACGACCAAAGAAATTGTGACTGTGTCGCAGAACCATGACAGTAGTAATCACATGGCAACAAAACAATTTTTAATTATTTGAACGTTATTCGGTCATCAGATAATCACAGTTGAACGAAATACTGGAACTCCTGAGCTCACAAAGTTAGTAAATTTATGCATGCAGGTTAACTTTTTTAATGCAAGTCAATTTCTTTAATGCGTGTTAATTCTTTAACGTGTTAACGCATTAATTCGACAGCTCTAACTATAATACTGTCAGAACTGACACATTACACCAGATTATGATACATCCAGTCGACACCAGACCACGGTAATGTTCAATAAACCAATCATTTTGATGGGGTTGCCAGTGGCAGTGTTTTACAGCACTAATTTCATGTACGTTTCTGAAAGAGGTAGATGTTTGGTCAGTTTTTTTCCAATAACTGTTTATAACATTGTAGATAAACACAACAGCTGAAAAATATAAAGGCATCCATTGTTGCAATAGCAATAAGCATTCCATTTTAGCTGACAATAGAAACATATGTAAAATTCAAATATGACCACTGGCTGACACTGTGCACTTTTAAATCTTCTATTTTTTACTTACTTAATTCACGGATTGAAATAACATCTGAAAAAATCCGTGGAGTGTGGATGTGTATTAATTTCTACAAACTAATTATATACCAGCGCATGCAGAGATGGAAACAAAGAATAAATTAATTAATAGATACACACATCTCCTTTCTTCCACTGCTGCAACTTCTGCATAAACAGCTTTTCCTCCTCTTCGTCAGAATCAGGCGGTGCTGGAAAATCCTGCTTTGCCCTCTCTGACTTCTCGGAACCATAGAGTCCGATTGCTCCACGACCTTTACGTTGGACTGCCTCCACTGGAGTCGAAATACCCTGCAGATTCTTCCCCAAACCTTTGCCTGGAACGTGACCCATCTGAAAACATCGACATAAATTTGCTGCATCAAAGTACACGATGTAAATCCTGAATGAAAATTCAGAGCCAACTGTAAGAAATCACGCTGTTTATATGCCTACAAACATTATGCAAAAAGCTGCAAAATATACAACTAGATATATGCTATTGCTTATCAATTAGTTGGATAAAGTATATATCCGATTTTAAATATCTTCATCCGTTTCGGAGATATTTGCCGCCGAACTTCAAACTCATCCAAAATCGGGCTAAATTTTGCATGTTTTTGGCCCCTGAAATTTTTTTGGGGTGTGCCCCCAAAAATTTTGGACCGGCATTATAAA
>Ga0056128_1001541_pt1 | contig 25951 bp, 15 predicted proteins | sample WorMetLIZISLAND2_FD_71113 | JGI IMG/M metagenome (GOLD analysis project Ga0056128, IMG submission 71113) | Marine gutless worms symbiont microbial communities from Max Planck institute for Marine Microbiology, Germany - Olavius geniculatus... ... | reverse complement strand
AGTTGACATTGACTGTCTTGAGTCTTGACTTAGTGTAGTAAATATTCGTTGTTCTGAAATTTCTTCGTTAGCAATAGCGCAGCACCTAGAAATAACGTCTGTGGAGCTCGTGAATTTCCCGCAAATTTTTTAAACTCTTTCAGTGAATTTTCCGTGAAATTTGACACATTTAAAAATTCTGCCGTGAAATCATGCATTTTTTCCCATGAATTCGGTTGGTCCCTAGCAATGTGGTTCCAGCTCACAGTCTGCATTGTCAAATGTTAAATGTCAGATGTGAATTTATATAGCACATTATCGTCAAAACCTCTAATGCACTGTACACACTTGTATTGTGAAAACAAAAAAGTCTTTAGCGACTGTCTGAAAATGTCTGCAGAACATTCCAGATCACCTAGGTCATCAGGCAGTGAGTTCCAGACAGTTGGTCCGGCAACAGAAAACGCCCGACGGTCGTAAGTGCTGAGCCGATGACGTGGCACGGAAAGTTGGTGAAAAGTTGGTGACTGCTGGCCGAACGCAGATGCTGTTGGAAAAACACTTAGCCTAGTCTTCGCCACCATACATCTCTGATTCGTTTGCGACACATGGTGCTATACAAATGTGTTTTGATTGATTCATTTATTGATGATAAGTGTAGAAGGGAACGCAGAGGGAAAAGAGGGAAGAGGAGTAGGAAGAAAAAGGGGAATGGAAAAGGGCAGATGGAAGAGGAGGCAGTGAGGGGAAGAAACTTGAAAGGGAGGACTTGAGTTCGAAAGTGGGGGAGGAATTTGTGTCTGATTTCAATTTCAGATTTTTTTTTGGGGTGGGGAAGATGTCACTGGTATGTGGCAGAAGTATCTGATATGTGGCGTCTGTTTTGCAGGCCAAGTATATAGCACAAATCGTAGTGGCTGGTGCACAGATTGTTGGTCGTGCATTTGTGAAAGCTTTACAGTCAGAAGTTCGTGCCAGCCAACAAGCTGCACAAGCGCGCTCATCTAGCGGCAAAGCAAACATTCGGTCTGCTGCCACTGATGCTCTTACTGGCATGACGTTACAGGTTCTGCCTTCTGTTATTATTTTTATCGTAGTCAATGTTTTGATGCTTTTGGTTAACAGGAAAGGCATCTGGTCTGTAAAAAGCACTACCACACCAGTGATTTTTAACTTTTTATGTTGAAGTGGTGGCTGCATGGTGCCTTACCTCCAAGCGAAGAACACTTCTACTGTCATAGGACTGATATTTCCTTGAAGCTGGAGCAAGCAGCTCATATTACTTTTGGGGGTATTCCTGACTAATCATTTTGACATGGTAGCCGCATGCCGACTGATAGCAGCAGAGTACCGTAGTCAAACTTAATGATTTGACACCACTATGTTCACTGTCAGAACTGCACCACAGTGTGAATGTTCTGGCATAACAGTGACTGAAAATTTGCTTTTGGAGACTGGCTAGCTAAACCAAAAACAGAGTGTGTGTGTGTGTGTGTGTGTGTGTGCATGTGTGTGTGTAATCTTACTATAATGCATGCATATAGAGTCTGTTTGTCTCTGTCAGCCCCCTCTAGCGCCTTCCCTGTTGCATGGTCACAGACACCGACCGCAACCGCGGCATTTGAGTTTTTGGACCTTAGGTACGTGCCCCCCACCTGCCCCACACAGGCAGCCTGAGGGGGGTCGAGTTGCCAGGTCTTCTTCACCTGCTGATTCTGCCAAGCCTGTCAGCTTAGTGCACTGTGTGGTGCTTCTTGGTGGAAAACTCTGCTGCGGGATGCTTCTAGTTTATTCTAATAGCAGTATTACGCTGACGCGTCCGTTGCTGATTTTATTAACTATTTTGACGTTTATTTATGTACTTAGGCACATTTATTCGTGCCATACCGTAATATGTTTGTACCCGGTACTTGATCAGTATTTTACACTTGCATCTTGTCATGAACATTGCGTCATTGGGAATGTTTGTGTCTGTCTGTGGTTAGGAAGCCAAGCAGATCTTACATGTTGAAAATATTGCCGATCTAGAGACTGTCACAAAAAATTACGACCATTTATTTGGAGTTAATGATAAAGCAAAAGGTGGATCATTTTATCTACAGTCCAAAGTGAGTATTAGTTGTAGTCGTTCTTTTTTCATACTTCCTTCTTACAGTTTACTCTTATTTTATACCAGTGTTTGTCTTTAATCTGATTTTTTTATGTTATGGACTTTAACAACTTTGATGATGTGGATTGGATGTTGTCGACGGCATCTTACTAATAAAAGTACCACTCTAATAATTTAGCGGCTTCTTTTAGAGACTTTTAACCAGGGATTTGCAGCATTACCCATTTTAAGAAGCGGTTACCCGGTTGCAATTGCCCGGGTACCCAGACCTGGTTTTCACTTTCAAGTAACTGAAAAAATGATGCTTTAATGACGTACATACTCCAATTAACGAATATTTTTCATAAAGCTAGGTTTTCATATAAAACATCAATAATGTGTTTACAGTATCAAATATACATATGTCTATCAACAAAATGGCATGAAACTGAACTTTCTTTTCAGTATAGAACATTGCCATAGAGATCACAAGAAGTGCAATTTTCCTCTGATATCATTGGTATTTAGTGCAAAAATAGGTACCAATTGCCCAGATTTTGAACCCGGTAATAAATTTCGGATCCAGGTCTGTGTACGCGGTTCTTGTTACAAATCACTACTTTTAACTGAACCTTGACTGTTTCAAGTAAACTTGAAATAGTCGCTAAAACAGTGTTTGAATGTGATTATGTGGTTCAGTACTAAACTTACATTGGTGTTTTATTATGATCTGAGGCTATATCGTTGCTGTACATGAGATTACGCTGTTGCTGACACTGTATTTGAGTGGGCTGTTATAATTTTGATTAATGTAGATAATTTTATTTTGTGCGAATGTTGTGAAAAAATGACTAAACACTGTATACTGTGATTGAGACAAAGTACCACTGAGAAATTTGGCTTTTGTTGTTAGGTCTTTCGGGCGAAGGAGAGAATCGACCAGGAACAGCAGAGGTCATCAACGTCCACAAAGTGTGACACGACTGACGAAAATTCACAGACTGACGACATAAACAAATAGTCTTCTGCTCTTGACTTCGATTGTTGATTGTATATTGTGCCACAAACAACTTGATTGCATCAGAAAAAAAACAAATCACTGCTTATATTAACATCTGTAATTTATCTACACGAGTTTGCCAACACTGAATTGTGTTAAATGAAATGTTAAATTGTGTTAACCTGCAAGTGCAAGTAGTAAACTGTGTAGATGATTTGTATTGATTGGGGCCAAAATTAAGGGATTTAAGTTCTTAGGGTCCCATGGCTGTGTCTGTGAGACAGCTATGTTTTAGCAGTTTTTTCGACAATATCTTGCTCGAATGAGCCAATATATTTTCAAACACCGTTTCACTTACAATTTGCATGTGGTGGTGATACCCTACTGGTAATCAACAACAGCGGATTATAAAGTGCAACTTTTAAGTGCATTTACTGTTGTTGGAGTTACATTTGATGACATTTATTCATTGTTAATGGATGCTGATAATTTCTACTCTAGAGTAACAACTATTAAATGTCTGGCACAGGTATGATATTACTGTGCCTATATTACATTACTCAGTAGCAGTATGGTGGATAACATTGCTTGTCTTTATCTGTTGATTGTGTTGCCATATCTGTTGCCCACATAATTACCTGGAAAAGACATTTGAGCTGTGGTCACTGGTGACCACAGCAGGAAATGGATTTAGGATTGCTGCTGTTGATGGTTAGGGACCAACTTAGTTCACGATTTCACGGCCGTGACATTTTCCGTGAAATTGACCTCCTTCGGTGAAAAGCGCTGATTTCCATGAAATCCGTGATTTTTCGTGAATTTTAGCACTTTTAGTTTAATTTATGACAATTCCAGAGTTTTATCAGGAGCTTTTGTACGGATGTTGCTGTTTGCTACGTCTCGCACTTCAGCACTAAGTAGTTGACATTGACTGTCTTGAGTCTTGACTTAGTGTAGTAAATATTCGTTGTTCTAAAATTTCTTCGTTTGCATTAGCACAGCACCTCGAAATAACGTCTGTGTGGCCCGTGAATTTCCGAAACTCTTTCCGTGAATTTTCCGTGAAATTTGACACATTTTAAAAATTCGGCCGTGAAATATTGCATTTTTTCCCGTGAATTCAGTTGGTCCCTATTGATGGTGTCCTAAAGATGGTAGAGCTTAATTTACTCAGATAATTTTTTCTAAATAACCTGTCTTATATGTCCACGATACTTTGTGTGAATTGTTGTTTAACTTAAGCTAAAGGCTATGACTTAGTTAAAACAGGGCTGGAAAAAGTTTAGGCTTTGTGGGGAAGCGTTTTTATTGTTTTAAGGCATTTTAGGTTTTAGTGTGCAATGTTAACGTGTCACAAATAAGATCCCGGAAGAACGTCCTCTGCATTGTTTTCCATGTCACATTCTTTTTTGTTCAATGAACGGAATGAAGGTAGACATTAGAACTTAAATGTCTCATTAAAACGTGAAAGTAAAATTCATTTGTATTACAATTGTACAACAACTAAAAAACGTAAAGTTAGGATTTTAGAGGTCTTTAAGGTTTTCCGTTTTTCAAAAACCTGAATAAAAAGTTAGGTTTTTTCTGACCAATTTTCCAATTTTGAACTAATATGTTAGAATGACTTTTGCGCGAATCAAAGGTAAGACCATCTTTGGCAGCACTGCAACATTGACCGAAAAATTTTCAATGTCAAAAAGTTTTTAAAATATGTCTTAATTTTTGTCAAATTAATGAGCTCAGCTTAAACTTTAGCTTGAGACTTTTTCTAGACTTATGTCTTTGAGAAACTATTAGGCTCCCCAGTCGCCCGTAGACTCGATTTCCGGTGTCCGGAACCGGAACCGGAGCTAGAAAACCGGCTAATGTGACATCACTATTTCTTTGTGAATTAGCGACTTTCTGTTAAATATTCTATGGTAGCAGGTTGTTTATTTTGATTCAAAGATGTCTCGTTTATGGTCATTTTCGCCGTGTTTTTCACGGTTACAGTTTCGTGGCGTGTCAGTCATGGCAGAGCATACACGGCCCCTTCAGCGTGGTAAATTGCTTCTTCGAATACTTTATATTACGTTTTATACTCTACCGGCTTCCTGTCAGCTAAGCTCGTCTCACGATCAACTCGCCACAGCGTAAAAACTGTGACTAGTTGACTGTCTGACGAGCTGACCAGTTATTTACTTTACCATTTTTATTGTTATTTTTTAGTATGACAGCTAGTAGTCGTTTTGATATGTGCAGCAGCAGATGAAGTTATTATAATAAATACAGCTGCACAATTAAAGTAACTGCACAATTAAAGTACAGTCTGAGTAAAGTCGATAGTCGTGGCCCGGCAATCAAGCCTGGCTCTGACACCATTGAGCCCAGTGGACATGTATGCATCCTAGGAGTTATTATGTCATCTGATTTGAGTCTTGAGAAACATGGCTCAACCGTCAGTGCTACCTGCTTCTTTCATCTCAGACAGATTCGTCGTGTCTGGCAGTTGTTGGATGTCGGGTCAGCTAAAACCCTCGTGCAAGCATTTGTGATTTCTCGTGTTGACTACTGTAACGCTGTGCTGGCTGAGTCGCTGAGAGTCATAACAGACAAGTTGCAGAGAGTGGTGAATTTAGCTGCCCGCGTCGTCGCTAACACTCAGAAGTACGACATTGGTTTGTCGCGATTAATGCATGACGAGCTCCACTGGCTAGATGTCGCCGATCGAGTACGATTTAAGCTCGCAGTGCTCATGTATCGATATCTCCATGAACTGCTCCGCCGTACTTGATGGACAGTTGTACACTCACAGCAGAAGTCAGTGGCCATCAACATCTGCGTTCTGCCACTCAGCAAAAGTTGGTCGTACCGCGCTATCGATTGAACAGTTTCGGTCATCGGCGCTTTTCTGTGGCGGGCCTGTTGACCTGGAATTCGCTGCTAGACAGTCTTCTTGACTCAGAACTGAGTCTCGATACTTTCAAACGTCAGCTGAAGACATACATTTTTGCGAAATATTGATGACAATTATTATTATATTATTATATATTATATTATAATTATATTAATTATTATTATATTAAATATTAAGCGCATCAAAGATCTTTTTGAGTATGTGCTATATAAATTTACACTTTACTTACTTACTTTACTTACTTACGTACGCCACCTTGCTAATTACCTCGATCCTCGCACAAATTCCTCGCACATTCTCTCGCACTTTACCCTCCTCGCGCCTTGCACTTTACCATCGCCCAATTACGAACACAATTCTGATAAGTCAATGAGTTGTTCTCTGTTAAGGTTTGAAACTCAGTGAATTTGGGAATGGCAGAGTGAACTGTCGAGATGCAGTGGATGTATTGCAGTGCTGTCAGGCAAGACTTCTGTCTGTGGGGAGTCGCAAGATGGCACCAGCTGCTGACAAATCAAACCCAGACATTCCAATATCAGGCAGCTCTGGATCAAAGAATATCCTCATCGGTGTTGGTGCAGTGGCCGTTGGTGCTGCTGTTTACTATGTAAGTTTTCTGAGTCTTGTTCGTGTTGTATGTGCACTGAATATTGTGACGAAATTGTCATTGTCATTTTGAATAATATGTGCAAGTACATCAGAAATCCAGACAACTTAAGATTTGTTTTATTAAAAAATCATGTAACTCATCCGGCTTTACACTTTTGTAGGAAAAAGGTTACAGACCTGTATAATTATTTGCTCTTTATAGCAAAAAGTGATATCTGTTTAAACAGCTTGTTGAAGCTTATTAACATTTCATTAGTCAGCAGCAATTCAGTATGCGTTGAAATTGTGTTCATGATTGTTTTGCATACAAATAACAGGTAAGTAAATATGGGAGTCCGTTTGGCAAGGATGGTACGAAGGGTGGATTCGCTGTACCTCGGAAGCCAATTGCTGTTGGTATGTTGCTGTTACATTACTTATTAAGTTAAAAAAAATTTTCTTCAGACTGTATATCGCTTTTGTGGTTTTTTAGACTATAAACGACAAAATGCTCTACAGAAGATCTTAGTTAAAAACGTTTATTTGCAAGTAGGAATGTCTTTATTTTTTACATAGTCTGCATTTTTATTGCTTTTTATAATTTTAACTCTGCAGCACATTTCAAACGTTTTGTGCTGTATTGTATTGTATGTAATTTTATCACATGTTTGTTATCAATTCAGAGCTACCAAAGCATGCTCCGTATCTTGTTATCGGTGCTGGCACTGCTGCCTTTGCTGCATACAGAGCCATACGAGCAGCTGATGGTAAAGCGCAGGTTTGTATAGACTTTACGCCATGTTATCTGGTATATGATATTTGACTGACAGTTAGTTGCCATGGTTTACATGTGATGTTAAAACTCAAGTCAGAACAAGAAATTTGAGCTAATGCTCGCGAAACGCTCGAAAGCCTATAGCAGTTTCTGTTTGCAAACTGTCAGTCTATCTCCAGCCATTTCGTTGCAGTTCATTCTTGGAGTGTGCGCTGCAGCCGAAGATCGCAAAAATCAATAAAAGCCCCTTATTTTGGAAGTTCGGGATCTTTCAGAGTCATCGATGTTGATACGACTGGAAAGCTCGTTACTAGTGCTTATTGTGATAGGCAGCATGCCCATGCCTATCTGCAACTGTTTTGACGTAAGACTGGCCAACAATGGTAAAATAACAACTTTTACGGGGGTACCGCTTTTTGATGCCCTCGTGTGCAGGTTTCCTTGAACCTAGAAAATCGAGATTGGACCTTCGAAATTTATGTTCAATGCTGAAAATTTCATATGCAGCTTCTTCATGTCTATCTCAATTGGTTTCAGCGCAATTTGCTCTATAAATGTGTCTTGCAGCCCAAAATTGCCAAAAAAATTCATAAAAACCCTCTATTTTGGCGTTCAAGGTCATCCAAGGTCACTGAATTTGGCGCCAATCGAGAGCCAGTGTATGACGTTCTATTAGTGATTAATAGTAACCTAGGCCCTATCTCGCACCGTTACTGAGATACAGCAACTTATTGGCTGAAAATCGCAAATTTTGCCCACCCCCTCTCATTTAGTCTCCTCGTTCAGTATGACCCCCTTCGAATTTATGGAAAAGCTTTACAGTTCCTGAAACTAGAGTCTTTCACGCAGCCGACTTTGAAGATTTGGTGATTCTAGCTTGCACCGTTTTTGACTGATCCACTCATGTGACAGACGGACAGACAGACGGACGGACAGATGGACAGAGTTGCGATGGCTAAGACGTGCCGAAAGCAGTAGCTGCTTTCGCACGTAAAAACTGAACAAATGCAATAAATAGTATATATGAAAGCAGCGTGTAATTTTGCGTCTGCTAGTTTTATTCTTACATGAAAGGACCTGTCAGATATGGTGTGCATATGCATTGGCTTGTGTAAATAATGGCATCATATTACAAATATAGTCTTACTTGCTATTTCTTAAATTATCAGCTACCAGTTGGGCTACTTTCTATAATTTGGTTCTCATACACTGTTTACATGCAAAGAAACTACAGTGTATACTTGGTAACTGTAAAGCAGTTATGATATAAAACTTATTGTTATCAGTAAGCACATGCAATATTGCAGTTGTTTGAATATAATGCAACAACTGTTAATCTGTAGAATGTCAGAAACTAGAAAAATGCAGGTAAAAATGGCGAATGTATCCAAATAATACTGGTCATAGTAGACGAGGTGAGTGAATTGCATCTGTGTAGGTGTTGTTATTGGGTGAGGAGACACACCTGCCATATATGAGGCCACCTCTGTCAAAGGAACTTTGGTTCAGTCCAGACAGGGAGCTTGTGAAGCAACTCAAGTTTTTGCAATGGAATGGCAAAGAACGCAGGTTTGTATTTGCACGTCATGGAAGTTTGTGATTTTTCTTCCAAATATCTATGGTAAATTAAACACAAAAGTCACATTTGTGATTTTTGATTTTTAGTATTATAAATGGATTATTTGTGTACTCGTAATTATCAGTTTTTGCTTGTAACTTATCTAATTTATTTTGTAGTGGATTTATATTTGAGTTGTAATTGATTTGTATTGACTATGTGATAAGCTTTGTGGACTGCTGACTGCAGCAACTGACTGGTAAAAGTGGCTTCAAGTTACTGCATTAATTGCACTTAAATGCATGGTTTAACATAGAATGTTTTTATGTTGATGTTGCTCAGTAAGACAACATCTAGATAATGGCTGAATGACAGTAAATGCTTAGTTGCTATATTACAAGGATACAGAATTAAAGACTTTGCATTGTACCAAAACAAGCCTACAGCTCAAGAAAATAAGCAGTTTAATGAGAGAATCTGCAGTGCTAGCTTAGGGTTTGATATTTTTTTCTGTATCGGTAATAAATTTAGTTTAGGCAAAGCGGGTGTATTTAATGACAATGTGATGATGTGTTAAAACTTTTTGTAGTGATTAAATTTTTCAGATGATATATTCTGATTGCCTTGTGTTTTGTGCAGTATATTCTATGAAAAAGAAGGTTTTTACTTTCAACCAAAAGACTTGCCAAACCAGGAATTTGGAGGTGTTGCAGTAGCTTTAGGCCAGAAGGTCAATTGCAAGACTATTTCTTGTGTTTGTCTGGCATTATGTTAAAAGCTGTATTTGTAGAGCATAGAATCTCGTTTGCATTGCCATAGGTTTTTGTCATTGATTTTTCATCTCTGATTGCAAGCGATTGGCATGATAAAATTACTAGAGCTGCTGAAGCGTTAATTCGTTAAATGCATTAATGCATTGCGTTTAATTTTTTTAATGCATTAATTAATGCGTTATTAATGCACCGAGCCTTGTCGAGAGGGAGAGTAGGGGGGTAAGTTACCCCAGGTCTTGCGACGTTTGGGGGGGCCCGCCTGTAGAACATAGGAAGTGAAAAAAGACATTTTAAACATATAATCAACAATAACTGCCATCATAGCTAGGAAATCTATTAGCCTGTCGTCAAAATAGTTATTTATTTACATTTGTGATAGAACGGCAAGTACAGTTTAGTTACTTGAATTCATTCGGTTGTCAAATAACCGCAGTTTAATGAAATATTGGAACTTTTGCTTCACGAAATTTAGTAAATTAACATAAATTTACTTATGTGCATTAGTTATATTAACGCATGTTAATTTTTTCAATGCATGCGTTAATTTGACTGCTCTAAAAATTACATGATGACAGTTGTATAATACGTGCTTGTAATTGCATGTACTGTTGCCAGGTTGTTCGGCTGGATGTAAAAGAACGTGTTGCGTATCTGGAGAATGGCAAGTCGGTAACCTATGACAAGTGCCTTATTGCTACAGGTACGCTACAGCCATCAGTGCTTGAGTTGGTGTACGATTGAAGGTAAATATATAGAGTGGCACGACAGGTCATGAACGATTTCGATTTCAAGTGTAAGCCTGTTATTAGCGTTAACCAACAATTTTATGTCTTCTCGTAGATATATTGAACGAAATTCTTTATATAAAATTTCAGAGTTGTAGCGTTACATGGCATTTATAATACTCATTTATATAACACCATCATTAAAATTACACAACAACGAACGACAGGCCTAAACGTTAACAGTGTCAAGCGAGGTTGCTGTCTATGTCCACCGGGTGACGTCACTATCTTGGATCATTTTATGGCTCATATAAATCAAGTAAGCAACGGATGTTGGGGATATTTTGCACGGAAGATTGCGTTAAATTTGTCTCAACGCTGATTGCAGTTTAGTAATTATCTGATAACTTCAACTTATTTATTATGCCATTTAAAATTGTTCACGACCTATTGTGTCGTTCTGTGGTAGCACTTGAGCTAGTAGGAGTGAAGATTTACGCAGCTGATTCCATTTCATGGCATGATGGTGACTATCGGTAAATTTATTTTATTGGGGGGCAGAGTGGAAAGGTCAGTCATCGTGCATCCAGGGTTTAATTACTTGTTTGTAGGCCTAATCCACGTGTCAACAGCATTCACTGTAATCAACCATCCAACTGACAATGTGCATTTCTGCACGTGTCTTTTGATCTCACTCCCAGTCTGTCCATGTCTTTGTCTGTCTGTCTACCTAACTCTGTCTATGCATGATGAAGTTATGAACGTCGATGGATGCTGGAGCTCACTCATTCTAAGCAATGTGCATTTGTCTCCCCCCCCCCGCACGGCCATCTCATTCACGGACGCTCGCACAGCCGCCATTTGTGGGGTCAGTCTTTACATGGCCGTCTGTCAGATACTGGTGCCGTGGTCTTATAGCAGGCATGCATGATGTCAAGTCGTCCAGGCCTGAACTAATCAAGTGTCATTAGTGGACGCCCGAGTCTGTCTGGTCCATCCGATCTCTCTCAGCAATGCTCCCTCGTCTGCCCACTCATGGAGTTTGCGTCTAGCAGGCATCTGGCTGTGAGCGGCAAAGCACCCAGTGGGCGCCCCCATTATCATTTGACGTCCGTGCCGGTTTTAGTGCTGGTCAAAAAACCGAACCGTACGGAACCGAAATTGCGTTTTTTCCCCAAACCAAACCGAAACCGATCGACCTTGGCCAGTGTAAAACCATAACAACACTGATGATTTGAGAGAACTTTTGGTCCTGAATTATACCAACCCTCTTCTTAGAGCAAAAAACTTCTCACTTTTATGATGGAGCATTTGATGTTTTTAGGTGGCAAGCCTAAGAACTTTCCTGTAATTGCCAACGCTGGCTCAGAGATTATGTCTCACTGCACACTCTTCCGAAATGTAAGTCGTTTTTTTGTCACGCTGCACATCTCAAACACAGCTTTTGTACACCTGTCTATTTATAATTAAGACTGGCTGAGTAACTTGGAGTATTTTAAGCAAATCTTTTGAGAGTTATGTGTAGAAACTGAATTTTTGATTTTGTTTTTGTTGATTTATTCTTTGAAGTTAGATTTATATTAAACACCTGTGCATGCAAAATTAGTTTGAACAACCAGATAGCAATTTATATTCTCTAGTTGTTAGCCAGTAGTGTTTTTCTGTTGTTAAATCTGGTTAGCAGGTGGCACTGTCTGCAAAGTGTTTCTGCTGTGATTGATGTCGATGGCTGTATCAACATTGTCACTGGTTGATGTTTTAGGATGTTTATAGTAAGTAAGTAAGTTAGAAAGTAAATACTGAAGAAAATCTTTTAATGATCTCAGAATTCATAATTTTAGTCCAAAGCAGTTACTGCATTTTCTTCTCCATTTTTTTTCTAAATATTAATGCATGTCATACATTGCAATATATCTCAAAATGTTTCGCTTATGGAATATTTGAAATAACCTGTATTGGTGACTGTGTATGTGTGTGAAAGGTGGATGATTTTTTCAGCCTTGACAAGGCTCTGCAGTCGGCCAAGTCAGTAGCAATCGTTGGTGGAGGTTTTCTTGGAAGTGAGCTGGCTTGTGCTCTTGGCAAACTGGGTAATAATGTATTCACGTCATAGGCGTTAACAGTAGCAACTCTTTTTCTTGCATTCATCTGTCATTTAATTCACACTTAGTTAGCGAGTATGTGTTTGGGTGTGTGCGTGTATGCAGTTCCTGCTTTTATCGTCAGGAAAAGTTGGGGAACATCAAATTACTAGGGTGCAAAAGTTAACAAAGATGCAGAAAAAATTTTGAACTGTTGTATGCAGACTTTATAGAACAGGTCCACTTTTAAATTTGTTCCGTCAACTTTGTTTCTAGTGTGATTGCAAGCGATCGAAAACCGACATCGATATTTCGCGTAAACATATTAGTAAGGGAAAACGATTCATTTTGTCCTGGGAAAAATGAATTCTGCAGAGTAGTAGGAACCGCGTTTTAAACTTTCGCCATGTGTGTAAGCACTTGCCTGTTTCAGTTTTCTTTTATTGCCACTGGATTTATCTTCATATGCACATTCTGTCTGTATTGTTTGTTGTAATCATATGTCAGTAAACTTTTTACTGCCATTCTGATGAGGTTGTCATTTGCTACAAGTTACTAAATTACCTTCTCAGCCATTGATGTCGGCTAGTACTTTGTCATACTGATAGAACAGTTTGCTGAAATGACATCAAATTCACAAAAGCAACACCACTATTTACCAGGTTTACATTAATTTGCCAGTTAGCTGGAGGTCTACTAAGCAGTATTTTTACAGGACAGATGCTTTATTGGCATCAGTCGGACAATAAAGCTGCTTCTTCAAAATGACAGCGAAAAGCTTGCTAGCAATGATAGCAAATTTTGTTGATGCCTTCATTTGGTTAGACAGAAAATGTGCTGTATTAGGTGATATATTTGTGCTATTTAGGATCTGCAAATGGCATAAAAGTCATCCAGACATTTCCCGAGAAAGGTGATATCAGCATGAATATTGATTTTATTTCCTTGTACATTTTTCTAGCATTTGGCATTCAATGTAAATTATATGAGTCTTATTTATGTTGTATATTTGTTATTTGATGACAAAGCTTGTGTATTTTCTGGTTTGTGGTTTCAGTTACAGATGCTTATGTGCACTGATGATTGTGGTGTGAAAATGCAGGAAACATGGGTCAGGTTTTGCCGGAATATTTAAGCAAGTGGACAACAGAGAAAGTGCGCAAAGGTAACATTCTGATGTTGAGATATTTGATGTTATGTGCAGTCATAGGCTTTTGATCAGATACGTGTGGATTCTGGAATTTTCCATCCACGTTCGCAGAGTAGCATCCGCATCCGCCATCCCTTCGTGGGTAGACACAATGAGTACTAGCGAAAGCTGGGACGTAAACAGGCACACCGCACGAAGCACTAGCCCTGTGTCTGTGGTCTAGCAGTGTAAAAACTGATGTCTGGTTGAGGGCTAAGGAAATGGAGATCAGTGCCACCCAATGGGCCTTAAGGCTTGGGAATGACTTTACGTTACGTTTACCTTACGTTTTACATCGTAGTAGTAGTTTCAGTTACATGTGCATATGGTTGTTATAGTAGAGTTATATTGTTGTTGTTGTAGTAGGTGTAGTTGTTACGGCTAAGTGTAGTTGTTGTTCAGAGGGTGTGGAGGTGATCCCAGATGTGAAAGTAACAAGCTGCAGTTACAGTCGTTCACAGCGGAAGGTCATTCTTGGACTCAGCAGTGGACAGTCAGTCGGTATCAGTTCTTCTCCGCTTGCTGTAACATTAATGTCTATGATGTAACTGTGATCTGATAGGGCTAGGTTGCTATTGATTACTAATAGGAAGTCGCATATTGGCTTTCAAATGACATGAAAATTATCAACTTTGGATGACCTTGAAGGTGACTGACAACCAGTATTTTAGCGACAGCTGGGCTTTTTGTATGCTGTAGTTGCTGTTGTGAATTTGTTATTATGGTTATTGTATTACTAATAACACAATGCAGTAGAATTGTTTGTAGCGCATAATAAGTTTTTATGTCAATTCATCAAAATACAATCTTTTTGCTTAATTATTGTTGACATTTCGGCAACCGCTGCTGCTTTTTTTGGAATGACTGTCCACCAGGTGTTGCTGTGACAGACAGTAAGCAATCATAGATGTGTGGAAGTTGATAGGACCCTTTGTCTCGGTTCATCAACTTGTCTCGTTCTTTCCTGATGTCTGTAGTTCATGTTGTCAATACACCCAGTAAAAAAACACCCCAACACAGACTGACTTGTGTCTGGTTGTTTCTATAGGACTTAAGGTAGTGCTTCAGTCTATGTTCTGCTTTTTTTGACATTTTGATGACATGATTCAGATGTGGTAAGATATTTAGACAACAGTTTGTTGCCAATTTGTGCTGAGTATGTGTGTGAAAAAATTCGGAAAATTAACTCACTGTTTTAGTTGTGGCAAAAAGTCTGTACTGTTGGTTTTTCGCCAGCATCGTATCTGTGGAAAACAGGGAAGATTATTAGAACTGCAATTTTCGATACTTATGCACAATTATAATCGGCAGTTCTTACAATTTTAGGTTTTCATTATTTTTGTGTTTTTTGTTTCATAAATGTTAAATTTTCTGTAAAGGTTAAACTTTTTGTTCCGTTATTATGTGTATGTGCAATTTTGCCTGCAAATGCCATCTCCGAGATGACCTATACTGTGTTGGGCGGGATGTTAAACCCTACTCACTCACTTATCTGTGTGCTGTATGTTGATTTTAGGTGTCTGTGGATCATCTGGTGGTGGCCGTTGGTCTCAGTCCCAACACTGATCTGGCTGCTTCTTCGGGTCTTGAGGTTGACGAAGAGCGCGGTGGGTTCCTGGTGAATGCCGAGCTTGAGGCCAGATCCAACGTTTGGATCGTAAGTACTGTCTATCGCATGTCTGCGCTGTTTCCCAGGTTCATGCTGGCTTGTAATTTGCAGAAGTTTCTAGGAACTTTTCCGACTTATTTCTAAGATTTCTAACTTTCTTTTGTTATATTTTTTTTGTAAATAATATCTTTTTTGTAAGACTGTAAGCCTGATTTCTTCCTAAGATTTTCATAAGTTTGATTCACAGACTTGTTAGTTAGACCCCTGGAATGTAATTTTATCAGCTACCTGACAGTGTTTTGTTGCCATCAACATTCAACATTTTAAAAGCTCAAAAATCAAGTTTACTGAACATTGGAAACCTGCAGTCCAGGACATGATGTTTGTCACGTAATCACAGTTTGTCTGGATTCATTGTGAAAGTTTCAAACAATAGGCGTAGTAAAAATGGACTTGTAATTGAATTCTTAATATGTAAATCATGTATGTGCATATTTTGGCAGACGTCTGCACAGTATATTTTCACTTGGCCAACACGTTTTCCTACAGAGTTTCCACGCCGCCTGGAAAGTCCTGGATTTTTTTGAAAATTCCAGGATTTGGAAAGTTCTGGAAAATCAGTTTTGTCTTGGAAAGTCCTGGAAAAATACCCTTGAAAATTGTGTATTTTTCATAGGCTTAAACGGAAAACAAGCAGCAGTAGTATATTACCTTGTTTGTGCTGTTGTGAGCTAATGTCAGCATTTTGCTATTTTGCTAAAGTTTCTGTAATGGTCTATACTCTGAATATTGTAAGTAACTGATGTTTTTTTTGTTATATTTAAACATCCATTGGCTATGCAAAAGTCCTGGAAAATTTTTCATTCGGGTCCTGAAAAGTCCTGGATTTTTTTTGTCATGAAAGAGTGGGAACCCTGTTTTTAGTTGATTCTGCTACACAAGCTGATACATATCTGTAGTTAGGCAATGTAACAAGACTAGAGCTCACAAATTTCCGCAGGCCGCGGAATTTCAACCTGAGCAGTGGAATTTGCCTTTTTTCGTGCAATTTTGATATATCTGCAGAATTTCGCAAAAAGTTGAAAAATGACTGGCCATTAGTATGATCATTGTCTTGATGATGCAATTATATCATGAAATCCGACAGAAAAATTCAAACTAAACTGCCTAAAACAGTGGGCCTTACCAATAACTGTTGCAATATGGCAAAATTGTATGAAGCAAACGCTATGCAACTTGACGGATTGCACTTTTAAAACCAAAAAATATTTATAATTTTCTTTGTGTGTTGCTAGCATAACTGAACACAATGACAGCCTTCAATAACGGAAGTTTCTTAACAGAATATAGAGCTCAGTTTACTCTCAAATGGAAGGCTGCAGTGAGCTGTGGAATTTTGATGATTTTGCTGCTCTAAGCTGCGGAATTTCGCAAATTGGCCCGTGGATTTCGCAAAATTTTTTGCGGAAAACTGTGGGCCCTAAACATGACTTTCTAACAGACGGTGTGGAACCTATCGTTGTCTGGACCACATGCTACAGTCACTGTCTAAGAGCAACTGATACTATGATTCATTGTCGAATGCCTGCAGGCCGGAGACGCAGCATGTTTCTATGACACTCAGCTTGGTCGACGTCGTGTAGAGCACCACGATCACGCCGTGGTGAGTGGTCGCCTCGCAGGTGAAAACATGACAGGTGCAGGCCAGCCATACTGGCATCAGTCCATGTTTTGGTCTGACCTCGGCCCTGATGTCGGCTATGAAGCTATTGGTCTTGTTGATTCCAGTTTGCCGACGGTCTCAGTCTTTGCACAAGCCGGTGAGCAGGACACGCCACGCGCTGTGGTGGAACGCACAGGCGAAGGACTTCGCTCCGAGACTGAACAGGTCTCCCTATCTCTCTTTCTGGTTCTTTTCTTTCTTTTTAAATTCTTTTTTTATTTTAGTTTTTTTTCTTATTTCAGTTATTTTCCGAATCTTTTATGTTTCACGTTATAACTGTATTTCTCTTTTCATTATCTCTTATTTCATTTTTCTTTAAAACATTTCAGTTTTTTTAGTTTATGTGCTAGATTAAACTGAAAGTTTGTTCGTCAGTTTTCAAGTTCCAGTTCTTTGTTGTATCGTATTGTTTTGTTTTGTTGAGATATGTCATCTAACATGTAGCATAAATCCACAGCTTGACCATATTTTGAAGTACTAGCATCATTTATTGTTATTGAGCTTTATAAAACAGCTTTGTGATACCATAATAATACAGTAATGCAATGCGTGATACATTTTTATAATGCAGAGGTGCAAAAAGTTTCTAATGCACTGTACTTTAGCGTTAAAGTTAGAGCAACCAGGAAACTTTTGAAATCCCAGTATCAATTAAAAGTTTAGTAGATAGAGTCGATCTTTCAGAGTCACAGGGATTGATGATATTACTTGTGAAGTGATATCAGATGCTGCATTTTTATGGCCGCCTGCATATATGAAGACTGTTAACGAATTATTAGTTTCAACAGTAACAGAAGTGAATCGACTGATAACTTTAGACATGACTGAAGTGATTTAACATCAAAACTGTTACTTCATTGCAGACTGATACAGAATGATTGAGCATTGCAGGCAAGCGAAGATATCAGCCATGTGCTGACATTATATGCAGCTGTCCTGGCAACTGTACAAAATCTGCCTACTTCTCAAACGCACTGTACAAATTTTACTCTAACCCTGACGTTTGACCTTTTAACCTTTTAAAGTTGCACACTGGTTACTCCAGCCCTGGGGAAGCCTTGTTTTTAGTATGCCTTTTTGTTCTCAAGCTGTGACAAACAGACAGACCGACAGATAGATGGGCAAGACCCATGATGTACCTTGTTAGGACAACCACATAATAATGGAGCATTGCAAATAGCTTGTTTTTGTGTATTTTGTAGTCAAGCAAAACAACTGGAGCAGAGTCTGAGCCTGCAGCCAAGGCCACTGACAGCAGCGATTATGGCAAAGGCGTCATTTTCTACCTACGTGACAAGGTCATCGTTGGCGTTGTTATGTGGAACGTCTTCGGTAGGATGGCCATTGCTCGTCAGGTAAGTTTTCTTGTTTCTCTCTACACGTCTCCCACCATTAGACTGCTGACTATATGACAAGACAATAGCCACTAACTATCACACTAATGTAATTGTATACATTTCTGCTTTGCTTGATAATTTTTTTTCACCAAAGCTGTCATTGATGTTGGCGGTATTTTTCAGAACAGTTTGTTGTTATTACTTGTTGCATTTTAGTCCCCGAAGCTATTTTGTTGATATTTTGGAATTTTCATATGTCAGAAGTATACCCCAGAGAAGCTGAATCTATCTACTGGTGTCAGTACACACAAGTACCTACTGTAGGCGTCATTTATTTTTTATAATGCATTTTAGAGTGTATTTCGATTCTTTACATTATGTGGGCCTAGTTATAGTTTTTTTTACTGTTGGGCACTGCCATCTGGTATTGTACGAGCCGCTACTGCTATAGAAGACTTTGTTATAGTTGTATAGTTGTTATAATTCATGCAGCTGGGTGCAGAGATGTGGAGAGCCACAGCAAGACCCGGGTTAACATTCTCGTGGGGCCAATCTGGGAAGAAAATTTTTGAATTTTGCTTCTTAAATTAGTGCATTCTGGTGTACTTTATATTTTAGAGCGACAACATTGCCCCCAAACGTTGTGGGGGTCTGGGGAAAACTTTCCTTCTTCCCCTCCTCCTTATTCTCTGTGTATTTATATTTGTGTCTGTGCAGATAATCAAAGAAGGCAAGCGCTATGAGGATCTGACTGAGGTAGCGAAGCTGTTCAACCTCTATGGAGCTGATAAAATCGAAGAAGAGACAGACGATACCGAAGCACAACCGGCCGCTGCTTAGTAGCTTCGTTTAACACACGCACACCTATGCTGCAGATTTGACACGTATACTTTTAGCAAATAAAGACGTTAAATAAATTTAATTCCTAAAATGATGTGTCGTGTACATGCTGGAATTGATCTGTTTGTTACCAACATTTGTTAACTTAATACCGTCTGCTTGGTACTTGTTATTGTTATTGGTTGTCCGACCGTTTACTAACAAATAATGCGTTAAGTGACATTCAGGGAAAAGCATAGATGGAAATATGCGACATGCATAGACAAGACAACTTTGTTATCTTTGTTGGTAGCTAGGCCCACGTTATGATGAAATACTGATGACATAGTGATCACAGAGTTTAGATCGATTACAGTTGTTGATCAGAATAGGGGCGTCTATGCCCACTGAGGATTACGCACAAACGTGGGAGGTAGCTATTGTGATTTTAGCACCCAGGCCGATCGAGAGGGAGAGTAGGGGTAAGTTACCCTAGGTCCCATGACGTTTGAGGGGGGCCGCCTGTAGAATATAGAAAGTTAAAAACACATTTTAATCGTATAATCAACAATAACTGCCATCATAGCTAGCATAGAAATCTATTAGCCTGTCGTCAAAATAATTATTTATTTACAGTAGCAATAGAATGGCAACTACAGTTTATTTACTTGAATTCATTCAATTGTCAAATAACCGCAGTTTAACGGAATATTGAAACTTTTGCTTCACGGAATTTAGTAAATTAACATAAATTTACGTATGTGCGCTAATTATTTTAACGTGCATTAATTTGTTAATGCATTAATGCGTTAATTTGACAGCTCTAGTTAAAATGCACTAAATTCATTTTCGGTCAGGGCTTTGCAGTGGGTCTCGCTGGGGGAACATTGCAAGCTGCCGAGAACCCAGATTGGCTTGTGATCTATCATTCCCCCACTCTGTTCGACGCCTGAGGCACCTCAACCTCTTCACCACTTTGGAAAATTTTCTACATGCACCTGTAAGCTCAAATATCATCTATCATTTGGGGAAGATGCAGCACTTGACTTGACATGGGAGGGGTTCGACAGCGGGGAAGGGGGGGGCGGTAGACATTGGACGGGTTGCATAGTGTATTCAAAGCAGGATAGACGCCCCTCATCTGAATGTAAGTTATTTTTAAGTTTTTGCTGAAGCTGTTATTATGGCACGTTGGTCAGTAGTATTGTTGCTGATAAAAAATGTTGATATTACGCTGATAGAAAATGAGAAGAGGTTTCGTTTGTAGTTAATCAAACATACATGCACAGACGTATCACACACTGTATTTGACTCCAAGGTGATGCTTGACATCTTTTAGATTGTTCACAAGGGCTTCTTTCGGATAGCAACATTGTTGTCACCAGAGGGGTGGGATACGAAATAATTCGAGGGCAACACACAAAAATATTATGAAATAGGTCTGCATGCAATAAAAATTGACAACACTAGACGCCTGCATGCGGAGAATGTGCTATACGCTATTGTGTTTTTTTTGTACTGGATAGCAATCGCATGGATTTGAATGCCAGAGTGTGTGCAGCTCTGAAGTGACAATGACATTAAGTCGAGGGGGTACACGTGCCCCATAGCTGGCGACGCAAATAAGCAAAGTACTATTAATGGAAACTTTCATCGTTACAGTACGAATGAGTTAGCCTATAATTAACGGTAAAGAACTGACTTTTTGACTGAAACTGAATGAAATGATTAGCGCCTCATATTCGGCGAGTTTCTCGCCGACATTGTGCGCTTTGTAAATGTACTTACTTACCTACTTACTTACTTATAGTGAACAAAGGTAGCAAGTCTTTTTCAGCAAAGTATACAGCTGTTTGCAACGCCGACTGCACAGAAGTTTAGACGCAGAATACCGCAGCGTTTATTACTAGTTCTAAGTTAAACATAAAGTAAGTAGGCGTAAAAGGACTGAACTAAACTCAACTCGCTTTGGAGACTTCACGAAATAAAACTGGCAGTTCAATTCATTTCAGTTCGTTTGCTTTGTACACATCTTAAGTAAATGCCGCAATCTTAATCATATACTAAAACGTCTGTATTACGTAGTCTTGAACTGTTCAAACGTTTCGACGATGTCGAAGTTCGACAGGCAGATTGTTTCACAGCCGCGGGGGTCCGGCCGCCGTGAAGCTTCTGTCACTGATCTGTGACTATTTCCGCGGGACGGCACACGTGTAAACGTCGGATGACCTGAGATGCCGACGTCCCAGCTTCGTAGACAAAACGTAATCTGATTTTATAGAGTTACATCGAGACATGAAAGTGAGTGAGTTGTGTTTAACGTCCCACCCAACACAGTATAGGTCACTTCGGAGACAGCCTTTCCGGGCAACATGCGCATACACATAGCCTAAAAATGGTACAGAAAATTGAACCTTTACAATAATGAACGTTTAACCTTTACAGAAGCACAAAACGCACAAAAACGACCTAAACCTACAGTTGTAAAAACTCCCCATTATACGCATGCATACGTAATTAACAGTAGTGGCAGTTCTAATAATCTTTCCTCATCCTCTAGTCTAGATTAGAGGTTGCAATCCCGAAACCTGGGATCACGGCCGTTTTCGCCAATCCCGATTCCCAGGATTGGCAGCGTCTCAATCCTGGGATTTCGGGATTACAAAAATTAGCTAGAATTGTACTTTTTTCGCGTATTAAACGACAAAAAATTTTTTGCTGTCTGGTGAATAAAATATTTTACGAGCGCTAGAGTACTACATGTACTTCGTGCTGTCGCCGGAAATTTGCATTTTGACAGTCACTGTCACTCTCTACAATTCGGATATACCTTTCGTGAGGGCCCTGTGCATAAAATATGTCACTTGCGGATACCAAAAGAACGACCAAATGTAAGCCTAATCCCAAACGGGATCCCTGGATTACAGGTTTCGTCCGTACGTCATTTAGACGTCTCAACGTCGACGATATTGCTGAGTAGCAGTTGCAGGCAGCGTGCAAGCTTCGACGCCTGTTTGATGAAACCCGCCAGCTCCGCCACTCCAGCTGCAGGACTGCCGACGGCGTGCTTGGCTGCAGTGACAGTCGCCTCGAACGCACCGACTACTCGTCTGACGTTACATACTAGCTGTGCAGGTGCGCGGCCGGGGATGACGTCATGCGAGTGACGTACTAGGGCGGAGAGCGAGTTCAGAGCGCGCTCAGCGTACTGAGTCATGTCGGCCGTGCTGCAGTAGAACACGCTCGATACGAGCTGCTTACAGTCGACCACCAGTCGTCTGCATTCTGCGGCCAGCGACTCCTGGCTCACAGCCGCGGCTCGGCCCCCGCCGCCGGCGGAATCGGCCCCCTCCGTGACGTCACGACGGAGTCTGGTGACGTCACCGATGACGTCGTCGAGCGTGGGGGCGTGACGGTGGTTGGCGGCGTGCTGGGTGAGTAGTTGGTCGAAGACGCAGCTGACTTGTTCGACGGCAGTGACACAGCTGTCGTTGTCGTTGTCAATGTTGTCATTGTTGTTGTCGTTGTCGCGATCGTTGTCACTGCTGTCTGGCGAGCACGTGATGATGATCTTCGGTGTAGGCCTACAGTGATGCTGATGATGATGAGGGTTTGTCGACTCAGTGACGTCACTGCTTACTTGCGATGCTGCTGCTGTCACAGCACACAGACGATTTTTTATCCGATTAGAACAGTGATCATTGCTTCAACTAGAGACATAGGCCCAGTGCCGACATATTATACGGTTTGGTTGTCCCTAGAACTTCGGCCTTTTGACACGGAAATTGGCACAGCGGTTACTCGTGCTCTGGGGAACCTTCGCCAATCTTGGTTTCGCTGCGTTTTTTTTTTCCTTTTCGAAATAGGAGACTGACAAACAGTAAGACTGATAAGATCAAAAACTGCGACCTGTCCGCTTTGGACGGCTGCATAATAATTGGTGGCTTTTGTGCTTTTCGCTATATAAGTTATACTTTATTTTGCATAAAGCAGCACAAACATACTATACAAAACACACTAACACCAAACCACTAACTAGCAAACACTAAAAGCAAAAACTAAAACTACGTGCCTAAGATTTAAACAACTTAAAAAACTGCTATTCGGTTAATCTTTTCACCCCGCGACGCTAGGCCTACGCCATGCTATACGGCATTCCAATTTCATCTTTCTTTTGGTCACGGACATGACTGGTAATCATCTGGTGTCTAACTTGCTATTATTGTCATTAAACTTTACTGAATCTCACGTCATTAGTGCCACTGTCTGTCACAAAAGTTACAGGTGGGGTGAAAAATCATGATTTTTCCCAACTTGTTTATGTAAGTCACAAAGCGACTGGTTAAAACTGGAATACAAGAATTAATGAAATGTATTTTATGTAGACCTAATGAAGTCAAGCTAATAGCTAACCCACCTGTGCTTGTTGCTGCTGCTGATAATGCTACTTGCAATGATGGCGGCGGATGAAGACACCGGAAAGTGCTGAGGTACGGGGGACCGCGAGCTGTCTGCTCGCGTCTCAACGAATTACCGCAGCGATGACTCAGCACGTGTATTTCGACGTCTTCCGCCGTCCCAGCATGCAACGTACTGTCGCTGTGTGACGTCACCAGGCCACGTGACCCGTCACCGGGGCGCAGCATCATCATCATGCTCAATCTCGCGCTGGGCTTGCTGTTACTGTTGTTGAAGCTGGCGAACCTGTTCTGGTGGAAGATCGGTTCCGTTCTTGGCTGTAACGAACACAAGCACGTGACTACAACAACGGCTGAATAGTTGGAGCAGGAAATTCAGACTATAGCTGGTCTCGCAGCAACACTCTGCAGATACCTTTAACCAGCTGGACCAATGTCGTTTTGCAGGCCATCTCAGCACAGTGGCGTAGCCACTTACGATTGGAGTGGTAGAGAGTCTGGGGAGGGGCATAGCCCCCTACTCAAAAATTTTTCGGATTTTCTGGCATGAAAATGAAGTGTTTTCGTGAATTTTTGGCACTATTTTGTGTAAGTAAATAGGCACCTATGGGGTACGTACCAGTAGTGTCCTCCTTCATGGCTACGCCAGTATCTCTGCAATTTCGAGAGAGTTATGAATAATAGATTGGCTGTGGATATGTTGCCTACATGTAGATGTACATCTAGATCAGACATCGACTCAGCAAAAAAGCAGCGCTGAAGATTGTCAAAAAGACTGAATAGTTCGAACTCAGTGAGAAAGTTATTTAACTCACGGATAGGAGCGGAGAGCAGGCTCCTTGTGTGGCAGCGTAGCAACGTGATGTCGCTCCGGGCAAACCAAACTGCGTCGGCGCTGAAACACCACCAACAAGCAGATATCGTCTTCTGCCATTACTCTACGTTGAAAGTTATGTCACAGATTCTTTGTACGAAGCTAGATTTTCTGGCATTGAATGACTTATCATGTGATGATGTGCCGTTAAGAAACTACTCACTCACTAGATTTTCGTGCATCACTGCATAGAAATGACTGGTTTTTGAGCAGTGATGTTAACAGAGGTCACAACGGCTCAGACGGTATACAAAGCCAAGACCAGGCACCACAAAGCCAAATCGTTGAGCTGCAACATAAATGTGGGCTGCAACATCAAGGCTTCGAGGCCAAGCCAAAAATGTTGACTTTACCACCAATGCGTAAGATCACTGGCTAGCCTACAGCTAGTTCAACGCATCATAGTGTCAAATATATCTTTATATAATTAGGCGCATGGTAAACGACAAGTATAAATTACACAGACGATGCACAGTGTCCGAGAAGTGTCTGTTCGTGAATGCGGGAAGCGTGCTGCCTTCGCGTCTTGGAGTCTTGCCGGCAGCAGTATGATGGCGACCTGACAATAACTCCGTCAGATGAACCACATCTCCACTGTGTCGACGTCGCAGCACTGCATGTAAGTAAGTAACACGAACGACAATATAATATTCAAGGCAACTTAAACGTCGTGCACAAGCACTGAACGAAATCACGTATTAAACAACAATTCTGTTACAATGCTTAGGTTTCTAGCTCTAGGTCGAGGCCAACCTCGAACGCCAAGGCCAAAAATGTAAGGTAAGACCGCTGGCTTAGAGTGACATTACAGCAATAGCTCTACAGCGAGTTCAGAAGAAACCTGGAAAGATGCCGAATATCTCATATCTCGATACGGTTATGATGACACTTTAACGTAACGTACCGGCATCAGCGTAAGGTGCGGCTGACGATGAGGACATTAATGACGCTGACGGTGGCGATGGAAGCGGTGGTAGAGGCGGTGGTGTGGAAGGTCGGCGTGGGGGTGCTGCACGGTAAGCGCTGATGCTGCTTGCTCGCACTGGTGGAGTCGGCGCAACTCCTGCATGTCCAGCGTCTGAAGCTGAACTGTTCACGTCGAACGTTATTCTGTTTACAAACGCGCGCACGCACCGACAGTCTCATTTATACACCGTGTCCCAAAATTAGCGGCACCCCTGCAGATAAGTTAGTGTGAAATCGTTAATAACTGACATGCAAATACCTGATGCAAATGTTTTCCAGCTGACTAAATGTACTGCTGGTCCGTAGCTAAAAGAGTCAAATTGAAAAGAAAGTTGAATCTAGTCTTCCAAAAGAGATTACACTTTGTTTCCAAAAAATCAAGTAACAACAAAAAATCTATTTAATTAATGTGCACAACTGTAGTTGCCTAAAGTGGAACAAAATCTTTTCCCGCTCTTAACAGCTGTTAGTGGCGAAATAGATGTCAACTGACTCAGTTGCTTGGCATATCTAAGCCAAAAGTGGGTTAAATACAGCTCAACAGCCGTGACT